>Ga0209610_1000958_pt1 | contig 14963 bp, 9 predicted proteins | sample LakKivw275mmetaG_FD_184137 | JGI IMG/M metagenome (GOLD analysis project Ga0209610, IMG submission 184137) | Anoxic lake water microbial communities from Lake Kivu, Rwanda to study Microbial Dark Matter (Phase II) - Lake Kivu water 275m metaG... | ecosystem: Environmental > Aquatic > Freshwater >...
GCCCAGGTCATAGCGGAGTTACGCGCCTCTGAAGAAGGTCAGGAGGGCATGGCATCGTTCCTGGAGAAAAGGCCGCCAAAATGGACACAATAAAGCGGAATTTTTTCCGATTGCAGTGGTGCGAGGTTATAATAGAGAAATGAGGTAAAAATGAAAAAGCATCCGATAAAATTCAGTCTTATATACCGTGACATGTGGCAGTCATCAGGCAAGTATGTGCCACGTGTCGACCAGCTGAAGAAGATTGCTCCGGTGATCATTGATATGGGCTGTTTTTCCCGCATCGAGACAAACGGGGGTGCTTTTGAGCAGGTGTGTCTGCTCTTCGGGGAAAACCCCAACGCCACGGTACCGGAGTGGACCAGGCCTTTCAATGAAGCCGGCATTCAGACCCATATGCTCGAAAGAGCGTTGAACGGCATACGCATGTATCCCGTTCCCGCCGATGTCAGGCGTTTGATGTATAAGGTGAAGAAAGCCCAGGGCGTGGATATTGCCAGGTCATTCTGTGGGCTCAACGACGCCCGTAACCTGGAATTGTCGGTCAAAGCGGCCAAAGCCGCGGGGATGATCTCCCAGGCCGCTCTGAGTATTACCCATTCACCTGTACATACGGTAAAATATTTTATGGATGTGGTCGACAAAGTGATTGAATTCGGCACCGATGAGATATGCCTGAAAGACATGGCCGGTGTGGGACGTCCTGTCACCCTCGCAAAGCTGGTGAAAGCCATCAAGGAAAAATATCCCCACATCCCGGTACAGTATCATGGCCACTCAGGACCCGGGTTCTCCGTAGCTTCGATGCTGGAGGTGGCCAAAGCGGGTGCTGATTACATCGACGTGGCCATGGAGCCTCTTTCCTGGGGCATGGTGCACCCCGATGTCATCACCATACAGGCTATGCTCAAAGATGCCGGCTTCGACGTTCCCGAGATCAATATGAAAGCTTACATGGAAGCACGCGCTCTGAACCAGAGCTTTATCGATGACTTCCTGGGTTACTTCATCGACCCCAAGAACCGTTATGTGTCATCGCTGATGGTGCAGTCGGGATTACCCGGCGGCATGATGGGCAGCCTGATGGTCGACCTGAAAGGCTTACATGCAGCCATTAACCTGGCTCTTAAAGAACATGGGCAACATGAGATGACAGAAGATGAACTGCTCGTCGCTTTATTTGAAGAGACAGCCTATGTGTGGCCTAAACTGGGCTATCCTCCTCTGGTGACACCTTACAGCCAGTATGTCAAAAACGTGGCCCTCCTCAACCTCGTCCAGATGGCTAAGGGAGAAAAACGCTACTCGATGATAGATGAAAACACCTGGAGCATGATCCTTGGCAAAGCCGGTAAATTACCGGGACCGCTGGCACCTGAGATCGTCAAACTGGCCGAAAAACAGGGGCGTGAATTTTACACCGGCGTACCTCAGGATGGCTATCCCGACGCCCTTGACACCTTCCGCAGCGAAATGAAAAAACTGGGATGGGAGACCGGAAAAAATGACGAGGAACTCTTCGAATTTGCCATGCACCCCACACAGTACAAGGATTATAAATCGGGACTGGCCAAGAAAAGATTCGAGGAAGAGGTGGAAAAAATGAAATCACAAAGTGAACCTTTAAATGCTTTCGCCGTGAAAAAGGATAAGCAAATACCCAACCGGAGCGCGTATACCAGGGAAGAGCCGTCGCTCATAACCGCAGCGGCAGGTTACCTGGTCTATACCCTCAATACCCGGCTCATAGATGCCGGCTATGACCGTACCAATGGCCTCGATGTATGGAACAGAATAGGGTTCTGGCGTAACAGCATGACCGTCACCATCACCCATGACGGTAAAATACTTCCTTTCAGGATAATGAAATCGAAGGACCGGAATTATGAGTTCTCACTCGACGGAAATTTGTTGCATGTGACATTGGATTATATTGACACGGGTGAGGTAGACTTTACCATAGACAATAAGACCTACTATGCCACCGTCACCTGGGCCAAAGGCGAGATGTGGAAGGTCACCATCAATGGTAAGGATTTCATGATGATGAGGAATGACCTCCTGGCGGATGAATCGTTCACCGGCGATCAGGAGAAACAGGATACAAGCAATGACAACATGATCATCGCCCCCATACCCGGAAGAATATTCAAACTTAATGTGAAAGAAGGCGACACGATCGCCAAAGGAGATGTGGCCCTGGTGATCGATGCCATGAAAATGGAGAACAATATCACAACGAAAAGGGACGGGATGGTGAAAAAGATCATGGTGAAGCTGAATGATATGGTGGATGCGGGAACTAAGCTGATAGAAATAGAATAGACTCTCCCCCGCACGGACTAAATAGCTCAGGAGGTGAGGGGATGACGAGAAAACATAATCGACAAGCCATATGAATTTTGACCTTTCCGATGTCCACAACATGATCCGTGAGACGGTACGCGATTTCGCCGAACGCGAAATACGTCCCGTTGCACGTAATCTGGATGAAAAAGCTGAGTTTTCCGTTACTCTGACAAGAAAGATGGGTGAGCTGGGTCTCTTCGGAATGATGTTACCGGAGGAGTATGGCGGACAGGGATTGGATTACCTGGCATACATTATCGCTGTGGAAGAGCTGGCGCGTGTCGACAGCTCGCAGGCCGCCACGCTGGCAGCCCACAATTCGCTCGGCATCGGTCCTTTATGCAGTTATGGCACGGAAGAACAGAAAATGAGGTACTTGCCACGGCTCTGCACAGGGGAAGCGCTGTGGGGCTTTGGCCTCACCGAACCCAATGCCGGCTCCGACTCCCGCGGCACAAAGACCACCTCCCGTCTGGAACAGGGACAGTGGATCATCAACGGCTCCAAGATATTCATCACCAATGCCTCCTCCGAGATTACCATAGGCAGCACGATACAGACTGTCAGCGGTGAACAGAACGGCCGTAAGGAATTCACCTGCATCCTCGTCGACCAGGATACTCCCGGCTTCAAGGCGGTGACCATGCACGATAAGATGCTCTGGCGTGCCTCCAACACGGCAGAACTTTATTTCGACGATTGTCGCGTGCCCGAGGGCAACCTCCTGGGCCGACGTGGCGAAGGATCGAAGATCATGCTGAGCACCCTCGACAGCGGCCGTCTGTCCATAGCCGCCATGGGGCTGGGACTGGCACAGGGTGCCTTTGAAACAGCACTTCAGTACGCCAAGGAAAGAAAACAGTTCGGACAGCCCATCGTCAATTTCCAGGTCAATGCCTTTAAACTGGCCGATATGGCCACCAAGATCGAGCTGGCCCGTAACCTGCTCTATAAAGCCTGCTGGCTGAAAGATAACAACAGACCTTTTGCCAAGGAAGCAGCCATGTCAAAGCTCTATTGCTCCGAGGTGGCCAATCAGGTGGCCTATGAAGCGGTGCAGCTTCATGGTGGATATGGTCTGATGAAAGACTATGATGTCGAACGCTTCTACCGTGACCAGCGCCTGCTGCAAATAGGCGAAGGAACGTCAGAGATACAGCGACTTGTTATTTCGAGATATATTGGATGTTAAAACTAATGTAACTATGGGAACTTTGAAAATTACCGAAAGCCCCCGCGATGCCATACAGGGATTGACTAATTTCATCCCGAAGCGGGAAAAAATCAATTATCTGAAAGAGGTGATCTCCATCGGCTTTGATGTGGTGGATGTGGGAAGCCTCGTGTCACCACGCATCGTGCCACAGCTTCGTGACACTGAGAAAGTCCTCGAAAAGCTCAAGCACCCCGGCAACCATACCAAACTGATGGTGCTGGTCGCCAATGTGAAAGGAGCCGTTGCCACCAGCCGTTTCGATCATGTCTCCATCATCTCCTATCCGTTTTCGGTGTCGGAGACCTTTCTGAAACGTAACATCAATTCGACCTTCGGTAAATCACGGGTTGTGATTGATCTCTTTATGGATATTGCCGCCAAGTCAGGCAAAGAGGTCGTGGTATATCTCTCAATGGCTTTCGGTAATCCTTATGGAGATAAATGGGATCCGGATATTGTCATGGAATGGGCCGGGAAGCTGGTGGAATCAGGAGTCGAACACATATCTATTGCTGACACCCTCGGCGTGGCCACACCTCAGAGCATAGCCCTCATCATTTCAAACCTCAGAAGAGAGTATCCCTCCGTGGAGCTTAGCCTGCATCTTCATACCACCCATGGCACATGGTATGAGAAAATAGATGCCGCATACAAAAACGGCTGCCATCACTTTGAGGGAGTACTCAACGGACTCGGAGGATGCCCCATGACGGGATATGAAATGGTCGGCAACATCGATACCGAGTTGTTGTTGCAATATGCCAAGAAAAACAACCTGGCGGTCGCTGTCGACCAGGACAAATTCGATAAATTACAGGCCAAAGCAACGGTATTCTATGCCCTGGGAAGTGCACCTCCCGAGCCCTATACTATGAAGAAAGGGAATGTGTAAAAGTTCCGGATGACCGCTTGGAGACAGATCAGACCTGATGGTTATGATCCGATGGGCTATTGATCTCCATCGGAATGTCAAATGAAACCGTTAAATTATACCATAAAACGACATCTTCGTAATCTATGAATGAGAAGATCTTATGGATGCCCGATAAAAAAAGGATGCAAAACTCCAGTATGAAACGGTTTATCGATCATGTCAATAAACAGTTCGACTTTTCCTTCAGCGATTATCCTTCTTTATATCAGTGGAGCATTGACAACATACCTTTATTCTGGCGTGAGTTCTGGTATTTCAGCGGCATCAGGTGGGACAGGGATTTCGATCAGGTGGTGGATGACGCCAGGCGCATGCCGGGAGCCAAGTGGTTCCAGGGAGCACGTCTGAATTATGCCGAAAACATGTTACGGTACCGTGATGACCGGCCTGCCATTATCTTCAGGGGTGAGAACGGCGTGGAAAGACGGTTCACCTTCAAGGAACTTTACGAAGAAGCGCACTGTATAGCCGAGGGACTGAAACGCCTGGGGATAAAAAAAGGTGACCGTGTGGCGGCGGTAATGCCCAACATCCCTGAGACTGTCATCGCCATGCTGGCCACGGCGTCGCTGGGGGCTATCTGGTCCTCGTCGTCACCCGACTTCGGCATCAAAGGTGTCCTGGACCGTTTCTCACAGATAGAGCCCAAAGTGATCTTTGCCGCCGACGGCTATTATTATTCCGGTAAATGGTTCGACTCACAGGAGAAATTAAAGGGCATCCTTGGCCAGCTTCCCTCGGTTAAGCATGTCGTGATGGTTGATTTCACGGGCAACCTCGACCTGAAACGCATGCCGTCATACACGATGACATGGAAATATCTCTCACTACCGGTCTCAGGGGTCATGGACTTTGTCCAGCTGCCCTTTGACCATCCTTTATACATCATGTATTCGTCAGGCACCACCGGATTGCCCAAGAGCATCGTCCACTCTGCCGGAGGCACACTGATCCAGCATCTGAAAGAGCTCATGCTCCATTGTGACGTCAATAAGGACGATGTGGTTTTTTATTTCACCACCTGCGGCTGGATGATGTGGAACTGGTTTGTCAGCAGCCTGGCGCTGGGTGCCACCATCGTATGTTACGACGGCAATCCTTTTTATCCCCGTCCGGATGCACTCGTGCGATTGGCAGATGAATTGAAGATAACCCTGTTCGGCACCAGCGCCAAGTATCTCGCCTCCCTCGAAGCGGCCGGGGTGAAGCCCACAGAGCTGTCATTATTCCCCCATCTCAGGACCATCACCTCCACAGGTTCACCCCTGTCGGAGGAGAGCTTTGAATATGTTTACAGAGATTGGAAGAAGGATGTCCAGCTGTCGTCGATATCAGGCGGAACAGACATCATCTCCTGTTTCGTATTGGGCAGCCCCATGCTTCCCGTTCATTGTGGTGAGATACAATGCCGCGGCCTGGGCATGGACGTGGATTGCTTCGATGCTTCCGGCCGTTCGCTGCGTAATGAAAAAGGCGAGCTGGTATGTAAATCCGCCTTTCCTTCTATGCCTGTCTATTTCTGGAACGACGACAGCGGTGAAAAATACAGGAATGCCTATTTCACCGTTTACAAGGATATTTGGCGTCATGGCGATTACATCAGCATCAGCGATCATGGCGGCGTGATCATCTATGGCCGCTCCGATGCCACACTCAACCCCGGAGGCGTCAGAATAGGCACATCGGAGATCTATGCCGTCGTTGAAACCATTGAAGAGATCGAAGATTCGGTGGTGGTGGGACAACAGTTAAAAGGTGACGAGAGAGTCATCCTCTTCGTTAAACTCAGGGAAAACTATGACCTGAATGCCGATCTCATCAAAAAAATCAAAACCTCGATACGGACCAGCTGCAGTCCGCGTCATGTGCCGGCGGTGATAATGGCGACGCCCGGCGTGCCATACACCATCAACGGCAAAAAGGTGGAGATCGCCGTGAAGCAACTGCTGGCCGGCGAAGATGTGCTCAACAGGGACGCCCTGGCGAACCCTGCGGTACTGGATTATTTCAAACAAATACAAATACCGGAATGACCTCACCCCCTCTCCTTGAAAGGAGAGGGGGCCGGGGGGTGAGGTTGTAATACCATCATTATGTTCAACTACCCAAAAAAAGTGACCATCGGCGACATCACCGTGCGCGACGGTTTTCAGCATGAAGAAAAATTCATACCCACCGAAGCCAAGCTTTGGGTACTGGAACAACTCATCCTCGCAGGCTTCCGGCATATCGAGGTAACCAATTACGGCAACCCGCGTGGTATGCCACAGTTCAGGGATGCCGATGAGCTGTTTAAAAAGATACGCGAGAGCAAACGCGTGAAGGACAAGCTGCAGGATGTGACCCTGACGGCTATTACCATCCGGGAGAAAGCCATCGAAAGGGCCATTATTGCCAAACAACATGGTATCGGTCCCGACCGTATCCTGCTGATGGTGTCGACAAGCGAATCGCATCACATGAGGAATTCAGGTCTCAGCCTGAAAGATTACTGGACTATGTCGGAAGAGTGGATCAAAAAGGCCAAGGATGCGGGGATAAAAGTCAACGGCACGGTGAGTACCATCTGGGGCTGCCCCATCGAAGGGCCTACCGAAATGTCGAAGGCCATCGAGTTCACCAAACGGTGGTTCGACATCGGTGCCGACGATGTGGAGCATGCCGACCATGACGGCTCGGCGTCACCGGACCGTGTTTACAAATACTATTCTATGCTGCTCGATGCCATCCCCACGCCCGAGAAACACATCGTGCACTTCCATGTGACGCGAGGCTGGGGTCCCGCCAACGTACTGGCGGCGTTGCAGGCCGGCATGACCTGCTTCGAGAGCACTATGGGCGGCATAGGCGGCCAACCCGCCAACTTCATCGACGGCTATCCCGTGGCAGGTACCGGCGCCTACTATTATGAAGATCCCAACATCGTCGGCCTCATCTCGACGGAAGATACCGTGGTCATGATGGACGAAATGGGCATCGACACTCAGGTGGATGTAGATAAGGTGCTGGAGATAGGTCGTATGGTCGAACGCATCTTAGGTCGGAGGCTGAGGTCGGAAGCGATCAAAAACGGCCGGATTCCCAAATCGCTGACGGGAAGATAGTATCACACGGATATCATTTTGTGGAGTGGATACTGCTAACAGCTATCACTTTCCTTAAAAGATGACATCTGTATCATGTATACTCCAATATCTCGGCCTCGCCGTTGAGGATACTCAGGCCGGTCATCATGAGGGCTTCTAAGTTGCTAATACTGGGGTACAGCATGACGTCGGCGATCTTTGACACGCGCTGTGTCACATTCTGAATGAAACGTTCGCTGTTGAAGATATAACCTGAGAGCAGGATGGCGTCGACATGTCCTTCCAGGACGGTCGACATGGCGCCGATCTCTTTGGCCACCTGGTAGGCCAGGGCATAGGAATAGAAGATGGCCGTCTCTTCACCGGCCAGCATGCGCTTGTCGATCTCGTTGATGTTGCTGGTGCCCAGATAGGCGGCATAGCCTCCCTCTTCGGTGATCATCCTGATCATCTCCTCCTCGGTGTACTTACCGCTGAAACACATGCGCACCAGGTCGCCCACGGGCAAACTGCCCGTGCGTGAGATGGCAAAAGGGCCGTCACCGTCGAAAGTGTTGTTAACATCAACGACTCTGCCCTTGCAGTGAGCGCCCACGGAGATGCCCTCCGAGCCGATGTGGGCGACGATGAGGTTGAGATCCTCATAGTTCTTATGCACCGAGCGGGCGTACTTGCGTGCCACAAACTTATGATTGAGGGCATGGAAGATCGACTTCCTGGCAAACAGGGGATGACCCGACACGCGGGCCACCTCATCCAGCTCGTCCACGACGACAGGGTCGGCGATATAGGCTTTTTTACCCAGCGCCTGCGCGATATCGTAAGCTATCAATCCACCGAGGTTGACGGCGTGCCTGCCCATGAGTCCCACGGTGAGGTCTTCGATCATTCTGTCATTGACCTCGTAAATGCCCGATTTCAACGGTTTTATCAGGCCGCTCATGGCCATCACCACCTCGATGAGGCTTGCGTCGATATTGTTTTCTTTCAGCTCCTTCCACACCAGGTCGCGGCGCCACTCTTTCTGGTCTTCTATCTTCCTGAACCGGCCCAGTTCCTCCCTGCCGTGCCTGATGGTTTTCAGAAACACCATCTCGGCCTGGAGGAAAACAGCCACCTTGGTTTCATGCGTATCAGGATAAATGATAAGTATTTTCCTGGGGATCATAATGATATTAAATTTAGCATCCTGCCCGGATTGTTCAGGATCATAACAGACATATTTTACATATTTCTTCTGTACTGTCCTCCCACCTCAAACAATGCCGAGGTGATCTGACCGATGGAGCAATATTTTGACGTTTCAATCAGGCTGTCGAAAATGTTTTCATTCTGCAGTGTTGCATTTTTCAGGCCGGCGACGGCCTGGCGTGCCTCTTCCTCATATGTCTTATGCAGCTCCCTGAGCATGGCGAGCTGGTATTTCTTTTCCTTGACGGTGGCCCTGATGACCTCGCCGGGCAGTACCGTGGGCGATCCCTTGCTGGAGAGGAAGGTGTTTACACCCATGATGGGCAGCTTGCCGGAGTGTTTCATGTGCTCATAATAGAGCGATTCTTCCTGAATCTTGTTGCGCTGGTACATGGTCTCCATGGCGCCGAGGACGCCGCCGCGTTCGTTGATGCGGTCGAACTCCATAAGCACGGCTTCCTCCACAAGATCGGTGAGCTCCTCTATAATAAAGGATCCCTGCAAGGGATTCTGGTTTTTCGCCAGCCCCATCTCGTGGTTGATGATGAGCTGTATGGCCATGGCACGACGCACCGACTCTTCGGTGGGGGTTGTGATGGCCTCATCGTAAGCGTTGGTGTGCAGTGAGTTGCAATTATCGTAGATGGCATAAAGAGCCTGCAAAGTGGTGCGGATATCGTTGAAATCGATCTCCTGGGCATGCAGCGACCGTCCCGAGGTCTGGATGTGGTACTTGAGCATCTGCGACCGGGCGTTCGCATTGTATTTAAGCTTCATCGCCTTGGCCCAGATGAGACGCGCCACACGCCCCAGCACCGAATACTCCGGATCAAGGCCGTTGGAGAAGAAAAACGACAGGTTGAGTGCGAACTTGTTGATGTCCATACCGCGCGAAGCGTAATATTCGACGTAGGTGAAGCCGTTGGAGAGTGTCAGCGCCAGCTGCGTGATGGGATTGGCGCCCGCCTCGGCGATGTGATAACCCGAGATGGACACCGAATAAAAATTACGCACATTGTGCCTGATGAAGTACTCCTGGATGTCGCCCATCATCTTGAGGGCGAAGTCGGTGGAGAAGATGCAGGTGTTCTGGGCCTGGTCCTCCTTGAGGATGTCGGCCTGTACGGTGCCTCTGACGGTGCTCAGCGTGTGGGCTTTGATCTTGTCGTAGACATCACGCGGCAGCACCTTGTCGCCGGTGATGCCCAGCAGCATCAGTCCCAGTCCGTTATGGCCTTTGGGTAAATGACCCTGGTACTGTGGGCGTTTCGTTCCCCTCTCCTTATAAAAAGCATCGATCTTCTTCTCCACCTCTTCTGCCAGACCGTGTTCGAGGATGTAACGCTCGCACTGCTGGTCGATAGCCGCATTCATGAAGTAACCCACCATTGTGGGTGCAGGGCCGTTTATGGTCATTGAGACGGAGGTCCTGGGATTGCACAGGTCGAATCCGGAGTACAGCTTCTTGGCGTCATCGAGGCAGGCGATGGATACGCCTGAGTTACCCACCTTACCGTAAATATCAGGACGGATGTGAGGATCCTGGCCGTAAAGGGTCACCGAGTCGAAGGCTGTCGACAACCTGACGGCAGGCATTCCATAGGAGAGATAATGGAAACGCTTGTTGGTGCGTTCGGGACCTCCTTCGCCGGCGAACATGCGCGTGGGATCTTCTTCCTCACGCTTGAAGGGGAACACGCCGGCGGCATAAGGGAATTCGCCGGGCACATTTTCACGCAGGTTCCACTTCAGGATGTCGCCCCAGGCTTCGTAATGCGGCAAGACGACCTTCGGGATCCTGGTATGGGACAATGATTCGGTGTGGGTCTGCACCTTCATCTCCTTGTCGCGGACCTTATAAACGAATTCGTCATTACGGTAACATGCTTTTTTCTGCTCCCAGTTTTTCAGGATCTGATCGCAATGCGGATCGAGGTCAATACGGATTTTTTTGTCAAGTGTCTCGAGCGACTGCATGACGTTTTCATCACCGCCGCTTTCATGTATCATCTGCATGGCTTGGTGCAGGCTGTACAGGCGTTGGGCGACGGCAGCCTGGGCCTCGGTCCATTGATTGTATTTCCTGACGGTCTCGGTGATCTCCGAAAGGTAACGGGTCCGTTGCGGTGGTATGATGTGTATCTTCTCCGACATCTCGTCTATTTTCTTGAACGAGGTGCCGAATTTCACGCCTGTCTTCTCTTCGATGAGGTGTATGAGGTCGTGGTACAGGTTGTTGACGCCCGGATCATTAAATTGTGAGGCGATGGTGCCGAACACGGGTAAATGATCCTGTTCTGCTTCCCACAGCTTATGGTTGCGGGCATATTGTTTCTTAACGTCGCGCAAGGCGTCGAGCGATCCGCGTTTATCGAATTTGTTCAGGGCGATGACGTCGGCGAAGTCGAGCATGTCAATCTTCTCGAGCTGTATGGCCGCACCGTATTCAGGTGTCATCACGTACATAGAGAAGTCGCTGTAGTCGATGATCTCGGTATCGGCCTGTCCGATGCCGGAGGTCTCGAGGAGGACGAGGTCGAAGGCGGCGGCCTGGACGATCCTGACGGCATCCTGGACGTACTTCGACAGGGCCAGGTTGGACTGGCGTGTGGCCAGCGACCGCATGTAGACGCGCGGGTTGTGGATGGAGTTCATCCGGATGCGGTCGCCCAGCAGCGCTCCACCCGTCTTGCGCCGCGACGGGTCGACGGAGATGATGGCCAGGTACTTCTCCGGGAAGTCGATGAGAAAACGCCGTACGATCTCATCGATAAGCGATGACTTGCCCGAGCCGCCGGTGCCGGTGATGCCCAGCACAGGAGGACGATAGTCGGCCCCGTTGGTTTTGATGCCTGCCATGATGCCTTTCACCGTCTCCGGGTAGTTCTCCACAGCCGAGATCAGGCGGGCAATGGCGTTATAATCCTTATTAACGATATCGCGTTCGGTGACTTTAATGTCTTTGCCTGTAGGGTAGTCCGACCTCTTAAGCACGTCGTTGATCATGCCCTGCAGGCCCATCCTGCGGCCGTCGTCGGGCGAGTAGATGCCGGCAATGCCGTATTCATGCAGCTCTTTGATCTCACCGGGCAGGATGGTGCCGCCGCCACCGCCGAAGATCTTGATATGTCCCGCTCCTTTCTGATGGAGGAGGTCATACATGTATTTGAAGAACTCCATGTGGCCGCCCTGGTAACAGGTCACGGCGATGCTCTGGGCGTCTTCCTGGATGGCGCAGTCGACGATCTCGGCCACGGAGCGGTTATGGCCCAGGTGGATGACCTCGGCGCCCGACGACTGCAGGATGCGCCGCATGATGTTGATGGCCGCATCATGGCCGTCGAAAAGCGATGCGGCAGTGACTACCCTGACGTGATAACGGGGTTTGTACGGATCCGGTTCTGTCATTGATATTGCGTTCGTTGGTGCAAATATAAGGATTATGGGAATAGCTGACGCGACAAGCTGAAAATGAGAAAATGTGAAAATGTGGAAATGAGAAAATGGTTTCTGGTTACAGGTTGCGGGTTGCAGGTTAACCCCGGGGAAACGGAACCATCGCAAAGTAACGAGGTGGCGAAGTAACGAAATATCGATGTAACGAACCAAGTTTAAAATATCGTGTCCTGAAAGGATACAACATCGATAACCCGGGGTGAAACCCCGGGCAACGAAACGAAACAGGTATGAAATGTCGTGTCCTGAAAGGACACGAGCCAACAGCCCGGGGTGAAACCCCGGGGAACGGTACGGCCCGGCAATCGTTGCCCTGAAGGGGCAACATAGTGATTGTGCGAAGGTCGAACGCCGAAGGCCGAAACCGGCATAGAGCAAATTTCGTTTGAAATGTATACCACCATTTTATTACATGAGTTCTTTTTATTGATTTATTAAATAATATGGGGAATAAATCGAATAAGGAACATTATAATTTAGAATTTTTTCAATACATAAGATAAAACATTTGCTTTTTGATAAATTATGTTGTACATTCGTTCACCCAAAAATAAGTTGTACCCCCCTCCCGATCCATTTTTTATCATGCCATAATATTCATTGGTATGTAGTGAAAAAAGGTCATAGATGGTTATATCCGGTTTTCCCCGGTTTTAAATTTCAATGGCGGTCATAATCGGTAAGTGGCTTATATACAGTTCGTAACTTCGCTGTAATGTGTAATTAATCAATATAATCCACTTTATTTTCAGGTCTTCTAAGATAATCAAGCATTAACCATTTAATTTAAAAAGCTATGAAAAAGATCTTCACCCTTCTGATAGCGTTGACACTGACATGTATGCTGTATGCCCAACCCCAATGGGTGGAATTTTCAAGGTCCGAGCCATAACAGCCTATAATTCAATTGGTTTTTTCGGACAGCTTATCGGTCAATTTTACCGCCGAGATTTGCGGTATGTACGAAACTGATACGACAGTAAACAATACTCAGTTTCAACGTTTAAACATTCCCGGAGGGGGACGGCTCACTGTCGTCGGGCATCCTGAAATGCCTTATGTTGGGCAATTGATAGCCATACCTGAATGCGATAGTGTTATATTGAACGTTGATATAAAGGATAATACATCATTCGAGGATTATTATGTTTATCCGGCACCGGATTATCAGGTGGTCATGAATCAGGACAGCTCGATTTATGTTGAAGAGGTTTTTGCTTTCGATTCCGTAACCTATAGTGCGAATCAATACAATCCGGATGTCAATGCCGAAATACATTCGATTGGATATTTCAGGGCGCAAAAATTTGCCGAGGTTTATTTATATCCTGTCCGATTTAATCCTGTGACCTAAGTACATGACAAAAATTTACAACACTCAATAAATTTATTTATATCATTGGAAAACAAGACACTTGCAAGATAGGTTAACCCGTATTTGAATAAACTTTTTGCCCTTCTTCCATGCTTTTTGATCTTAATTGGGTTTAGGGTATCCAGGAAAATTCCTGCCACATAAGCCCAGGTAAAAGCAAAAAGAACCAGTGCCAGGAGTTTATTGATACGGTCCAAATCAGTCAAGTGGGTGTCTTCAATATTAAAACCGCTTGTTTTCAGTGCTTTAAATGCAGATTCAATCTGCCATCGTTCTTTGTATAATGATTGTGATTCATCGGGTTTGTTAAACGAGACAATGATCTGGAGTTCAGGAGCGCCCTGCTTGTTTTTAATTTTTGAAGCAGACAGGTAACAAAGCTGACCATTCACCCGGACAATCCCCCGGTAGAATGCATACTGATTGATCTTTAAGTTGTTAAACAACCAGGATGCTTTTACGTGATGTCCATTTCCTGGGATAACGACCCAAAAATTGTCCCTGATTCGGATGTGGTAGCGAATATGCCGGTGGTTGAGATAGGTTAACCAGTGTTCACCGATAAACTCCCGGTCAGCCAAAAGGCATTCAATGGTGTCAGCGCCAAACAGATAGATAAACTCTTCCATGAGTGCGATTCGCTCTCCGGTAGAAGAGTTGCCAAACTTAGGCAGCATCTTATACAGTACCGGAAAGGCCACGCCTTGATAAACTATGGCCAGTACCAGGATATTGATATTGGTTGATCCAAATTTCCAGTTGGTTCGGTCCATTGTTAAACGATACGGTGGTTTATGCGGTAACAATGCGAATATAAAGCAGGCAATCAGCCGGGTGTCCAGTACATATTCGGCCATGAATCGCTGGATTCTGCGCAGGGAAGAATCCACTTTGGCAGGGCAGTCAAAGCCAACAGCCAGTTTCTCGAAACAGACGGTTTGAGCCTTGCAAAGAGCACAGATAAATAAGCCAAAGAACTTAATACGGGCCAAATTCATTTTGTCCCCAAAAAATTGAAATAATGTATCGAATAAAATACTATTTTTACTCTCAACCCTGGTGTTCGTGTGTCTTGGTGTCATATTCAAAGATATTTTCACCTAAGATACTGAATATCAGGGCCTTATATCATTTTATTCCAAATAGTTATCACCAAGTTATTAACATAAATTATTGATTGTTAGGATATTATGATTTTTTGTCATGTACTAAGTAATAGCCATGAAATTAATTGCCATTATACCAGCAAGGGGAGAAAGTAAAAGAATACCGCATAAAAATATTAAACCATTTCTTGGCACACCTATTTTATTATATTCAATTGAGGCTGCTATGCAATCAGGGATATTTGATGAA
>Ga0209610_1000959_pt1 | contig 14946 bp, 15 predicted proteins | sample LakKivw275mmetaG_FD_184137 | JGI IMG/M metagenome (GOLD analysis project Ga0209610, IMG submission 184137) | Anoxic lake water microbial communities from Lake Kivu, Rwanda to study Microbial Dark Matter (Phase II) - Lake Kivu water 275m metaG... | ecosystem: Environmental > Aquatic > Freshwater...
AGAAAGTTCACACCTGGCACGCGCAACCGAAGCATCAACGCGTCGTCTTCCATTTCATTCCCACCTACTCCTCGTGGCTGAACCGGGTCGAGGTGCTGTTCAATCTCGTGCAAGCGAAGGTCATCCGTCGCGGGAGGTTCCCGTCGAAACAAGACCTTACGGCAAAGCTGCTCGCGTACATCGAGCGCTTCAACCGAGAGAAACGAGTCTTCCGCTGGACAAAGACAGCTGACGAGATCCTTGACTCATGTACTTCCCGGACGAGACACTAGCGTTCGAAAAGGCAAGCCCCAACATGTGCGGGGCTGGGGGATTGTGTTCTCCGGATGACGCATAGCGTCGCGATGGTGGATATGGCAAAGAGACGCATGGCTAGGGCCATCGAGAGCATCCTCGAGCTGCTCCTCTTGGCAGGTTGCACCGTACCTGTTGTCGTTCCGCCGGTTGAGCTCGAGCTTGAGGTCGTGGACGAGGACCAGGGTTGGGTGCAGGTTCAAGTGATCGGGGTGACGTCACTCGGCTACACGCTGAGGTGGGGTGACGTCACGACCTCCTACGGCACTTCTGATGTGCTTCCCCCGAAGGAGCTCTATGAGCACTTCTACCAGGTGGTGGAGAGCGGCAGTTCGGGCGGCCAAGTTCCTACCTCCTACGAGATCACTCTCATCGATGAGGAGGGCGTCCCCGTTGCGCGAGAGTCCGTGAGGATCGCGACGGTCGACTGCCACCTCTCTCTCGTCGTGCTCGCCGGTCGCAAGGTGACGGTTCAGTACTGGGGACGATTCGGAATCCAGTACTCCGTCTCCTGGGGAGACCAGTACGCCACGCACCTCATCGCAGACGGCGAGACCGGCACCGGCCTCTTGACTCACACCTACGCGGAGGCGGGAACCTACAGCCTGGGCATGCAAGAGATCTGGGCTCCCCCGCACACCTCGTTCACCGTTGTGGTGCAATGAGAGGCACCGCGAACTCAAGCTAGTACGCCCGATTAGGGCGGCTGCTTTGCCCCGTGGTGGACCACTCTCGAATTGGGTCCGACGGCTCTCCACCTGGGCGGCCCAGCGAGACGAGTCTCGAACTGGCACCTGCGCTGGGCAGCTCTTGGAGTCTCACCAATGAGTGGAGCTATTCGGCGTTGAGCCGCCGCTCTCTGCACGGCTCCCGATGGTGGACGCACTCCCGACACCCATGCACCTCGGCTCCAGACCGTGGAGGTTCTATCTCTCTTGACGCGGGAATTGCCCTCGGACGTCCAGGGAAGACCGGATGTGGCGCGTCCAAAACGCATACCGCGGCCCGCCCGTATTGGCGCCACTCGCATGCCTGCGTCCGAGGCATAGCCGCGCGCCGGATGTGGACCATTCACTGGGCGCGGGTCACACCGCCTCAGTTGACTGGAGCCTGGGCGGCTCGCTCGCGCCGGCTGGCCTTCGCTTCATACATGCGCGCATCGGCTGTTTCGAGAAGCTGAGTCAGAGTCAGTGTGCAGCCGGCTGTCCACGTCGCCCAGCCGAGATCGACCGCGAGGGGAATCTCCGCGATCTGTCCTGCAGCCCAGACCTGCACAGCTGTCTCAAGTCGTTTGGCGAGGCGCTCGAGTTCCGTCCCGGTTTCCGGGAGGATCATCAGGAATTCGTCGCCGCCGTACCGGACCATCCAGTCGCTGCCGCGAAGCTGGTCTTGGAGGAGCCGCGCGACCTCGCGCAGGACGTCGTCGCCTCGCCGGTGCCCCAACTCATCGTTCACTCTCTTGAACCCTGCCAGGTCACTCATCATCAGCGTGAGGGGCCGACCGTAGCGCTTGGACCGCTCGAACTCCGCCTGGATCGCGTCGTCGAAGTACTGCCGGTTGAACAGGCCGGTGAGAGGATCGCGTCTCGCCTTGTCTCGCAGAGCGCACTCGGTCTCAACCTTCTCGTGCGCGTCGAGTAGGTTGAGTAGTGTGGCATCCCCGTCCTCGAAGGACGTCGGCTGCCCCTCCACGGTTAGCCATCTCGCACCTCCGTCGCGATGGACAAGGCGGAGAGTGTGCGGCCTGGACAGAATCGGTCCGGCCTCAGCGATCCCCGGGGGGCGGTCGTCAGGGTGAATGAGATGCCACCAGGGATCCATCGCCTTCAGCTCCGTCTCCGAGTACCCAAGTAGCGCGACGAGGCGGTCGTTGACGTAGCGGAATCGATGGGCTTGCACGATGGCCAGCCCTGCGGGCCCGCTGGCAGCGAGGAATGAGAACAGATGGCGCTCGGCGCTCATCCGCTGCAGGCACTGCGCCCCGCGGAGGGCGAGGGCGCCGATGACGGCGATCTCCTCTAGCCCGGAGAGCGATCGCAGCGTCGGCCGGGCACCGTCGCGGGGGTCGTCCACGGTGATCTCCCCGATGAAGCGGGCATCGGCCTCGAGGGGGACGACGAGCACATCTCGCGCCGCCCAGCCGTCGAGGCGAGAGAACTGCCTGCGACTGGGGAACCGGGGTACTACGTCGTGGGGAGTGCAAGCGGCGCGGAAGTAGTAGGAACGTCCGATACGCCAACGCTCCTGGAACTTGTCGCCGGACACTTCCCTCGCGTGCGGGACAGAGGAAAGGAGATCCGTCTCTTCCCCAGGGAGCAATCCCCTCGTTACGACCGGCCCCAGATCTGTCGTCTCATTGGACTCAGGAGAGATCGGGCGCTGGTAGCAGGAGACCAGGACGCGCCGGTACAGAGTCTGCCGAAGAACAACATCAGCTAGCCCCTCCAGCACCTGGAGAACGGCTTCGCTCTCCCACGCTTCTCCGGCGCCCCTCCCCCGCTTCTCGGCCAGCTCCATCACATGCGTACTCCTCGGCCTCGATCTGGCAGCAGCGAGCGTACCATAGCAGGTCGTGTACTGTAGATCAAGCTACGCACGTCGGAAGACATGTGTCCTGTGCTGCGGTGAGAGGCTCCCTGCTACAACGTGGCTTGGGAGGGTAAGGTGGTCTGTGATCTAGATTACGGTCGTGAGGGGGTTGTCTTGGAACTTCAGGAATGGGTGGCGCTCTATCAGGCTGTGGCCTTGACGCGGGCCGAAAAGGAACGCTCCTTCTGGACCATCGTGACGCTCTTTCTGGTGGCGAACGTCCTTCTAGCTCTCCCGACGGGTTTCCTCACGCTTTCGCTTCCGGCTCTCAGTGTGCATGTCCTGCAGACTGGGATCTCGGCCTTCGGCTGCGCCCTCTGCCTCGCTTGGCTCCTCTGCCTCGCGTACGCGGCAAAGGATGCCGCACGTTGGGAGAGCCTCCTTCGTAGCATTGAAGGGCAGTTCGCTGGGGCCGAGTTCTTCCGCAGTGTGGAGAAGGTGCTCCGCGGCGAGCAAGTCTGCATCCCCGCCACGTCCTGGAAGTGTGGGGAGTGGTACCCTGCGGTCGACCGGATTCGGTGCCTTCGACGTGGCGCGCCGGCGGTGGCCGCCGTTGGTCTCGCGCTCTCAAGCCTCGCAGGGTGGGCCGTGCTCCTCGTTGTGGGGTGAGCCGGCTGGTCTCTGGCCCGTCGATCCAGCTGCAGAGGCGGGGCGTTGACACGCCTTGGGCCTCGTTGTGCACCGGGACGTAGGGTATGCCTCAGCGGGCAATCCTGGGCCTCTCCCTGGCCGAGGGTGGAGTCGATACGATTCCTCGCGATGGGTGTCAGGAGCGGGTGCTTGGCACGTTCCGCCGATGACAGCGTGTTCTACATAGACCAGGTTCTCGGAAGGTAGGTCGGAGAGCTGCGGATCAGTTTCGAAGCCATCATCATCATCCCAAGGCAGAAGCGCTGATGCGGCCGCGTCTCGCCGACTCGAGAACCGAAACCCCCGCCAGCCCACAGAAAGCTACACGTGGCTAGAGGCTCTGCCGCTGCAGACTACCGTGCCTTCTCCTCGCGGTCCAGGTACTCGAGAATCGCCTCGATCACTAGGTAGTTGACTGATCGGTCCCTCTTCTGCCCCAGCTTCATCAGGCGCTCTACCGCGTGCTCAGCAGCCCGCCTCTGTGGCACGTAGATGCTGAGCTTGTCCAGGAGTTCCTTCTTCCCCATGCGTCCCCTCCCTGGAGATGATCTACAGTGGCTCCAAGAACGATCCCCATCAACAACCGACCTTGATGGCCCCTAGGAACCACATGAAGCTGCTCTAGAACGACAGTGTCAAACGTACTGGAAAGAAGCGGGAGCGTCAAGGGACGCGATGGCGGAGGGCAGAGAGTTCCAGTATCACCAGCGACGCTTTGGTGACTACTGCCGAAATGGGCTCGAGAATCGTCCCCTCAGGTGGCCGGACGGGACGGGTTCGAACTGGTACATCTTGGCGGGCGATCATGAGGCTCCTCCGTGGCCAAAGCCGGAAGAGATCCGGTCTTCTGCAGTTGCCAGGAAGTGCGGACTCCCCCGAACGTCCCCGATCCTGGCCTTCAACCTCGGTCAGTCTTAAGGGGCAAGGCGAAGCGCATGGAGACGAAAAGCGCGTACCCCGCCTGGGGGGGCATTCGAGTACCTGCCAGGTCCACCGGTCGGCTCCTTGGGGTGTTGCCCCGATGACTCTCTCCTTTCTCCCGGTCTTTGGCGGCGACCGACTGCATGTGCCGCTGTGAAATGGGACAGGCTAGATCGCTTGGATATCGCCGGGGACCTTGGGGAACAGCCGTGTGTCCTCGATTCGATCGAGACCGGCGATGTAGCGCGTCAGGCGTTCGATGCCGATTCCAAACCCAGCCGAGCGCGGGATCCCCTCCTCGACGAGTGTTAGGTACTTGGAGAAGCGCTCGCGGGCAATCCCGTCCCTCCGCAGCCGGTCGAGAATCCGTGGCAGCTCATGCTCGCGCTCACCGCCGGACAACGCCTCTCCGTATCCTTCAGGGTAGACAAGATCCATGTCGAGGAGAACGTCCGGCCGGCTGGGGTCCTCGCGATCGTAGAACTCGCGAACGCGGCGTGGAAAGTCGATCACCCACGCGGGGGAGTCCAGCGATGCCGACAGGGCATCGTCGAACGGCTCGCCGAAGCGAGACGCCGCGCGGGCGTAGTTGAGTTGTACGAACGGCGACGATGGGATTGCCAGTGTCCGGCCAAGGCTCGCCAGCTCGGCCGCGCACCGGTCTGTGACCGCTCTGAAGACCGCAGTTACGAGGCGTTCGCCGAGGGCTATGATGTCGTCTCGCGTGGCATCGCGAACCTCTAGGTCGAGCTGGACGAATTCGGCCAGGTACCGCCCGAGGGCGGCCCGCTCACTTGGCTCCATCCGCACGTTCGGCGCGAAACAGAAAATCCTCGGTATCGTTCGGAGCGCGATCTGTTTGTGAAAGATCATGCTCTTCATCAGCTGGAACGGCGTGCCGTAGAAATCGACGGTTCCGGCGTATGTGTCGTGATGCAGGGGGTCGGTGATCGGGGAGAGAAGCACGGGGAGGATCTCCAGGAATCCTTCGTCACGCAGGAACGCGCCTGCGGCACGCATGATCTCACTGCTCAGGGTCAACACAGCAACTCGCTCTCTCTCAGTAACTATGCGCATGACATCCTCCATCCCGCCAGGATTGCCCAACGGGCTGCCTGTTCGAGCGCAAGACGTTCGAACGTTTGGAAAAGTCTCAGGTTGTGGCTGGCTTGCCGATCCTAGAATGCGCCCAGTTGAACTGGTGACAGGGCGTGTTGGGGCTGCAGTCCAGCAACCCGACTCGTCGGGTTGCTGGCGCCCTGATTCTGGCAGAAGAAGAGGGAGTTCTGGCTCTGCTGCGCCCGTCCTGCTCTTGTGAACGTCGCAACGCCCATACGTGCTGTCATCGTGACCACCTCTTCTTGTGGGATGGAGGAAGCCTAGCGTTGGCGAGGGAAGCCGTCAAGAGGGAGTGTCGCGAATGTCACCGATCCGAAGCCTGCGGACACCTGCGACGAGATCCTGTTGGCGCCCGAGCATCGAGCCGTAGTGCAGGTTTGCATGCCGGCCAGTGCCTCGCTACACTGCGCCCATCTTCGAGCGATCACCGCTCGCGAGGTATCGAAAGGAGGAGTGAAGACTATGAGATCTGCGAATGCCAACCTTGTCTTTGCTGCCTCCTGGCGAGCGTTCTAGGGTCTCTTCGGCCCATCTTCCAGCTCTACGAGGGCTCTTGAGTCAAGGCTCTCGAGTCGAGACTCCTGAGTCGAGACTCTCGATTCTCTCTTGCGTTCCCAGGTGGCAGCCGTCCCGGAATCGGTTCTTGTTCAGTCAAGACTCGTGGGAGGAAGCCATTTCGTATCGAGAACGAGAAGAAGTGCGCAGTACGGGGTTCGAAGTAGAGAGTGCGCAGGGCATGGTGCGTGGTGTGAGGGCGACAGGCGAGGCCGGCGACGTCGCGGAGGATTGGGACGATTTCGTTCTGCCGCCTGACAAAGGGCACAAGGTCAGCGGCACGCGGCCGTGGGCAAGGGAGGGCAAGGCCAACCGCGCGTGCCGCCCCTCGGCCGGCGAGAGTAGCAGACGCGTGAAGACCGACGAGAACTACGAAGCGGCCCTCCTGGGGACGTCGGTTGGCGCGGAGGAGTTGACGGACCCACTGCAGCAGTTCGTGGACGCAGGCTACATCACCGACGTCGTGAATCGGGTCAAGAGCGGGAAAGAGGCGACGGTCTACTGCTGCCGCGCTCACCCGTCGACGGGTCGCGAGCTGGTTGCGGCCAAGGTCTACACGATCGGCATTGGCGCGCATTACCGCATGAGCAAGATCTACGCAGATGGCCGCTTTCGCATGTACAAGCCTGACTCCCGCCAGGAGCGCGCGATCAAGTCGGGCAAGCAGCACGGCAAGGAGATGGTGTTCGCCGATTGGGTCGGGCAGGAGTACGCGAACCTGCGCGTTCTCCACGCCGCCGGCGCTGACGTGCCGGAGCCGATCCATCAGGCAGGCTCAGGCATCCTGATGGACTACATCGGCGACGCGTCGCGGCCGGCGCCGACCTTGGTCGGAGCGACGCTCACGAAGGCCGAAGCGCAACGCCTTTTCGACCAAGTGATGCGCAATGTCCGTATCTTCATGGCAAAGGACCGCGTCCACGGCGACCTGTCGCCGTACAACATGCTCCTGTGGAATGGCAAGCTCGTGATCATCGACCTGCCGCAGGTGGTCCATGCCCGCTGGAACGACGAGGCATTCAACATCCTCCAACGCGACATCGAGAACATCCTCTGTTTCTTCGGTCGCCGCGGCGTGAAGGCGTCGGCGACGGAGCTTGCCATCGATCTGTGGACGAAGTACAGGCGCGCCGAACTCAGTGAAGAGTGAGGCGGGACGCGCCGGTTCATGGTCCATGGTGCGCAGTGCGCAGTTCGCGGTCGGGAGCCGGTTCATTGGGTTCGTTGGGTTCGCGAGGTTCCTGTGGCGAGAACCGGTGGGCAGTTCGCAGTGCGCGGTGGGGTGAGATCTTCATTCTTGACATATGAGATTAGGTCCGTACACACAATCCCGTTCAAGGGAGTGACGGTCCTCCGTGAGGCGGATCATCGTATGTGCCCCGCCGTTTCGCTTGCCCGCCCGACACCCGTTGGCTGCTCCGGCGCGATCGCTGGCCGCTCTCTTGTGAACGGGGCCGAGCTCGGCGCCTGGCATCGATGACCTTGGGAAGTCCCTCTCCAACGTACCCGGAGAGCAGTCGCGCTCGGGGTGCTACACTGATCGAGACCGCGTGTGACAAGCTGGCATAGGTCGGAGGTTCATGCGCACAACGAAGGACGAGATCCGCGAGATGGCTGACGCTCGCTCGTGGCAGCGGGGTATCGCATACTTCCTCGAGGAGCGCGTCAGTGGACTCCTCCACGATGGCGACACTGCCATCGCGAGTGTTCAGGGCGAGCTTCTCTACAGAGTTCGGCTGTCGCGCCACGACGGCCGACTCCACGGGGAGTGCTCGTGTCCCGTCGGCGTCGATGGGGACTTCTGCAAGCACTGCGTCGCCGTCGGCCTCGCCTGCGCAGAGGATGAAGTGAGCCCCGCCAGAGACGACTCGGGCACCGGCGTCACCGCGAACCGCCCAACACCAACTGACGATCCAGCTCTCTCGGAGATGAACCGCATCCGTCAGTACCTATCCGGTCGAGACTCGGTTTGGTTGGTCGAGAAGCTCATCGCGGCAGCCGAAAACGATCTCGCACTTCTGCGACAGCTGAGAATGGAGGCCGCGCAGAGCGGCGACGCAGTGGACATGAGAGCGATGAAGCGCGCGATCACCGACGCCACGCGCACGCACGGCTTCGTCGACTACCGCGAATCCCCCGACTTCGCCCGCGGCATCCACGCAGTGATCGATTCAATCGCCGGGCTGCTGGCGCAGGATCGGGCCGACGAGGCCATCGAGCTGTCCGAGCACGCGCTGCGCCGGGTCGAACGGGCCCTCGGGCAGATGGACGACTCCGACGGCTACATGCGGCCGATCCTAAACGACCTCCAAGCCCTGCATCACGCGGCGTGCGTCGCCGCACGCCCCAACGCCGTTCGCTTGGCGCGACAACTCTTCGAGTGGGAGGTGGGCGGTGACTGGGACGTGTTCCACGGCGCCGTGAGGACCTACGCAGACGTGCTCGGCGCGGCAGGCATCGCCGAGTACCGACGCCTCGCCGAGGCGGAGTGGGGTAAGGTGCCGCAACTCGGGCCCGGCCGGGAACGCGACGCCTACGCCGGACCGCGCTTCCGTCTGACTGCGATCATGGAGGCCCTCGAAGCCGGCGACGTCGAGGCCCTTGTGTTGGTCAAGACACGCGACCTATCGAGCTCCTACCGCTACCTCGACGTCGCGCAGACCTACGCGGATGCCGGCATGGATGACAAGGCCCTCGCCTGGGCGGAAGACGGCGTGAACGCGTTCCCGAACGACCCGGTCTCGCTTCTGCGCGACTTCCTCGCCGCCGAGTATGAGCGGCTCGAGCGGCACGAGGACGCCCTCGCCATCGCCTGGCAGAGCTTCTGCTGCTCGCCGAACGTCAAGGCGTATGCGGCCCTGAAGCTGCGTGCCGATCGGGTCGGAAGCTGGCCGCACTGGCGCGAGCGCGCCCTCGCCTGCCTCAGGAGCGAGCAGGTACAGCACGCACCAGTTCGCAGACCCGGCAGAGCCTTGTCGACGGGGCAGCCAGTGCGCCGCATCACGTACGGCTCCGCGATCGTAGCCGTTCTCCTCTGGGAAGGAGACGTCGAGGCCGCGTGGGAGGAGGCGTCTCAGAACGGGTGTGCGTTGCATCAGTGGGAAAAGCTCGCGCAGCTGCGCGAGACAACCCATGTGGAGGACTCCCTGCGGATCTACGAAGAGAGCGTCCATCGACTCGTGGATCAGACGAACAACTCAGCGTACGAGGAGGCGTTCCAGCACGTCCTGCGCATCCAACGCCTCTTGGTCGGGAACGACCGGCCGGGCCAGTTCCTGACGTACGTCACGGCGCTGCGAGGGGAGTTCGGGCGCAAGCGCAACTTCATGCGGCTGCTCGACGGCATCGTCCATCCGCCGGCCTGAAGCTCGCCGTCACACAGCTGCTAGCAGCTGCCGGAGAAGCGCTCGAGCAAGGCGCGCGCTTGTGCCGCTCCCGCGTCGGTGATCAGGACCCACTTCGCCCGTTTGGAGCTCCCGATGAGCTCTTCCTCGGCCAGGGCGTCGAGGATCTCGAATCGGTGGTTCTTCCACGCCCGCCAGATGGTCGGCGCTCCCGGGATCGGCTCCTCTTCCCATGACGCCAAGTAGAGAAGGGCGAGCGTCAGCTCCTTCATCAAGCGGTCAGCATCCTCGCAGTCCGACATGCTTCACCTCGTCACGATCATGGCGCATGTCCGGCGGCGGAGCGAAACAAGAGGTCACTGAAGACGCCGTCACGGCCGGCTTGGGTGGAGCAGTCTCATCCCAGCGTGGTTGTCCGCTCGCGCGTATCCTGTCCGTACGACGCATGACGCAGCGGCGAAGCAGGGCAGAGATGAAGGGCGAGTTCAGCGTCATTCACCGAGAAGGTCTCCGAGGGCAACTACGTTGCCGCGGTGCCCTCGCTTCGAGGCTGCCACACGCGAGGCAGGTCGCTTGACCAGATGATCGATAGGATCCGCGAGGCCATCCGGCTGTGCCTGGACGAAGGCGGAGCCGAGGCTCTTGGCTTCGTCGGCATCCAGAGGATCACCGCTCGGCCATGACCGGATTGCCCACGCTTACGGAAGAAAAGGTCGCATCGGCTCTCCATCGCGTAGGCGCGCCGTCGCGCGAGCGCGTGGGTGCCATCGCATCACATCCTACCGGCACGTCGATGGACGAACGACCGTGGTTCCGGCTCTCGCCGACGAGTGATGCCAATCGGTCGCCACTCTCCCGATCATCGCCTACGCCCTCCTCGCGGGCCCGGCTGCTTCACGAGCGGGGCTCTTCGGCAGGAGCGGCTTGAGCCACGCGGGGACCGGCGGGCGGATCTCCACCGGGAAGCCGTCTCGGTAGGCCGCGACCTTCCGAAACGGTTCGGCCAGGTCGCTGTTGTCGAAGATCCAGACGTGCGGCAACTCGTGGATCGCTGCCTTGAGCTTCGCCAGCGTGCGCGGGAAACGCTCGACGAGCTTCTGGGAGGGCACGTCGTGGCCGCCTTGGGAGACGCGCATCGCGACCCGCTCTTCCGACACGTCAGGCCCGGAGATCCCGATGAAGCAGACCACCACCGTGTAGCCCTCCGTCGCCGCGCGCGTGAGGAAGCCGAGCTTGTCGCCTACCGGATCGGAGAAGACGGTCTCGAAGACGAAGCTCTCGTGTTCGGCGAGCAGACGGTGGCACAGGACGCCGGCAAGCTCCGCCGCAGCGGCCGGTTCGAGCCCCAGGTCCTGAGCGAGAAGATCGACGTTGAGGAAGCGCAGACCCGCCGGGCTGAGGAAGGCGTCGTAGAACGTCGTCTTGCCCGCGCCATTGGGGCCGGCGATCGCAACGACGAGCGGGCGCCGATCGAGGACTCCGTTCACGTCTTGTGCGCCGCGGCGGGCTCGAACTTGCGATGGACAAAGCGCCCGAGCGTCCGCGTGCCATCCTCATCCACGCGAACGAGGAATCCCGGGGAGTCCGACGCCGGCTCGTAGTGGGGAAAGGGCCGGCTCTCTAGGTACGCTGCCAATCGGAGTTGGCCCGCGGGAGCATCCACCGCCTCCAGGCATTCCGACAGCGGGCGCGCGGCCGCTGCCTGGCTCAACGCCAGCGCCTGCCGCCCCTGAAGAACTAGCTCGATGGCCCGCCCGAGACCGGCCCAATACTCGACCTGCGCGGCGATCGAGCGCCGTGCGATCTTCCCCACCAGGCGCGCGTCGAGAACAAGATCGTCGGAGAGCTTGACCGGCTGGCTCATGGCCTGATGGTAGCGTTTTGCTACCGGAGCGTCAAGGCGCCTTCTTCTCGCCTGCCCGACGCCCGGGACGCGAACTCGGCTTCCCGATCGGCCCACTGGTTCGCTCAGTCGGCCTCTCTTCAGCCACCGGCTTGGCGATTCGGCTCACGGTCGAGTAGTGAAGGCCTGTCGCATGGGCGACATCCTGCAGCGTGTATCCGTGCACGCGGAGCGCCTCGTGGGTGCGCTCGTTCCGCTCCTGCTTGCCGCGAACCTTGGCAGAGAGCTTCAGGAGGCTGGGTCGTGCCGTTATCCTCTGCGCCGTGGGAGCTCCTTGAGAGCTGCAAAGTCGGAGAAGAGCGGCTTGAGCTTCTCCACGAACTCGTCGCTGCCGAGCACGATCCCACCTCGCAGCCCGACTCCCCGCCCGGCTTTCACGAACTCGCGGTAGCACTCTGCTGCGTGCTTTCGAACCCGACCGAACCCAGCGAGAATCCAATCGACCGTCAGGAAGTCCGGGGCCTCTTCGATGCCGGCGGTGTGGCATGCAGAACGTCAACAAACAAGATCTGAACCCCGGTGGGTTCGGCCGGGTGGCTAGAGCTGACTCCAGGATACGACAGTGACGCCGGCGCGGCGGAAGGACTCATGCCCACCGTAGACGAGCGCGGCGGGGGCCGTGGGGTCGGTCGCCAGACGGAGCCAGTAACGCAATCCCGAAAACGAATCGTCCGCCACGGTCTCGCCGGACTTGACTTCAACGGGAATCGCTTCGGAGCCATCTTCGATGATGAGATCGACCTCATGTCCGGTTGAGTCGCGCCAGAAGCTGAGGCGCGGCTCGTCTCCGCGATGGATGGCGCTCTTCACCAGCTCGGACACGACAAAGCTCTCGAAGATCGCGCCGCGCGCCGAGTGGGTTCGCAGTTCGTCCGGCGAGCGGATGCGCAACAGGTATGCGAGAAGCCCCGTGTCGAGGAAGTAGAGCTTCGGGCTCTTCACGAGACGCTTGCTGAAGCTGCGGTGATGCGGGCGCAGGAGAAGGACGAGGAAGCTTGCCTCCAGGACCGAGATCCATCGCCGTGCGGTCGGCTGTGAGACGCCGCAGTCCGCGGCCAGCGAGGACAGATTGAGGAGCTGCCCGGTTCTCCCTGCGCAAAGACGGATGAATCGCCCGAAGGCCTCAAGATCCCCGACATTGAGGAGCTCGCGGACATCGCGCTCGACGTAGGTGCGGTAGTAGTTGGCGAGCCACTCCTGCGGAGCGAGTCCGCGGTCGTGGATGGCGGGGTAGGACCCGGTGAAGAGAGCGGCCATCAGATCGCCTTCGGGGATGGCTCTGCGAGAAGCGACTCCGCGCTTGAGCTCCGTGAGCGATATCGGGGGCCTGCCTTCGATCTCCGACCGCGAGAGAGGCAGGAGGTGGAGCACGGCGACGCGCCCGGCGAGCGACTGGCTTGCGCCCCGCATCAGGAGGAAGCTCTGCGAGCCGGTGAGAATGTACTGCCCGGTCTTCCGCTTCTCGTCCACGGCTGTCTGGATGTACGAGAAGAGCTCGGGAGCGCGCTGCGCCTCGTCGAGGATCACAGGGCTCTTGAACTGCGCGAGGAAGCCACGCGGGTCGGTTAGCGCAAACTCGCGGCGATCCGGGTCTTCCAGGCTAACGTAGGCGTTGTCGGGAAAGGCCATTCGGACAAGCGTTGTCTTCCCCGACTGGCGCGGCCCCGTCAGGGTGACGATCGGGTACTGCTCTGCTGCCTTCCGTAGTACGGCCTCAAGCGCCCGCTCGATCATGGCACGCCTCCCGGTCGAGTAGTGTACAGATTCAACATCGAATGTTCCATCTGCATAGGCCGCGAACCGGCGCCTCGGCTCGCGTAGCGGGCGCGGACAGACTGCCCAGCAAGACGAATCGGCGGCGCCCTCTGATCAAAACACAAGATCTAACCACGACGCCATGTGGATGCCGTTCGGGTGGAGCATCCAGCGCGACAGGTTCGCCTCAGGTGTCTCGGCAAGCAGGTGATAGATGGTTGGCAACGCTGCGCGTTGCTAGGGGCGAACTGCGTTCGCCTGGCCGTTTGCGACGTACGCGTGGCAAACCCACCCAAACCGCTCCACCGCGTCTGCGAGAACCCGTAGGAACAGCTCACGATGTGGATCGGCACCTAGCCACTCACCAAGAGAACGGGAGTGGCCGATCGCACTCGCGGGCATTCCCACGGCTCGTTACATCATAGAGAGCACCCTCGTACTCAAGCCTCAATACCCTTGCCGTGGGGGCATGCTAGCACAGAGAGACGTCAAGAAACACGATCTGATCTGTTGTCTCGGGGGTCAGTCGAGATCGCTTTGGGTCTCGAATCTCTCGTCGTAGAGCGAGTGATACTGGATGCGAACCCTCAATCCGGAGACGAAGTCGCGGAGTATCGCGATTTGCTCTATGGATGCATCTGATCGAGCCGCTCCCAGCAGGCACTTCTGCGTACCAGGAGGAATCGCCCCGGCGATCTGGGCAAGATACAGAATCGGAGGGAAGTCAGGGTGCCTGGCCCTCAGGAGGCCAGCAAGTGCCTCGAAGGCACCACTCTGTCCGGGTAGCTCGTCCCGGGATGAGACTGTCACAGCGTCGACGAGTGCGACTCCGGCACCATCATTAGAAACGTAGAGACCGACGTGGGAGAGGCCCGAGTCAGGTGCAGCGACAAACGACACTTGCAGGATTGGCCTTACCGAGAACCGTGCCACTTGGCGGTTCAGGCAGCCTTGCTGAATGCTGAAGAGGAGCGCAACTAGGCTTATCGCAATGGGCACGTATATCGCACAGACACGCTGGCCCGCGCTCTGACATCCTTTCTCTGCAGACCCCTTCGGATTCATCGATCGCCTCGTAAGCATCTGGCATGGAGCATCCTACGTTCGACCCGGGGCTCTGGTCTATGATCCCTATCAATGGTCTGCCGCAGTCAACGGATGGGTGCCTGGTTCAACGGAGGCGGCAGTCGAGTCGATCAGATCTGGAGACGCCAATGATATGGCATCCAACTAACGCCAACTCCGGTCACGAGTCTCGTGCTGTGTCCCCGATCTCTACGCTGCTCGCGCAGGCGAGCAGCCCCGTTCCTCCTTACCAGGAGGATGGTAGACCTTGCCGCGCATCGGCTGAAGGTCGAGAGGTAGCCTGAACAGGGTGGCACGCATCGCCGCAGCGAGGAAGCTCCTGCTCTTGGCGCAATCGAGCCAGGAGTTGCCCAGCAACTCCCAAGCTGCTCGCCGCGCGAGCAGCCATCTACAGAAAGCGGCGAGCCCTTCAGAGCTCGCGCCGGAAACGGATCCGGAGTTCCGCAGGAACTCCCCAGCTGCTCGGCGACGCCGGGCAGCCCTTGACCAGTCGTCGGCTATCCTGCGGGGTAGCTAGGCTGAAGTTCCCGGCACTGAAACGATGATACGGCGAGATGGGTTGGTGGTTTGGTCGCTGTCTTCGGTGTCAGCGACCTGGGTACGACGGGATCGTCTCCAGTCGATCAAGGGCACGTCGTTGCTCGACGTTGGCGATCGTCACCATCGGGAACGTGGCCTCGTCGGTCCCTGCTCCCCGCCGCCGACACGTGTTGCGCACGATCGTCGATAACGACGCCAGCAGTGTTCGGA
>Ga0209610_1000960_pt1 | contig 14945 bp, 12 predicted proteins | sample LakKivw275mmetaG_FD_184137 | JGI IMG/M metagenome (GOLD analysis project Ga0209610, IMG submission 184137) | Anoxic lake water microbial communities from Lake Kivu, Rwanda to study Microbial Dark Matter (Phase II) - Lake Kivu water 275m metaG... | ecosystem: Environmental > Aquatic > Freshwater...
TGCAGGGACGGGCGTCTCGGCCAACCACTGGCGCGTCTCCCAAGTCATCCAGGAAACGATGAAAAACAGGAACACACCCCAGTGGACGAGGTACGAGGAGATGTTCGAGCGTCCGCCCGTCCAGGCATCGATCTGGTTATAGGACTGCGCGAACCAGTGCGTGAAGGGTTGGTAGAGCAGCATGGACAGCCCCACCAGTGCGGCGACCGCGCCGGCCGCCAAGAGGAGACGCTTGTTCCACTCCGACAGCGGCAGGCGGATCTGCGCCACGTCAGCGTAACGCCAGAACGCATAGGCCAGCACAATGCCGGCCAGGGTCAGGTACGTGTAGAAGTCCCAGGTGTTGGTCGGCTTGAGGGCGCCGATGGTCAACCCGCCGAGGAAAAGCCCCAAAAAGGCATCAAGACGGCTCTTCCACCTGCCCTTCGCCAGCAACACGGAGAGCGCCCAGGCAATCGCCAGCACCGTCAGCGAAAAGGCGATCATGTGGGCATGCAGGTCAGACCACAGGAAGGTGAAAGCGGGGAACTCCGTGATGGGATCGCCAGAGGTGCCCGGCAGAGCACGGCTGGGCGTCATCATCCATTCGCGGTTCGTCAGGGGAAGAACCGGGCCACTCAGGGACAGAAAGAAGCCCTTTATCGCCCACCAGATGCGGGCGATGAGGTTGGCTTTATCAATCGGCGGTACTCCCGGTGCAATGATGCAATCGTGGACGCTGTACTCTCCGAGCTGCGCGCTGGGGGCTGCCAGGCACATGAAACCCCGGTAGAACAGGCGCACCGTGCCGAGGTTGCCGAGCAGGGTCAGCGCGGCCGCAGCGGCAACTCCTCCAAGAAAGACTCTCCCCCTGAAGAACGACCTCCAGGTTGACCAGGCTGCTTCCCGTCCATTTGCCAGCAAGTTCCATACCAACGAGAACGCGCCCAACGCCAGGCAGGCGTAAAGTGTTGGCAGGATGAAATTGTACGCAATCGAGGGGACGATGCCCAGCAGCTTGACCGGCGTGCCGACGATCACATAACCGAAGTAGTAATAGTTGATGTAACCGCCTGCAAACCAGGGATCATAAGGCGGGAAAGAAGTGCTCTTCAGAACGGCGTTAAAATAGGAAAAATCCATCGGACGCTCGCCGCCATCCGGGTCATGCCAGAGGTCGGGGTTGCCAAGGCGGATGAATAAATCCAACATGAAGAAGGCTAGGAAGAGAAGTTCCACCATCAGGAAATACTTCCAGTGTTCACGAAACTCTTGTTTCAGCCCCTCGCGTTGACGCCAAGCCTGCCACCCTCCAATCAGCGCTATCAACCCCAGAGCGGCCGCGATGGTCGCCTGGCTGTACGTGAGGCCGAGCGAACCACCCATCCAGGCGAACCAAGCCCACAGAAGAAGACCAACGACGCGCGCCAGTGGGTAGCCCTTGTCGCTCAAGCCCGGCAGCGCGGCGCGGACAATGGGATAGGCCAACAGTCCCAGCGCGAAGATGGTAAGATACCACAGCGCCAGCCCGATGAACGGATAACGATTCTGCAGATCTTGATAGCTGAACAGCTCCGACCAGGTGCCGCCTGCTTGCTCGGTCGCCAGACGCTCGGAGGACAACATCAGGTCTTTGTAGGTGCTGGCCTGCTTGGGCGTCAGGTGGACGACGTGGCTCAAGTCTACCGTACCGAGCACGGACTGGACGCGCGCCGGGTCATAGTCAGCAGTCTTCTTGAAGATGAGCACCTTCGGATGGTCGTAGAAAGTTAAAGCCTCCTCGGCAGCCTGATCGTTGATGACCAGCGGGCCGAGGTTTGGATAATCCTCGAAGGTGGCGACAAGTTCGAAACCGAGATCGCCGTGGAAAGTGCCCGGCTCCGCGACGCGGTAGCACCAGATGATGTCCTTATCCGACGGGCAGCCGATGAGTTCGCGGTAATAGACGGTCGTCAGCGGATAGCGTTCGGGCAGACGTGTGATCTGGCCATACTGGTGGTTGGTGGGAATAAGAACGTAATCGGCTGCATCTAGTGTGCTCAGGTAACCGGTCAGTTTGTCGGCGTTATCGGGCCAGTAGACCTGCAGGTTCAAGTCGCCGCGGTAGATGCCGCCGAACGGGTCGTAGCCCCCGATGCGGAAAGGCAGAGGGTAATCAAAGTCCGTCTCATTGGCGAAGGATGCGCCGCTCAAGACCATCGAACCGCCGGTTGTCTCGATATGGAGCAAGTACGCCTGCCCGCTCGTCAGAGGAACTGCCTGGCTGAGATGGACGGTATATGATGTACCGCTCGGGTCAACGCAGGGAGCGAAATCCGCCTCGACGGAACCGGTTACGAGCGTCTCACCCGCAGCGGAAGACAAAGTCAAGCCGAGGGTCTGCACTCCCGCGCTCGCACTATCCGCCACATGTTCGAGAACGATGTCCTGGACCATGCCGGTTTGCATGGCGATGAAAGTCGCATCATACGGGGCATCCACGCGGATATTGGGATTCGCCGGATTTGGAGAGAATGGCAGCGGCTGATTGTAGACCGTACCATCCGCCTGCTGGATGTGTAAGGTGATCGGTCCGGGTATGTTCTGGAAAATCCAGTCCGACGCAGCGATCCGCGGTTCAGTCCGGGTATATGTGCTGGTAAAAGCATAGGCCCAGGCAACGGTAGCGGGTAGAACGATCACGCCGGCAACACGGAGCGCGTAGTATGGAATACGTGCTAGATACTTCATACTGCGTCTTGCATGTTGCGTGTTATGTACTGGCTGCAAGACGACCCATGCCGCCATCATGCACAGCAGCGGGTAGACCGGCAACTGGTAGCGCATGGTGGCGTTGAACTGAAGTGATTGCCAGATGAAATAGATCAACGTCCAGCCCCATACCAGAGCGTGCTGTTTCCACTCGCCCTTCAGGATACGCCAGCCCATCCACAGGAAGCCGGTCCAAGCGAGAATGCCGAGCGGCAGACCAAGACCCCAGAATGTCAGATTCTCGAAGGAAAAGAAATGCGAACGCCGCACCCATTGGAGATTCCAGGGCATATCTGCCTGGCCGCTGGACTGGGCGTGCAGTTCGCTGAGATTCTTCAGCCAGTCCGGGTTAAGGCCCAGACCGGAAAATGCATAAGGCTGGAAAACGCGGAACGACAACAGTGCCATCACCCCGCCGACGACCATGAAGACAAACGTTTTGGCGAGGAAACGGTAAAAAGAACGCGGCCTTTCCCCCTTGCGGAAGTAATGCACTGCTAGCGCTGCCGGGAGGGCAACCGCAAGCACCGCGGCATTGATTTTGGAAGCAGCCGCCATGCCGAGCGTCAGCCCAAAGGCCGCGCTGAGCCATGTCAATTGATTGTGGGAGAATCGAGATAGAGAACGAGAAATGAGCGATACATCCCATATACCTTTTTCCTGCCCGCCTTCGATCAGTCCTATTCCTCCCTCAGCCACTTCTCGTCTCACTTCGACTGGTTCTTTCCATTTCCCCGTCGCAATGAACCCTGCTATTAAAAGAGCCAACGTCATGAAAAACGTGACGAAATTGTCCGTGGTGTAAAAATGGGATTGCTGGATTTGCATCACCGCACAGGCAGAGAACGCTGCCGCCAGAAGGGCAACGCGCCGTCCATACAAACGCCGGGCAAGGAAATAGAGCAGCGCAACCGTACCCAAGTCCATCGCGGCTGAGAACCAGCGACCGAACAACCGCAGGTTATCCATCTGCCCCAGCCAGCCGGCCGCGTAGCGCACCATGAAAATCGGCAGCGTGCCGTAAACATAAAAACCAGCACCCATATTGTAAGGGTTCAAGGTGGAGGTGGCTGTGTTGAAGTATTGCCCCAGGCTGTGCACCGGCTGGATGGCTGACGTCACCGAGGTGAAGAAATCTTCATCGGGGTGCTGGTATTCGAGTTGTCCCCAATCCGAGCCAGTAAAACGAAAATACTCGCCCGCCAGCAGGACGACGATTAGCAGCAGATCATAGATCCATGCCCATTTATTCTCATTATGCGATGCCAATAAAGCTCTATTCTCCATAGACTTTTCCTCTTTACGCCTCGAATGATGAACTATTGTGGAGGCACAAAGAAGATCATGAAATCTTTGCCTTCGATTCCTGTCGCGGATTTATAGCGGCTGAGCGCGCCTTGTGGGTAAAGCAGCTTCAACGTATCCACCGAATCTGTGTCCTGAATATTGACGATGAACAGCTTCGCGCCGCTGACCGGAACTGTCGTCCCCAAATCCTGCGGCCAAACGGCGAAATCCCGGTTCGGGACACCCGCCCAAACCCCCGGCAGGCGTGTGTCCACCCAATACGGGTACGGCACGATCCAGGTATTATCCGTCGAGCCGTAGGTCTGGCCGAACTGTTTGATGACCGCGCCCATCTCAGACGTGTTCCACGCTCCGGCCCGGTACTGTTCGTTGTACTGGCGGAAAACCAAGTCATAATTTTGGGAAACGGACCAAAGCAGCATCACGCCGACCGCCAGCCAGGTCAGTATCACCCCGGCGCGGCGGAACTTACCGGACCCTATACCTGCTACGAGACCATCCAGCGCCAGCGCCACGATGAGGAAGACCGGCACCAACGCGCCCGCAGCGCGGTTGAGAGCGGGATTCTCCTTTGGAAACGCCAGGGAAAGGATCGAGGGCAGCATCAGCAACGGGATAGAGAGCAGCAGGAACAGGTCCAGCCAGTGGCGGCGGCGCAAGTAGCGCGCCATGAGCAGGGTGCAGCCGATCAGAAACAGCGCGCCGGAGACTACATCCAGCGCCGGGCGATAGGGCACCGAATGGACCCAGATCTCGCCGTTGTCCCAGTTCAGCATCCGCAGTGCGTTCCACGTATTCGAAAAGAAAATCTGCAAGGCCGGGCCAGGCAGGGGATTCTCGGCATCACCCAAGCGCGAAAAGGCACGGTAATTATAGAATTGTGGAAATTCCAACGCATAACGGAGCAGCGGAAGAAAGACGAATAGCGATACCAGCGCTAGCAAACTCAACCAAATGATAGCTTGTTTCCACTCAACTTTGGATCGATTATGGAACAAATACAGCCCGACCGCTATTACCACCACAAACGGCACGATTCGGAAGGGGCTATAACCATGCAGCCCCAGACCGAGGAAGAGGCCAGAAAGGATGAAATCAGTGCGCCTCGAGGTCCGCAGACCGCGCAGGAGGTAATAGAGCGTTGGCGCGACAAAGAGCGGATATAGTGGGAAACGCAGCCCAGCCCGGCTGATGACATTCGGCCAGTAGGCAATGCCTGCAAAGAACATTGCCAACAGCCCCACGCGCCGGTTGCCGACTTCTTTGCCAAGCAAGTACATGTAGGGCAGCGTCGCCAGTCCACACAGCACAGTGCCAATCTTCAGGCTGAGAAATGACAAGCCAGTGCCAAAAATGGCAGCCACGGCCACGGTCAGATACATCTGGAAGCCCTCGCGACCAGTATTGCGCGGGAAAAAGATGCGCGTCTGACCTTGGGTGATATCGTACACATCCAGGATTTTTTCAGCGTGATCGCTGAACGGCTCGGCTGGGATTTGATCGAGTTGATAGACGCGAAAGAAGACCGCGATAGCAGCCACTGCCAGCACGAGTAATGTCCAGGGGGTGACCCGGATCTGCCAGGTTTTCTGTCGCAAGAAGGTCCACAAACGTTTCCAGAACGGTTCCGCCCCGGGGTCGCGCTGCCACAGAGACCCTAGCAGCAAAATCAGCGCCAGTGCCCACAGAGTCACGTTAAAAGGCGTGAACAGGTTACCGCCGAGGGCCAGAAAGGCTACGATCGCCAGAGCGACCGAAGCGAAAAAAGTAATCCGCTTTATCCTGAACGTGTCTTCACGGGATTGAGAGATAGGCTGCTGCGCGAGCGTCCACTCACCGCGCCGATAAGCCCAAATGAGCAAACCGGCCGCTGCAAAATATAGCACGAGGCCCAGCCCAAGTGAGCGTACACTCGGCTCGAAAGCGCGCTGTCCGCCGAGAGCCAGGGCAAGAGCTAGCAGGGAGCGCCAGGGCCAGGCCGTTACATGCTTCTCTCCAAAGTTCAGCTCGAAGGGTTGCAGGCCGGAAGGTTGTGAAATCGTAGGCTCGGCAGGCGCAGCAGCTTTGCCAACTCCGCCCTTGATCTCCGCGGCAGGAATGCTGATTTTCTCCCTCCTTTGCCAGAATTTCAACCTCGATTTTATGTAATCCAAAACGCTCGGTCCTTCCATGTTCGCATCCATTACGTTTTATGAGCCACTACCAACATGCTCTCGCCCCATTTTAACGGCAAAAAGACAAAGCCAGTCATGGCCTGAAAGCCGCCAAGAGAGCCAAAAAATAGCTTTTGCAATATATTTGGCACGAGGGAAATATACGGCACATCCCAGAAACCATCGGCGAAAGTGCGCAGCGGCGTGAAACCGGCTGATTCTATCATTCCCAGCCACTCGGCGGGCGGCTTGAGCGAGATGTGTGTCGGGTCCTGGAAACCAATCCACTGTTCGCCTTTGAGCGGCTTGAGCAGCGAATCGAGATTCGGCGTCGAAAAGATAAGGATGCCATTTTTTTGCATCAACCGCCCAATCTCGGCAATGGCTCTCTCGGGCTGCGACAAATGTTCAACAACATGCTTGATGATGACAACACCGAAGACGTTATCTGGAAATGGGAGTTCTTCGGCAGATGAAGCGACGTGTGACGTGTGACGTGTGACGTTCAACGACTGCATGAGCGCCCAATGGTTGACATCCACAGCGACGGTCTCGAAAGTCCCTTCCAACTGTCCCACAAGATGGCCGAGTCCGCTGCCGATCTCCAACAAACGCGCACCCCGTTTGCCATATCGCCGCGCCAGAATAGCATAAAACCTGTTCGACCACCAATACTGGCTGTAGCGGGCAAAGGAGACGTCTTTGTACGTGTTGGTGCTGAAGTAGTTTTCGTCGAAGGGCATGGCATAATCCGCAAAACGCAAAACGTAGTGAGTTACATTTTACGCGTTACGATTTATCTCCGTCTAGCAACATAGAACGTGAATGTGCCGTCTTCCACTGGCTGCGTGGAGGCGTACCGGCGGACGAATTTCTCGGTCAACCAGAGATTCCATTTTGCAGGGACGATAACCCACCTGCCGGTCAGTTTCTTCGCCACCAGCGACGGCAGACCGAAATAGTGTCCCCATTCTAACGTGCGCATGGCGGACGGGGAAAAGTAGTGCCACCACCTTTCCAACCGGAAACCTGTCTCTTCCAATCTCCCCCGCCAGATTTCCGGCCCATCGGCATGGTGGACGCGCGAAATGCGTCGGAACCAATCTGCGTATCCTTTCCCCAGCAAGTGCGAGACAGACAATGCCGAGAAATAGCGTTCATTCGGCACACAGAAATAGAATGGCGCGCCAGGTTTCAACACGCGGGCGGTCTCGGCCAGCACCTGCTCCACATGCGGAATATGCTCCAGCACCGAGTTGCTGAAAGCCGAGGCAAAATAGCCATCCGTGAAAGGCATCACTCCACCCTCCGCTCCGACCAGCAGGCGGTAACAGCCGCGTCGCCTCGCCTCGTGGATCGGCCCGTGCCACGGGTCGAGGCCGACCTGGATCTTGCGCGCAAAAGTTAGCGAGGCAAAGTGACCGTCGCCGCAGCCCACATCGAGGGTCGGCGCGGGCAGGTCGAGGGCCTGGTAGAAGGACGCCTCTACCGCGCGGATGAGGGCGCGGAAGTAGGGCAGGTCACGCAGGTGAAGGGAGAGAAAATCCTTGTCAGGCATGATATAATGATAGCACATTCATAAAAAGTGATAGCAGTCAGGAGCGTCGCGATGAAACGGATGATGGTTCAACTGACCGACGAGCAGATCGAGGCACTGAAAGAACTGGCGAAGGCGAGGAAAACATCCGTCGCCAAACTGGTGCGCGAGTCGGTGGCGCAGTACGTGGTGGTGACCGATAAAACCGCCGAGCGGGAAGAAAAACGCCGGAGGGCGCTGGAGTTTTTGGATTACATTGATGCGCATCCCGAAGAATTTCAGGATATCGAGGGCAAGACCGACATTTCCATCAACCACGATGAATATTTTGTTCAGGCAATCGAAGATGATCTTCGTGGATAGTTCAGCCTTCGTAGCCCTCCTCTTCACAGGCGACATCAACCACCTGCCCGCCTCACAAATGTGGAGGCATCTTCTCGAAGAGGACCGCATCTTGTGGACCAACAATTACGTCATTGTTGAGAGCATGGCTATCGTCCAAAAAAGGTTCGGCCTCGAAAAAGTTCGTGATTTCCAGAAGAAAATTCTGCCGTTTCTGGAGACCGAATGGGTGGACGAAGACCAGCACAATTCCGCAATGAAGACCGTATTCCAAGTGAACCGCCGCAGGGTAAGCCTGGTGGATTGTTCCGCGTTCGAGACCATGAGCAGTCTGGGAATTGACACCGCCTTCACCTTTGACGAGCACTTCCGCGAACAGGGGTTCAAGGTCATCCCGTAGGGCGACCTTTATGGTCACCCAGGGCGGGGGACACCGTTCGTGCCGCCCTGGCCTGGCCGCCAGGACAGGCGAACACCGGCGGCACGCCGGTGCGACACCTGCCCCGAACCGCAGGTGCGGGGGACGGCAAGCCCCGCCCCTACGTTATCAACTTCTCAAATAGTTTTTCGTATTCCTGCGCCACGGTGTCGGGGGCGTAGAGCCGCGCCAGTGCCGCTGTGTCACAGCGGTATTTTCCTCTCTCGGCGAGGATTCCCAACATTGCCTCCGCCAGCGCGGACGGGTCACCGATCGGCACCACCTTGCCCATCCCGTGCATTCGCACCGGCTGACGCACGCCTGGCAGCGCCGAGGCTACACACGGGACGTCGTTCATCATTGCCTCGATTTGCACCAGCCCGAAAGCCTCGGTCGAATTCAATGAAGGGACAACAAGCACATCCACGTTGGGATAAAAAGCGGCAAGTTGGAGCTGACTGAGGTTGCCGAGGAACTTCCAATAACCTTCATCCTCATACTTCCTGATGCGCGGCATCAGCCGGTCGGCGTAAGCTTGCTCGCCGAGAACGTTCTGGTATTGACCGGCAAACAACACCTGTGCCTTTGAGTATTTCTCCAACACGGCCGGCAGCGCGTCGAGCAGCACCTCCACGCCTTTTTCTGCGGCGAAGCGCGTCACCATGCCAATCACGGGACGCCGCTCGGCGACGTGATGCTCGCGCCCAAACGCTTCCACCGAGCCGGGCGCGGGCGGCGGCAGCTCCACCGGAGGCAGGATAGGAGTCAACTTGTGGCGGTAACGCGAGAGGTACGATGAATTGTCAGCATAATCCTGGGTGTACGTGACGATGGCATTCGCTAAAATACCCGCCATATTGTTCTGAAATTTGACCACCAGGTTGACGAAGCGATTGAAGGGGCCGAGCGGCAAGCGCAGGTCGCAGTGGTAGGTCAGCAAGGAGGGCTTGCCAAAGAGACGAGCGCGGAACGCCACGCCTGGCGCGTCGAACTGCGGCAGGTGGAGCTGGATCACATCGTGCTCCCAGACCAGTTTGGTGGCGACCAGGCCAAAGGTCGGGGCGAGAACGCCCTTGCTGATGCGAACGGCCACGGGAACGCGAATGACATGGACGCCATCTAACATTTCGTCACGCGGCAGAGACTTATCATACTGCGTGGTCAGCACAGTGACCTGATGTCCACGCCGGGCAAACGCGCGCGCCAGCCGTTCGGCGTAGATGGTCAGGCCGGAAGTGTGGGGCCGGTAATAGGTGAGGACGGTGAGGATACGCATGAGGACCAGTGTTCAGTGAGCAGTATTCAGTTATGATAAAGACCGTTGTTGGCGCACTCGGCGCACTCCAATTGCAGCGTGGCGTGGCGGACCTGGTGCCTGTCCGCCAGCATCTGTCCGACTGCCGCCTGGATTCTTGCCCCCGCGCTGACGGTGACATCGTCCGTGAGGATGTGCGCCGAGAGGTAGCGCATCTGGCTGGTGATGCTCCAGACGTGTAGATCGTGGACGCCGCGCACGCCCTCCACCTCCAGCATATCGCGCTGGAGGGCATCCATATCCACATCGGCAGGGGTGGCTTCCATCAAGATTTCCAGCGACTCGCGCAGGATGCCCCAGGCATTCCACAAGATAAGCAGGCCGATGAAAACGCTGACCAGTGGATCGAACCAATTCAGCCCGGTGAAGCGGATGACAATGCCGGCGATGACCGCGCCGACCGTCGAGAGCACATCGCCCATCAGATGCAGGAACGCGGACCTGAGATTCAGGTCATTCTCCGCGCCGCGCCGGACGAGCAGCGCCGTGACCAGGTTGACGACCACCGCTGCCGCGCCGACTCCGATCAGCACATCGGCCTGCACTTCGGGCGGCGAGACGAAGCGCTTGTAGGCTTCGTAGAAGATGCCTAAGGCAATCAGTGCCAACGTGGTTGAGTTGATCAGCGCAACCAGGATGCCAGCGCGGTGATAACCGTAAGTCTTGCCGGAGTTGGCCGGTTTGGCCGTGACCCACAGCGCCCACCAGGTCAGGGCCAGCGCCAACACGTCGGTGAAGTTGTGCGCCGCGTCGGTCAGCAGGGCCAGGGAATGGGCGAACACTCCCGCCGCAACTTCGACGATGACGAACGCCAGCGTGATGCTGAACGAAAGGGCAAGGCGGCGGGTGGTGGAACGGGCCGGGTTGTTGGAAGCGGGATTGTGCGTCATAGGCTAGGACTGCCAGATTATAACCCACCAGTTTGTTTCCAACTTCGCGGATATTGGTATTCCTGAAGATAGATGTTACGTCAATCACAATACAACGAAAATTCGGAGTACAACTCCGAATTTTTACAGCAGTTCCCGGAACATTTCCCTATTCTCCCTCACCCACTTGAACAACCTCCTCACCCCCTCCTCCACGCCAATCTTCGGCTTCCAGGCCAACTCACCTCAACCCCAATTTCTGTCGCAGAAATTCGCGAATTACGACAGCCGCGTGAAGTGCGGTCCTGGCTTCTTCTTTGTCCGCACTCACTCCCGGATAACGAACATCTACCGAAAACCGCTCCACCTCCAGCAAGTCGGAAACGAGGATTTCAAGGCCGCTGTCAACTTCCTTACAGAGTTTGAGCAAATCGAGCAGTTTATGGGTTTTGGGAATATCGCGGGAATTCTCTTGCAGGAACGCTTTGAGATATTTCTCTGCGCACTGCTGGGAGTGGAAACAAACCGCATCGAAGACTGGCCGCTTGCGAGCGCGCAGCATTTTCTGCGCCACAGTGAAATCGTCTTCGGCCTTTTGCACCCACTCAGCGGTCAGGCGATTCATACAGCACTTTTCCCTGCGCAACGATTTCCTTCAAAAAAGAATCACCCAGCGCAATCCGCTCTTTCAGGTTCTTTGGCGTACGAACGATCAAATCCAGCCCGAACAAATCCCGCTCGAGGCTTTTGTCAATCAGGAGCGCCTGCCTGGTCTCTTTCAGCGGCGTGTCCATCACAACCAGCAAGTCCACATCGCTTTCGGGACGCGGCTTGCCGTGCGCATACGAACCAAACAGGATGATTTTCTGCGGATGGAATTTCTCCGCAATCTGCCGTACCACATCCCGGATGGCTCTTTCAGGGATGCGTTTCCGCTGATTGACCGCAGGGACATAAACCGCAGCCACAGGCAACCTCCGCAAAAATTATAGCACGCGAAGCAGGAACTGGCACGATCAAAACAGCAATTTATTTTTCTTCACCCACTCGAACAACCTCCCCACCCCCTCTTCCACGCCAATCTTCGGCTTCCAACCCAACTCGCGCTCCGCCTTGCGAATGTCAGCGTAGAAAACACGCTGGTCGCCGGGACGCCAGTCGCCGCGCGCCACTGGGATGGGTTGACCCAATAGTTTTTCCAGCCGCGGGCCGAACTCCGCCCAGATGGACATGACGTTCCCTGGCCCACCGCCGAGGTTGTAGACCTGCCCCTTGATCGTGTCAATCCTTGCAATTGCGGCGTCGTAGGCATCCAGCAGGTCGTCCACGTAAAGCACATCCCGCGCCTGCTTGCCGTCGCCGTAAATGGTGATCTGCCGCCCGGTCAGCGCGGCGATGGTCATCCACGCCACCCAGCCCTGGTCTTCGATGCCAAACTGGCGCGGGCCGTAGATGCAGGATTGGCGAAAGACCACCGTTGGCAAGCCGTAGATGCGATGGTAGTCGCGCGTGTATTGGTCACCGCACCCTTTGCTGTTACCGTAGGGCGAATGAAAATCCAACGGCTGCGTTTCGGGGCAGCCGAAGGGCAAGTTCTCGTACTCCCAGCGCGTCACCCGCTCGACGACCGGCACATCCTCCATCCCACCGTAGACTTTGTTCGTCGAAGCATAGATCACCACCGGCCTGCGCCCATTCAGCCGCGCCGCCTCCAGCATGTTGAACGTGCCGAGCGCGTTGGCCTCGAAATCTTCCCTGGGATTCGTGACGGAGGTCGTCACCGCCACCTGCCCCGCCAAATGGACGATGACCTCCGCCTCGCGGCTAGACTCCGCCAAAAGGGCTGCCTCGCGCACGTCGCCGACGATGAGCCTGAAGGCGTTTCCCCCGAACTTCTCCCGCAGCCAAGCCAGGTTGCGCGACGCGCCACCCCGGCTGAGATTATCGTAGATGGTCACTTTCTCGCCACGTTCCAAAAGACGGCGCACGTAGTTCGATCCAATGAACCCGGCCCCACCGGTGACAAGGTAATTACGCGACATGATTTCTCCAAAAATGTTATTGGTAATACACGCGCCGGCGCGCAAAGACGTTGACTGCCAACATTCCGAACAGGAAGCCACCGACATGCGCCCACCACGCGATCCCGGCTCCGCTGGCGCCCTGCAATGTGAGCCATCCCGAAAACAACTGTGAAATGAACCATAACAGCAGAAAGATCGTGGCCGGAACCTCGACGATGGTAAAGATAAACAGGATCGGCACCAGGCTGGCAACGCGGGCACGCGGGAACAAGATGAGGTAGCCACCAAGCACTCCGGCGATCGCGCCGCTGGCCCCGACCATAGGCAAATTACTGCTTCGCAGAAAATAAGATTGGAGCAATGCGGCGGCTACCCCACTGAGCAGATAAAAGACAAGATAACGGCCGCCACCCATACGATCTTCGATGTTATCCCCGAAGATAAGAAGCACCCACATGTTGCTCAAAATATGGAGCCAACCGCCGTGCAAGAACATAGCGGTGAAGATGGTCACCCACACCGTGGCTGGATGTGCCACCAGCCGCGCGGGGATGAGCCCCCACGTGCGCGTCAGCTGATCCAGCGCAGAGGGGCCTAGACTCAACTCATAAAGAAACACAAGTGCATTGACGGCGATCAATGAACAGTTGACAACAGGGAATCGGCGGGAACGCAACGTATCATAAAGAGGGATCATAGGTCTCGCCTTTCGACTGGTTCTTCCTGCCTCTTCCGCAACTGGCCGTAGACACCCATCAGCGTCTCGCCCTCGTTAGACAGGGCATACAGCCCAATAACGCCGGTAACGAGATAGTTGAACACGTGAGCAGTTACGGCGAGAGCCAGGGAAGCGGACTCGTTATGCGTGACCAATGTGAGCGCCCCAGCGAGCGCGCCCTCATAGGTGCCGATCGCTCCTGGCATGGACGGGATGGCGTTCCCGAAGGCCACCGCGCCCAACCCAAAGAGCGACCAGATCGGCTGCGCATCCGGGAAGAAGGCCAGGAGCATAAGATAAAACTGGAGGATGGAAATCACCCAATCGAGGGCCATCCACAGCAGGAAGCGGACGAACAGCCAGCCGTCGGTCAGGATGGCGAGGCCGGAGAAGAGCGGGGCGAGGAAATCTTCGCCCATCTTTTGCAGTTTGGGCCGGCGCGCCGTCAACCGGTCGAACAGATACAGCGCGCGGTCGCGGTTGCGCGCCAGCACATACAGCACGACCAATCCCACGATGACCAGCGCGCCGACAACCAGCGCGATCGGTTCCGCACTGTTCGCCCCAACCACGAACGGCACCGCGCTGAGCAGGATGGCCGCCGAGAAGGCCAGGTCCACCACACGCTCAATGACGATGGTGGAGAGCACGTCCATGAAGCCGAGGTTCGCTTTGCGGCCGAGCAGGAAGGCGCGACCCACCTCGCCCAGGCGGAACGGGAGGAAGTTGTTCAGCAGGTAACCTTCGCTCAAGGTCAGGAACACGTCTCGATAGCGGGCGCGGCCGCGCAGCAGCGTCCGCCAGACGATGCCGCGCACCGCCAGCCAGACCACGGACGAGGCAGCGAACGCCAGCAGCAGTCCGTAATTCGCCGAGCGGAGCGCGTCCACGAAGCGCTGGAGGTCAACAAAATAAAGGATGGCCGCGATGGCGATCAGACTGATGATCACGCCGGGCAGCCAGCGTCGGGCAGATTTCCAGAAATTCTTCATAACAGGTTTACCAGTAGGGGCGGGTCTGCGAGCGGGCGCCCCACCGCGGGTGAAACGCACAGACCCGCCCCTACTATTTGTTACTCCTCTTCTCTTCCAGACTCAAGACAGCCATGAACGCTTCCTGCGGGATTTCCACGTTGCCGATCATCTTCATGCGCTTCTTGCCCTTCTTCTGCTTTTCGAGCAATTTCTTCTTGCGGGTGATGTCGCCGCCGTAGCATTTGGCAAGCACATCCTTGCGCATGGCCTTGACATTAGCGCGGCTGATGATGCGCCCACCGGCGGCGGATTGGATCGCCACGTCGAACAACTGGCGCGGGATGAGTTCCTTGAGTTTGGTGATCATCCGCTGGCCCTTGTGGTAGGCGTCCTTTTTGTGGACGATGCTCGCCAGCGCGTCCACCGGTTCGCCGTTGACCAGGATTTCCAGTTTCTGCAACTCGTCCGGGCGGTACTCGAGGAATTGGTAATCGAGCGAGGCGTAGCCGCGCGTGCGCGACTTCAACTCGTCAAAGAAATCCACAATGATCTCGGAA
>Ga0209610_1000964_pt1 | contig 14925 bp, 9 predicted proteins | sample LakKivw275mmetaG_FD_184137 | JGI IMG/M metagenome (GOLD analysis project Ga0209610, IMG submission 184137) | Anoxic lake water microbial communities from Lake Kivu, Rwanda to study Microbial Dark Matter (Phase II) - Lake Kivu water 275m metaG... | ecosystem: Environmental > Aquatic > Freshwater >...
TGTGGGCATGTTTTCTCCCTTCGGTCTATCTACTGAATGGCCAAAAGGTTGGGTTGGCAGATATATAAACACCTTTGCTGAAATAAGAACCACATACATAAATCCTGTAATTGCGTATAGAGTAAATGATTATCTCTCTTTTGGTTTTGGCCTCTCTTTTGTGAAAAGTTCGGTAACAATGAAGAATGCGATAGACTTAAGTCTCTGGGGGGCGCCGGATGGTATTGCAAAACTGACCGGTGATGGGGATGGAATTGGCTATAATGTTGCTATCACACTAAAATTGCCCAAACAATACACGGTTTCTTTTACATACAGAAGCCCCACGGAGATTAAATTCAATGGAAAGGTACGTTTCTCTACAAATCCCCTATTAAAACCATTCTTTCCAGACGGCAATGCCTCTACAGAAATCACATTTCCATTTGTGGCAGTGGCAGGTGTTTCAAAGAACATAGGTCCGTTAACCATTGAAGGGGATATCCTCTATACAGGTTGGTCCTCGCTCAACAGTTATAAAGTAAAATTTGACAACGGTATGCCTGAACAATTCTATTATAAAGACTGGTTTAACACCCCGAGCATTGCCATAGGAGCAAATTACCAATGGAAAAAGTCTATAGAGATTAGAGCTGGCTATATGTATGATAAAAGCCCTGTCCCGAAAAAGACACTCGGCCCAGAGCTTCCTGATAATACAAGAAACATATTCACCCTTGGCACAACATACAAAAAAGACCAATTTAAAATAGACTTAGGATATCAGGCTACCTTTTTCAAAAGGGTAAGCTCATCGAGGAGTATCACGGGTCCAAGAGGGACATACAGCAATTTTGCCCATCTGATTCTTTTAGGTTTGACATACAGTAGATGATAATTATACAGCAGGTTCTTTCTATACTTAACTATTTAGCCGTTAATTTCTTCGCTTCTTGCGGGAGGCTTGAAGGGGTTAAAGGTATTTCAAACTGTGTCTTATTTTTCATATCCCTCAAAATTATTATGTTTTTATCTATCTCTTCATCGCCGAGAATAAATACAAAGTCTGCGTGTAAGCTATCCGCATATCGCATCTGTGATTTTAGAGACTTCCCCTCATAGGAATAGCTTAATGATAAACCTTCTCTGACAAAACTACGCAACAACGGCACAAGATATGCCCTTGCCCTTTCACCGACATAGGCGAAAAAATGGGAAGGTTGCTTTGGCACTACTTCCATCCTTGTAAGTAAAGCAAGCCTTTCCACTCCTATTGCAAAACCATATCCAGGAGTGCTGGGGCCACCCATCTCCTCAACAAGGTTATCGTATCTTCCTCCTGCTATAAAGGCTTTCTGTGCCCCAAGTTCATCGGATGTCACTTCAAAGACTGTCCTGGTGTAATAGTCAAGCCCCCTTACAAGTCTTTTGTTGATAGTATATGAGACACGGAATTCTTCCAGGTGCTTTAAAAGTATATCAAAATGTTCCTTGCATGTTGTACAAAGGAAATCAAAAAGCAAAGGTGACTTCTGGCTCAACTCAATACATTGTGTGTTTTTACAATCAAATATTCGTAATGGATTTCGCTGAAGGCGCCTTATACAGTCCTCGCACAATTCATGTTTTTTTGTTTCAAAATAAGAGACAAGTACCTTTTTAAACGCTTCCCTGCATCCCGGGCAACCTACACTGTTTATCTCAATCCCATAGCTACCCACACCCACACCAAGCTCATGGAGTATCAAAGAGACCATCCATAAAAGTTCCGCATCGATTAACGGGTTATCTATACCGAAAACCTCAACATCTATCTGGTGAAATTCCCTGAATCTGCCCTTCTGTGGCCTTTCATGCCTGAACATAGGACCTACAGAAAATATCTTACTAACCCTTTCCTTTGCATACATACCTGCCTGCAGATACACCCGTACCATACCTGCCGTTGCCTCAGGCCTGAGTGTAAGCGAGTCTCCACCTATATCAATAAAAGTAAACATCTCCTTTTCCACAATATCAGTTGTATCCCCAATGCTTCTTACAAAAAGCTCTGTTCTTTCAAGCACAGGTGTTTCAATCTCCACAAAACCCAAAAGGGTGAGATATTTTCTTGATACATCCTCTATCTGTTTAAACCTATTGATTTCCTCACCAAAAATGTCTCTAAATCCCCTCAATGTCTTGATTTTTTCCATTTTTTCCCTAAAAAATAAATATCAACTCATTAGTAACATAAATGATATGGTAATTTAAAGCTAAAAATTCTTGGAGTTTCCTCAATTTTTTATAGGTAAGGCTGGAACGCTATTTTACTCCCTGCTCCCTCCGCTCGGTTTACCCACTAATGTTCCGTTGGAACAAAGTGGGGACCCAAACCGTGCTTCGAAGTCGCGACTCGCAAAAAGCTCTTCCAGCCATTATAAATGTTGGTGCGCTCAACTATATGTAATTTTACCGCAATGGCGTTTTATGATAGAAAAACTCAGGAAACTCCAGCCTTTCAGAAAGATGCGCTTTTCAGAAAGAGATTAATTGCGGGAACATCTTCCCTGAGTACGACTCACGGAGCGACCGGGAAACCATTGTTGGGTGAAGCAGAGCGTTCCCGCCATAGCGGGATGATGTGCAGGCCTGAACATCTTCGGGTAGCCTCCGCCCTTGCACATCAAGCGGTGCAAGCCCTACAATGGTCGGGAGAGTAGTGCGAAAGTACGATGGGATGTGTTCCAGCTATAAAGCAATGGTGGTTGATGGCGAAACGGTATAAACGGCTTTTATCTGAAAGCCGACAACTGATAGCTGAGTATTAACAGCTAAAAATTCTTGTGGTAAGGTACTCTCAATAAAAAGACCATACTGCCAAATGACAATATGGCCTTTATCTGTTCGATGCCTTTTATACTACCAATTTCCTGTCTTCAAATATTCATCTATTGCCGCCGCTGCCTTTCTCCCTGCACCCATGGCCAGAATAACAGTTGCAGCCCCGGTCACTATGTCACCACCGGCGAATACACCTTTTCGACTCGTTTTACCCGTTTCCGTATCAGCCTCGATATTGCCTGTCTTCCTCAATTTTAACCCTTCTGTGCTCTGGGTCAAGATTGGGTTCGGTCCCTGTCCGATTGCAACGATTACCACATCCACCTCAATTATATGGTTTGAATCCTTAATCTCAACAGGTTTTCTTCTGCCTGAAGCATCAGGTTCACCAAGCTCCATCTTCACGCACTCAATACCTTTTACCCATCCCTTGTCATCACCTACAACCCTGATCGGGTTTGTAAGCAATCTGAAATCAATACCTTCCTCTTCTGCATGGTGGGCCTCTTCTGCCCTTGCAGGCATCTCATCACGAGAACGACGATAGATCAAATATACATGGTCAGCCCCCAATCTTCGTGAAACCCTTGCTGAGTCCATTGCCACGTTACCGCCGCCTATAACAGCCACCTTGTTTCCTACCCTCACAGGGGTGTCATATTCGGGGAATAGATAGGCCTTCATCAGGTTTGAACGGGTAAGGAATTCATTCGCAGAATACACACCATTCAGGTTCTCCCCGGGTATGTTCAGAAAATAAGGCAATCCAGCACCGGTACCTATAAAAACAGCATCATATCCCTGAGTAAAAAGCTCGTCCAGTGTCAGGGTCTGACCAACAATCGTATCAACCCTTATCTTTGCTCCAAGTTTTGCAACATAATCTACTTCCCGCTGAACAATGCTCTTCGGCAAACGGAACTCAGGAATTCCATAGACCAAAACACCACCTGCCTTATGAAGTGCTTCAAAAACTGCTACTTCATGTCCTTTTTTCGATAATTCTCCCGCAACGGTCAAACCTGCAGGGCCGGCACCAATAACCGCCACCTTTTTTCCCGTAGGTTTAGGAAGCTCTGGAACACGAACATCACCATGCTGTAACTCATAATCAGCGGTGAAGCGCTCCAGGCGGCCGATTGCAATGGGCTGACCTTTCTTTCCGAGTACACACTTACTCTCACACTGTGTTTCCTGAGGACAGACGCGGCCGCATACAGCTGGCAGGCTGTTCGTTTCTTTGATTATATGGATAGCGCCCATGAAGTCGCCTTCTTTAACCTTTTTTACGAAAGCAGGGATAGTTATATTTACAGGGCAACCTTCAACGCACGGCATGTTCTTACAACTAAGGCACCGGGAGGCTTCACGAATCGCATTTTCCCGGGTGTATCCTAATGCCACCTCGTTAAAGTTTTGAATCCTGAGTTTTGGATCCTGTTCAGGCATACGTTCTCTAACCTTTGTCTTCTTTAACTGTTTTGCCTGAAATTCCAATTTGCACTGATGGTCCCATAGTGCACGCCGTTCCTCGCGGTTGTACATCTTTTGACGCAATATCAGTTCATTGAAATTAACCTGATGCCCGTCAAATTCCGGACCGTCCACGCACACAAATTTGGTCTCATTACCGATCGTAGCCCGGCAGCAACCGCACATACCTGTACCATCAACCATAATAGTATTGAGGCTTACTATTGTCTTTAAATTATGGGGACGGGTCACATCAGCCACAGCCTTCATCATGATTACCGGACCAATCCCGATCACAAGGTTAATCCTTGTCTTTTCTTCTATCAGTTTTTTTAGGATATCCGTTACAAAACCGTGATGACCGTAAGACCCATCATCTGTTGTGACATAAAGCTTATGGCTCACTGCCTTCATCTCCTCTTCAAGTATCAACATCTCCTTGCTACGGGCACCAATAATAGAAATAACCTCATTTCCTGCCTCAAAAAGTGCTTTTGCAATCGGGTATACAGGGGCAACACCAACACCACCTCCGACACAGACGACTGTCCCGAATTTTTCAATGTGGCTCGGTTTGCCCAATGGGCCGACCACATCCAAAATCGCCTGACCTTGCTCAAATTTCTCCAGTTTGCGGGTTGAAGAACCAACTGCCTGAAATATAACTGTTATAAAACCTTCTTCCCTACTGAAATCTACCACAGTTAATGGTATCCTCTCCGCATAATCATCTGCCCTTAAAACCACAAACTGCCCGGGTTTTACCTTTTTCGCTATATCCAGCACATAGAGTTTAAAAAGTGTAATTGACGGCGCTAGCTCAAGTTTCTCAACTATTTCATTAAGTTTAAGTTCTCTTGCCATAATTTCTCCTTTTCCAAATTTTATCCCTCATATATTAACTACCCTTTATTCTCTCTTTTTAATCGGAAACTTAATTGTAAAGGTAGTACCCTTATCTACCTTGCTATCTACTTCAATACGGCCAAAATGTGATTCCACAATCTTTTTTACAATTGTCAGCCCCAGACCTGTTCCTGTTGTATATCTTGTCCTGGGTCCAGATATCCTATAAAACTCATCAAAAATGTAAGGAAGATTTTCTTCATCAATTCCGATACCGGTATCTGTAACCTTGATATCCAGAAAATTTTTATTCGGTTTGGCACTCACCAATACCTTACCCCGTTTCACGTTATATTTAATCGCATTGGAGATGAGATTGGTAAATAATTGCTCCATTTCAGACCGGTCAGCCTCGATAAGAGGTAAAGACTCAGGGACATCCACCTGAAACTGAATTTCCTTAGCCTCACCCTGGTTTTTCAACAACTCCACTGTATTTGTGATGATACCTGAAATATTCAGCAACTCCTTCTTTCTCTCAACCCGTTTAGATTCTAAACGGCTGAACTGCAACAGATCATTTACCAGTTCAAGCAAAGAATGGGCTCGTTGTTTTGCCCGTTCGAGCATCTGACGATTCATCTGCGGGTCATTTCCAGCTGCACCGGTCAGATATGCCGCAAGATACCCCTCAATAGCCGACAGGGGTGCCCGTAACTCGTGAGTAACCATCGATACAAACTGTGACTTTATCTGATCAATCTCCTTCAAGCCTGTTATATCCCGTAAAGTACTTACAACACCCAACTCCTGTCCGCTCTCATCCCTTATAACCGACACGTTGACCATCAGGGTTCGTAATTCTGGCAGAGACAACTCTATCTCTTCAGAAATGGTTGTGTAATGGGATGAATCAGGAGAAAAGGCCTTATTAATAATCTCGACTAAAGCATGTTGGGGAATAATTGTACCTATATCTTTACCCGTTTCCAGCTGTTCGTCCAGGTTAAGCATCCTGATCGCTGCAGGGTTCCATAACACAAGCTGGTGCTCCCGGTTTATAACCAGAATACCATCAGCCATTGAATTTACTATCGTATGTATCTTTGACTTCTCATTGACCACTTCAAGCAGCTTTTGATCCCTTTCCTCCATAAGATGCTTCGCCTGGAGACGCAAACGCCTCTTTTCCAGGCCACGGTCCACAACCGCCAGTAACTGGTCAGGGGTAAAGGGCTTCGGGATATAATCATATGCACCGTGCTTCATTGCATCCACGGCGGTTTCTATCGTAGCAAATCCGGTAATAACGATCATAATAACTTCTGGATCAAACTGTCTTACCTGCTCCATCAATTCCAATCCACCCATTACAGGCATCATAAGGTCAATCAGCAAGAGGTCGTATGGCTTGGTTTTAACCATCTCCAGCCCTGCCTTACCATCTTCGGCTGTATCCACAGTATAACCCTCAGCCGCTAAAATTCTACGGCACCCTTCGCGGATCCCTTTTTCATCGTCAACAACTAAGATGTTTGCTACTTCATCCATTCACTACTCACACAATCATTCGTTTTCTTTTTGTGCCTTTGCAAGTAGATCATTAATCCTTTTTACCAATTCATCAGGCATTAAAGGCTTACTCGCATAACCATCGGTTTTCATCCAGTATCCGTCAAGTTCCTGAGAAAAATCCATTCCGGTCTCGCTTGCCACTGCTGTGAGCATCAAAATCGGTATATTTTTATAGATCGGATCTGCTTTTAAAGCTTTGGCAAAACCGAAACCGGTATCGTGCTTTTCCATCATTAGATCAAGCACAATCAGGTCTGGCTCTTCAAATCTGACCTTATCCAACCCTTCTCGACCCGAATATGCAACAACTACCTCGAAACCATTGTTCTCGAGGACAGCCTTATTCAGGTCAATAAAATCAACATCGTTATCAACAAGTAAGATTTTTGTTTTTTTGCTCATGGCTTCCTCTCCCTAAGCTTGTATTTTGAAACAACAATCTATCTGTTTTTGTTCCCTCTCCTTGTTCCTCCTCTTCAGCAGAAATTGGTAAGGAAACAATGAAGGTGCTTCCGTTTCCTAATTTTGTTTCAATATCTATCTTCCCCGAATGTCTCTCAATAATTCCATAGGAGATTGCCAGCCCCAGCCCGGTTCCTTTTTCTTTTGTCGTAAAAAAAGGATTAAAGAGTTTACCCATGATCTCAGGTGGAATACCAGGGCCTGTATCCTGTATCTTAACCTTAATCTGTTTCTTTTCCTGAATTGTACTGATTACCAAGTTCCCCTTCCCCTCCATTGCCTGGGCTGCATTTAGGATAATATTAAGAAATACCTGTTTAAGCTGCGTCGCATCGGCAAAAATGGTGGGCAGATTCTGAAAAAACGATTTCTTAATCTTAATGTTATGGAACAGAGATTGATTTACCAAAAGCCCGAGAACATCCTCTAATAGCTCATTGATATTCGTTGGACCAGGTCTAAGTTTGGTTTCCCGGGCAAAACTGAGCAGACCCTGAACAATCTCTTTTGTCCGGTTAGCCTCACTCAAAATCAATTCTACATCTTCCCGTCGCGGGTCATCCTTTTCTAAGCCTTTTAATAAAAGATGGGTATAAATGGTGATAGTCCCTAAAGGATTATTAATCTCATGGGCAACGCCTGCTGCCAGTTCTCCTAAGGCCACTAATTTTTCCGTCCTGATGAGCTGAAACTGTGCCTGTTCCAACGCCTGATGAGAAAGTTGCAGTTCACGGTGAGATCTCTCCAGTTGCTGATAGATCTTTTTACTCTGTTCCAAAAGGTAAGGCAAACAGTATTCTGCCTCTGCTATACCCTGAGCCACAGCGATTGCCTTATCACGACATGTAGGATATCCACAGGCCCTGCAGTCAAGGTTGTGATTTGGCGGTAACTTGCCTATTTTTTTAAGTATTGTCCTTATCTGTTCTTCAGTGGGTATTGGCAGTTTCTGTTCCATGTTCTGAAACTCGCGGTGCAAATCAATTTCCTCGTACTGATCCAGCTCAGCTATGACATTGGCGACATCCTGCTTATTCATTTCTGCCTTGGCATAGCGTGTTACTATTTGACGCCGGCCGAGAACAGACAACTCACGGTCAACAAAAGGGCCATCAACACATCCATCACAATATACAAAATCTAAAAACTTTGCCTGGATATAACCGGCTGCTAACTGATTAAGCGCCCCTATGACACGTCTACGACCGTATGCCACGCTTATCTCATCAACAAGCATATCAAAGCTTGTACCCATACTCCGGTTCAATCCACCAATCACCGAGGTCACCCTCGCCAGAAAAGGTCTCGGGCCATCAAAGTCAGTCTCCTCGAGTTCCCGTCTTTCAATACCTGTTTCATCAATCAACTTTTTTACATCCCGGAATGTAATCACCTCGTCTATTACAGAAGCAACCTCAGGGGCGACCATCTCTCTCATCTGAGCCAGACATGGGGTTATATATATCATCTTCCACTCCGGGCTCTTTACCTTTCGGGCAACCCTGCCTATCGCAATCATGGGAGAAACAAGTGGTGCAATATTGGGAATCAACTGGGGAAGATATTTTTGAATGTAGAAGACAATTACCGGGCAAAAGGACGAAATTAAAGGCCTATTAATTCCCTCATGGAGGAGTTTTCGATAAGCCTGGCTTACCAGCTCAGCCCCGAATGCACCCTCCCACACCTCTGTAAAGCCAATCTTCTTCAAGGCAGTTACTAATTGTCTCGGCGTACCCACATCCAACACTGCCGGGAAGGCTGGATCAAGACAGGCGATCGTCTTTTCATTATTGAAAAAGAATGCCTTTACCCGATCCAGTGTATTTCTATAACTAAATGCCTGTTGAGGGCAGGCTGTGATACAACTCCCGCACATCACACAACGTTCAGGGATAATTTCAATATTGTCTTTTTCAAGTTTAATAGCTTTAGCAGGACAAATCTGGATACAATAAGAACATAGACGGCATTTACGATTATTCACGTTGATATCATATGAATTTTGTGTCTTATCGAGCATTTAACTCTGCCTTTTGTCCATCCTAAATTATTTTAAAATTAAGGTGGTTAAGGACATATTACACCAAAATACAGCGGCCTGTCAAAGTTGTAAAAAATCTCCTTAAAGGCTTTGTGATAATATGCACAAGGTAAAATGAATTGTCAAGACAAAAAAAGGGTTATGACCTGGATAATTGACTGTATGTTCATTAAATAATTTTTTTATAAAGGTTCATTTAATGTCTTGACATGGCAAACAAAAATATTTAAAAATAAACAATATATATTAAATAAATAAAGGGAGGTTACAAATTATGAAAAAGGCCATATTAATTGCTCTTGTATTGTTAGTTAGCGTTGCTTTTGTGACAACTGTTTTTGCTCAGGAGAAAGCAAAGGCTGCGCCGGAGAAGGCAAAGGCGGCTCCTGCAAAACCAGCAGTGGCTCCTGAGAAGGCGAAGGCGGCTCCTGAGAAGCCAGCGGTACCTGAGAAGGCTGCGCCAGCACCAGAAAAGGCTAAACCAAAACCAAAAGCCAAAATACCTGGCTTCGTTGGTATCGTGGCAAATGTTGACACTGCAGCAAAAACTATTGTTGTAAAGGATAAAGAAAAGGTTGTTACCTTCGATGTATCGAACCCAAAATTCAAAGGTTATAAGAATCTGAATGAAGTCAAGGTGGGTGATAAGGTTGCTGTTGCATACACAAAGGATGGCACAAAGGTAACCAAGATTGCTGGAAAACCAACGGTTGCAAAAAAGGCAGCCCCAAAACCAAAGAAAGAAAAAGCCCCTAAGGTTGAAGCAGCAAAACCTGAGGCAAAACCAGCAGCCCCTGCAAAACCAGCGGAGCCTGCAAAAAAACCAGCACCGCCAAAGAAGTAAAAATGGGGGGGTCTTCCCCCCCCTTATTTTTTTTCAAAATCATTTATAAAAACCAACAATACAATTCTACAAATTATCAACTGAGATAACTTTTAATGCTAAGATGCATTCATTTGGCAACTTTCAGGCTGAACCTAAACCTTAACCTTTGATTGCAAATCAGTATAAAAAGGGGCTACTTATCTCTCACGATTTCGACAGAAATTCGTGAATGGACCTTGCAGCCTTTCTTCCGGCACCCATAGCAAGGATAACGGTTGCAGCACCGGTCACGATATCCCCACCTGCCCAGACCCTATCCCTCGTAGTCTTACCTGTTTCCTGGTCAGCTACAAGGGTCCCATGCCTTGTTGTCTCAAGTCCAGGTGTAGTAGACGGGACTAATGGGTTCGGGCTATTTCCGACGGCACAGATTGCTGCATCCATGGGTATCCTGAAGTTTGAATTCGGAACCTCGATGGGCCGCCTTCTTCCAGAGGCATCGGGTTCGCCTAATTCCATACGGATGCATTCAATCCCTTTTAACCAGCCGTTTTCATCACCAATATATCGAACAGGAAGTGTCAACATATTGAAAATAACACCCTCTTCCTCTGCATTTTCACTCTCTTCAAGCCGGGCAGGGAGTTCTGCATGTGAACGTCTATAGATAATCCTCACCTCTTCTGCCCCTCTGCGGAGTGCTGTTCTCGCAGAATCCATTGCCACATTCCCGCCCCCGACAACGGCTACATGGTAATGTCTCTTCACCGGGGTTGATGACATCGGGAAACGGTATCCCTGCATGAGATTCATCCTTGTAAGGTATTCATTTGCAGAATAGACGCCGTTTAAATTTTCGCCAGGGATATTCAGGAACCAGGGAAGTCCGGCACCTGTTCCGATGAATATGGCATCATATTCTTTTAATAGTTCGTCGATTGAACGTGTTTTTCCAACAACATAATCAGTGATTAACTTAACCCCTAACTTCTTTAAATATTCAACTTCCCTTGCAACAATTGCCTTTGGAAGCCGGAATTCCGGAATACCATAGGTCAGAACACCGCCAGCCTTATGGAGTGCCTCAAAGATTGTAACATCATAACCAAGCAGAATTAAATCACCGGCAACTGTGAGACCTGCTGGCCCTGAGCCAACCACTGCCACCTTTTTGCCGGTAGAACTTGCCCCTGGAGGTATTTCAATACGGCCTTGAGAGGCTTCCCAATCGGCAAGAAATCTTTCTAACCTCCCTATCGCGACTTCAGCACCTTTGTTTTTTAAGATACACTGAGCCTCGCACTGTGATTCCTGGGGACAAACCCTTCCACTTACTGCAGGAAGACAGTTCTTTTCTTTGATCCTTTTAATGCCACCTGCAAAATCCCCTTTGTTCACAAAGGAGATAAAACCGGGTATATCAATTTCAACAGGACAGCCGGTTATGCACCTCGGTTTCTTACACTGGAGGCAGCGGCTTGCTTCTTTTACTGCAAGTTCTTCTGTATAGCCAAGGGCTACCTCATCAAAATTGTGACGCCTCATTTCTGGAGATTGTTTTGGCATCTCATTACGGTTCAAATTTATTTTGCTTGGTTTCTCTGGATTCATGAATGACACTTCCCCTCTCTGTGGACTACTGGTTTGGGTTCACTATGTCTGAAAAATAACACCTCTTCTTCAAGATATGCCTTTCTCCGAGCCAGGAATTCCTTCCAATCCACCTCATGACCATCAAACTCAGGACCATCAACGCATGCAAACTTCATCGCACCCCCTATTGTTACACGGCAAACACCACACATGCCGGTGCCATCAATCATTATGGGGTTCAGGTTCACAATTGTCTTGATTCCAGGGCCTTTTGTATTCTCTGACGTGTGTGCCATTAAATAGGTACATCCATTCACAATAATCCTGTCAGGAGGGCTTGGTAAGCTGTTGATAATATCTGTCAGACGGTTGATGTGACCCTTCATGCCTAAGCTCCCGTCGCGGGTTATATTAAAAATCTTATCTGCCAGATGGACAAATTTATTAGCCCAGTATATGAGATAGGAGCTCCTTGCTTCAAAAACCATAAGGACCCTGTTCCCTGCCTTTTTCAGCTCTTTTACAACAGGATACATACTTCCAATGCCATAACAGCCACCGATACACATCACCGTGCCAAATTGACCTATTTCCGTTGCATTCCCTAATGGCCCAACACACGTTGGTATTGTATCCCCATCCTTGAGACTTGCAAGGGCGCCTGTGGATGCACCGACCTCCATAAAAATAATTGTAATTGTGCCTTCCTCAGTATCCCAGTCAGCAACCGACAGGGGAATACGTTCGCCTTCTTCATCCGCACGAACAATAACGAATTGACCAGGCTTTATTTTAGAAGCTATATCGGGTGCTTCAAGCATAAGGAGGTGCATATTTGGAACTATCATCTCACGTTTAATCACCTTATTCATTGTGCCTCCTTATCTTAAGCAGAAGATGGATTGAATTCCCTCTGTGATAACCTTCATGCCTGACACCACTTCTGTTAGCATTATTCCCCTGTAACTATCACCACCAGCTTTCCAGAAGGGTTGTGAGCCTGCGCCCTTCACACTGATTTTGGAAAACTCCAATCTCTTTTTTATGCCGGGGAATCCTTTTATGTGTTTTTTAATCTCGCCATGAATGGAAGAAATGTCCTTATATTTCAGCCTGCCTTTATCCATTTTCTCCGCAATCCTGCTTAAAATCCACCAATCAGGTTTAGATTCCATGAAGGGCTCTACAGCCTTTTGCACGGGTAAAATCCTGCCCTCTACATTTATAATAGTTCCCGTTGATTCGGTGAACAGACTGGCAGGGAGAACCAGATCAGGCTGACGGGCAGACTTAACCGGCAGTCCATTTTGATAAATAAGATAATCGCAGTCAGGTATAATATCGAATGGTGCTTCTCCTATAAGATATAATACCTTTCGATGTTTCTTAAAATTTACCTGCGTGAGATCTGTTTGAACTGTTAAATGACCTTTAGAAGTTTCGTCACTTAGTACCTGACCAGGTTCAATGCCGGGAAAGGCTCCCATAGCAAGCATGCCGGCAAGGTTCGTAAAAGGATGGGCAAAGATTACCTTCCAGGAAAGTCCATCCCTTATCTTCAGCAACTTCTCCATCACTTCCTGTCCATCCGGGGTGCCAATAAGCTTAGGCCCTGCAATAATCACATTAGTGGATGATTTCAAAAAAAGCTTGCTGACCCTTTCTATGTCATCACCCCACAAAGAAACATGACCAGACATATGTTTTTCCGATTTACTTTTTAGGCTTTTCCCCTTTGCTGAAAGCTGATCTATAAATAAATCAAGGAAATCGGCCCAGCGGGATACATCCATCTTAAATGCAGTTTCGGAGAGGATATCGAGATTAGTATCGACAGAATCGAGGGTAATCAGGGCTGCTCCCTTTTGAGCAGCCTTTTTCACACTGATACCGATCGGTGAGTAACCATATGTTGAATCGAATCCAATAGCAAAGATACCCTGTGCCTGATCAATAACATCAAAAGAATCAGAATGGGTGGCAAGATCTAAGAACTCCATGAGTCCGTTTCCAGGTTCACTTATCATTGACGATACAATATTTTCAGAACCCATAACCTTTCTCATAAATTGCTGGGCAACAAACAGGTCTTCATTTGATAATTGCGGTGAGACCACCATCATAAAGTCTTCGGGTTTTATCCCTGATAGTCTCTCTGCTGCTTCCGTGATTGCCTGATCCCATGATATATCCTCATATCCTACAGGGGTTAACCTTCTCGGGCTTGAATAGCGAAGCGGGCTATGGACATATTCAGGGATGGCAAAACGCCCTTTTACACAGATAAGCCCATGATCCACAGACGAATCATAATCAGGCAGTGCGTCGATAACTTCATTATTTTTTGTCTGGAGGACAACCTGACAACCTATTGAACAGTAGTTACAGGTTGTCATAACCTGACTATCAGGTTTTCCATACCACTTACTCACCTTCGTGCTTAAGGCTCCGGTAGGACATACTGTTACGCAAGCGCCACAAAATTCACACCCGGCCTCAAGATGAGACCTATCAAATGCCGGGCCAATTGTAGTGAGCTTGCCACGTTGTTTAAAACTCAGCGTCCCATTCAACCTTACATTGTTACAGACACGAACACAGCGTCCACACAGGATGCAAAGATTATAATCCCTGTCATAGAAGGGATCGTATTTTTCAACTGTAAAGTTACGGTAGTAGACAGGATAGGAGGTTTCAGTAAGCCCTATCTTTTCGGTTATCTCCTGTAGTTCACAACGGTTATCATTAGGACAGTAGCGACAGCCTGTGGTCACCCCCACCTTACGGATAGTGCCCTGATATTGCCTGCATTCACTTTGCTCTGTACAGAAAAGGCAGCTTGCAGGATGTTCACTTAAGAGTAGCTTAAGCACCTCCTGTCTCAAGCTTCTTATCTCAGCAGTATCGGTTCGAATGACCATTCCATCTTCTACAGGGGTTGTGCAGGATGTGGGGAAACCCCTTAAACCATCAACCTCAACCACGCACAACCGGCAGGCACCATATGAAGGCAGATGTTCAAGGGTACATAGAGAGGGGATAAAGACATTGTTCTCACGGGCAGCCTGGAGTATGGTCAAACCTGGACGGACCTCTACCTTTTTGTTGTCAATGGTAATTGATAATATCTTTTCTTTTGTCATGATTTTTTCTCCGCAGATCGAATCACAATTGCATCGCCAGCAATGGCGTCAAAACGGCAAATTTCATAACAGGAAAGGCACTTGATGCATTTCGATGCATCGAGATTGTGTGGCTCTGATCTTGGTCCTGTGATTGCGCCTGTAGGACAGACCCTAACACA
>Ga0209610_1000965_pt1 | contig 14921 bp, 15 predicted proteins | sample LakKivw275mmetaG_FD_184137 | JGI IMG/M metagenome (GOLD analysis project Ga0209610, IMG submission 184137) | Anoxic lake water microbial communities from Lake Kivu, Rwanda to study Microbial Dark Matter (Phase II) - Lake Kivu water 275m metaG... | ecosystem: Environmental > Aquatic > Freshwater...
TATTATCAAATGGGCTTTTGATGTATAATTTATAATAGTTGTAAATATATTTGATCATAAGTATTATCTTTTATTTAATGATTGGATTATAATGTAATAAGAGCAATAAATAAATTAGGTGATTTTGTATCCAGTTTTAGAGGTGAAATATTTAAAAATATTTTGTGGTTGAGATATATATCTTTGTATTACGAGTATAAATTTTATTATTGATAAACTAAGTTATATAAAAAACTATTTTATTTATCAAAAATGGTTAATAATTTTAAAAGGAGAGTATCTATATGGAATTTAATAAATTAAAATCTAAAGGTGAAACAATGATAGAAAGAGCAGAAAGTAAATTCTGGGCGTATAACTTAGATACTAAAGATTATCAAAAAGATTTAGTGCTATTAGATAATGTTCAGTTTATTTATGAACTATCTTTAGCAGAATTAGAATTAAAAGCTTTGGGAATAAATTTTGAGGTAACAAATGGGCTGAGAGAATTCAAGGTATTGAGCCAATCTAAAAAAACAAAAGAATTAGTAAAGAAAAAAACTTCTTATTTTAGAAGCATTAATGGAGAATATACCGATTACTTTCATATAATCCAAAAAAATCAAACTCGTTCTGTAAATCAATATTTAACTCACTGGATATACCCATATAAAGGAAAGTTTCATCCGCAAATGATAAGAGCATTACTGAATATAATTGGTCTGAAAGAGGGCGACACTGTTTTTGAACCTTTTTCAGGGAGTGGAACCACAGCGCTTGAAGCACAATTGTTGGGAATAAATTTTATAGGCATAGATATTTCTCCACTTTGTGTTATACAGGGAAAGGTAAAGACAGAATCTATTTATGTTTTAGATAAAATTTTAGAAATAAAAAATACAATAATTTCTAAACTTGTTCCAGACTTATTTCAAAAAGAAACAAACTATTATGCAATGCTAAATGAACTGTCTTCAGATGAAAAAGTGAAAAATTTCTATAAATTAGCGAGACTTTTAGCAGTAAGTGATAGTTCAAGAAGGAGCAGAGATTTTAGAACCTCTTTTGTTAAAAATCTGAATCTGATGTTTCAGTCTATAAAAGATTATATTGAAATAAAAGAAAGATTAAATTTAAAATTAGGAGGTATAAAAATTGAAGTTGGAGATTCAAGAAATATAAAATTACCTGATAATTCAGTAGATGGAATAATTACATCTCCACCTTACTCAATTGCCCTTGATTATGTCCAAAATGATATTCATTCTCTTAACGATTTAGGATACGATGTATTAAGAATGAGAAATGATTTTATCGGAGTTAGAGGGAATGGAAGAAGCAGAGTAGACCTTTATAATGAGGACATGAAAAGATCATATCGTGAAATGTGTAGAGTAATTAAGCCTAATCGATATGCGGTTATAGTTATTGGGAATGCTACTTACCAAGGGCAAGAAATAAAAACGGTTGATTTTACTATTGATTATATGGAAAGTATCGGATTTAAGCTGAAGAAAAATATAAATAAAATTATTTTCGGGTTGTATAATGTTATGAAAAAAGAAAATATACTTATTTTTAAAAAGGAGAATAAATGAAAGATAACGAGTTAACGCGGAGAATGAATAATTACGAAAGAATCATTAAAGATATATTAGGAGTATTTAGCAAGATGGAATTTCATGTTATTGTAGAATCCACGATACACAAGAAGATCATTTCTATTGATAAGGAAAATAAAATTGATAAATTGTTATTGCAGGATATTCTTACCATTGTTAATGACTTTGCTATAGAATACAATCAGGCTCCAATAACTTTTGACCTTTATAAAAAATTAGTTAAATCACCAAAACCAATAAGTTTTAGGAATAACGAAGTTGGTGTTTTCGCAGACAAAATAATCCCAAAATTCTTTCAAAGAAATAAAGATAAAGTCAAAATAATAAAATCTTTTGAAAGGCTTTCGTTAAACGGTTATCCTGATGAAGTTATTATTGATAATTATGGCAGAACTACCTATCTCGAAGTAAAAACAACTTCAAGGCGTAATGTGGGTTCACCTCGAGATTTCTTCTTCTCCCCTTTAAAAAACTCAAAGAAAAAAATTACAGATGATGGAAGGCACTTGTTACTATGCTTTGATATCAATGAGCAAAGAGAGAAAGAGTTTGTTGTAGTTGGTTGGTGTCTTATCGACCTGTTTGGAGTCAAAGTATCAATGAAACCAGAATTCAATACTGACAATTTGGAGTTATACAAAAAAGAAAACATTTTATTAGAAGTTAAATTGAAGAAAGGAGAGAAAAAATGACAGAACTTAAATGTAAAAAATGTGGGAATAGAGATAAGCTTATTGCAACCTGTGTATATAAATATTTAGTGAATTCCGCGGGAGAAGAGATTACTCCTCCAGAAATAGATGAATTACCCGAATATTGTTGTGAAAAATGTGGATCAACAGATATTTCCATTATTATTAAAGATGAAGGCAAATAATATTGAACTTTCATCGAGAACGTTATCAGATGTTATAGAGAAGCATGTGATAAGTTTTGCCATTGATTTCTTCGGTGAGAATAATGTGAAATATGGTAACTGGAGTGGATACGATGTAATTATCGTTGATTTTAGAAGGAATAACGGTTTATGTGAATATTAAAACAAATTTATTCAATCCAGATATGGATGGGACATGATTGTGTAGTGCTTCTGTAATTGAGAGACTCAAAAAGGAGGGTATATTAGAATATCTTTATTGCACTAAATTCGAATATATTAAAGAGAGCGATCTTTTAAAATTTCTCTCAGGCAAAGTAGCAGGACCAATTTCAGATATTGAATTGATATATTATACGAAAGGCGAAAAAGCAACATACAGAATACGAACAGAATTTAATGGAACACATTGTCATATATTAAATAAGTATTATGATTAAAAGAATAAGTTATTATGAGAAATAAGAATGTTTCTATTAAGAAAGTTATAGTAAAATTGAAGGATCTAGACATAGACGATTTTTATTTTATAGATGCTAAACTAAAATGCTCTCATTGTAATAAAGAATTTGGCATTGATAAGGAATATATCGGGATTATCACTTGTCCTTATTGCGGAAAATATGTTGAAGGATAAACGTAGTTAAACTGAAAATGATGCCGATAAATAAAACGCGAATTTTAAGGCCAAGACCGAATGAAGTAGGAAATGATATAGAGCCTTACATTAGAAATGCATTAAGTTTACTGGGGCTAAATGCAGATATTCCGATAGGGCTAAGTGGGCATAAAAAATCTACAGGTTATCCTGACGTACTGTTTTGGTTCAATAATAATCCGTACTATTTGGAATGTAAAGCATATAACATTAAAAATATAGAAACAACTCAAAGAAGTTTTTATTTTTCGCCCTCTGATGAATTTAAAGTAATCTATGACGCACCTCATTTTATATTATCATTCGAAATTTATGTTGCCGGAGAAAAAGGAAACAAACATATCTATAAGTGTAAGCATTACAAAATATTCTCTATAGAGTCATTGCCACTGGATGTAAAGTATGAATTTAACTCAGATAATAAGAGAATGTATTCAGGCAAGGATGGAACAATTATCTTAGCTGAAGGAGAAATTGAGCAATAAGTAAGTTTATGCTATTAAATAATATGTAATGGAAGGTTTGATAAACTTTGTCAGGGGACGATCCTTTGACAAATTCTATATTTATGACAACAGGAATAATTTTTAATATTCAAAGATATTCAATTCATAATGGACCAGGAATTCGGACTACAGTACAACCTCCTTCGGAAGAAAAATTATCCGAGATATCCGGGATTTTGAAGAAGTTTAATTTAAATGTAAAATTAAAAGGTTAATACCCCCAGGCAACTACTACTTTCCCAGAATTCTGCTGCCACACTCTGGAAGACCTCGAACTGATTAGTGATTGGAAGAGATTTTTTAAATAATAAACCTGCTTCGTTACAATAACGAAAAACTTGACAAAACAGCTATAATTCGTTACAATAACGAAAAGTGAAAGGATGAAAAATGGTTTGAGGTGAAAATCTATGAAGAGAATACTTAAAAAGATAGCAAAAGAGCTTTCCAAAATTGAGGATGTAAAAGCTATTATCCTTTATGGTAGTCTTGCCAGAGGAGAATTTACTTCAAGGTCAGACGTTGATTTGTTTATACTTACAACCGAAGATAAGACTCAGAAAGAGATACACGATAAAGTAATAGAGCTTGAGTCTGAAATAGGCAGAAATATCCAGCCAACCATAAGAACTATAGCTGAATTGCAGAAAACAGATACTGGTTTACTGCAGAACATCTTTCAGGAGGGGAAAATTCTCTACCTGAGAGAGCCATCCGACATACCATCCGCTATATTACTGCAACAAAAACCTTACCTGATTTATTCTTTTCAGATAAGCAGCTTACTTCAAAAAGAAAAGGCAAGATTCAACAGGCAACTTTACGAACAGACGAGAAAAGAATACAAGTATAAAGGCTTACTGCAAGAGATAGGCGGCCAGAAACTTTCTGCAGGCTGTGCAATGATTCCTTATGAGCAAAAAGAAAAGATTGAGAAATTCTTTAAGAAATTTAAAGTCAAATTTGAGCAGTTGAAGGTTTGGAAATAATGTGCAGCGTATCAAGCCTGAGGAGTTGGATGAGAAGAAAAGTAACTTTAAAAATATTATTATATTTACATTGGTCGGGAAATATATAATGATAGTTTAGTTGAAGATTATAGAAAACACGTTAATTTTCTCCTAAAGGGAATTGGTTAAGATATGTTAGACATAAAAACTCTGGAAACATGGTTATGGAATGCTGCTTGTAGTATTCGGGGGGCTGTGGATGCGCCGAAATTCAAGGATTATATTCTGCCTATGGTTTTTGTGAAAAGACTTTCTGATGTTTTTGAGGATGAAATTAAAAGTCTTTCTGAAGAATTTGGTGATGAGAAGACCGCATTGGAGATTGTTTCAAAGGATCATAGTCCGGTGAGATTTTTTATCCCAAAACAGGCAATCTGGGCGGAAATAAGGAAGCAAACAACCAAAATCGGCCAGAATCTTACGGATGCCATGCTTGCCATAGAAAAAGAGAATTCAAGGCTTCAGGGAGTTATTAACTTAGTTGATTTTAATGCCACTGTAAGCGGTCAGAGAATAATAGACGACGGTAAGTTAAGTGCTTTAATTGAGATTATAAGCAGACATAAAATAGGGCTGAAGGATGCTGAGCCAGATATTCTTGGAAGGGCTTACGAGTATCTTTTACGTAAATTTGCGGAAGGACAGGGGCAAAGTGCAGGAGAATTCTATACCCCTAAAGAAGTTGGTTGGATTATGGCCTATATATTAGATCCTGAACAAGGGCAGGAGGTTTATGACCCGGCCTGTGGTTCGGGAGGATTACTTGTCAAATCCCAGCTTGCGCTTAAGGAAAAAGAGAAGAAGATTTCAAAACCTTTGAGACTTTACGGACAGGAACAGAATCATGTTACTTATGCAATGGCAAAGATGAATATGTTCATACACGATATGGAGGGAGAAATTGCCATTGGTGATACCTTAAGAAATCCGAAATTTCTTGAAGGAAGCAGGTTAAAAACCTTTGATCTTGTTGTTGCCAATCCTATGTGGAATCAAGATGGCTATGATATCAGTTTTTACGAAAGCGATACATTCAGCCGCTTTGAAGGAGGTTATCCGCCTGCAAGTTCTGCTGACTGGGGCTGGGTTCAACACATGTTTGCCTCTTTAAATGATAATGGCAAGGCATCAGTTGTTCTTGATACAGGAGCGGTTGCAAGGGGTTCAGGAAACAAAGGAAGTAATAGAGAGAAGGAAATCCGCAAGGCATTCGTAGATAATGACTGGATAGAGGCAGTTTTGCTTTTGCCCGAAAATCTCTTTTACAACACAACTGCACCAGGAATTATCTTAATACTGAACAAAAACAAACCAAAGGAAAGAAAAAACAAGATTATGTTGATAAATGCCTCTTTAGAGTTTGAAAAAGGCAAACCTAAGAATTTCATACCAGAGGATAAAATTGAAAAAATAGTCAAGGTATTTCATGATTGGAAGAACATAGACAAATTTACCAAAATAATCACTAACGAAGAAGTCGAGAAGAACGATTATAATTTAAGTCCCTCAAGATATGTTGGTAATGGTAAGGAAGAGGAATATCGGGATGTTGATGAAATACTTGTTGAGCTGGCAGAACTTGAAGAGGAGAGACAGAAGACAGACAGAGAACTTAATGAAATAATGAAAAAAATTAAACAAAGAGGATTCTTAAAGGAAGAATGAAAACCAAAGCAATAATAGAAAACGGTTTCAAGGAGACTGAAATCGGATTGATCCCTGAAGATTGGGAAACCACAACTTTGGAAAATGAAAAATTGTTTGAGTTTACAAATGGTTTGTGGAAAGGAAAGAAAGCACCCTTTACCGTTGCAAAAGTTATAAGAAATACCAATTTTAATAATGACGGAACTCTTTCTTTAGATGATGTCGCAGAGCTTGATGTTGAGGAGAAACAATTTATAAAAAGACAGCTTTCAGGAGGAGATATTATCTTAGAACGTTCAGGCGGTGGTCCTAAACAACCAGTCGGAAGAGTTGTTTTCTTTGATTTAAAGGAGGTAAATTATTCTTTTAGTAATTTCACAACGAGAATAAGAGTAAAAAACATTAATAAAATACAGCCGAAATATATTCTTTACTATTTATTGCATTTCTATAATAGAGGTTGCACATATGAATTGCAGCAAAGGACAACAGGTATTAGAAATTTAAATTTTAAAGACTATAAAAAAATACAAATTCCTTTGCCATCTTTAACTGAACAACGAAAAATTGCCTTTGTCCTCTTAAAAATCCAGCAGGCTATTGAACAACAACATAAAATAATTGAAATAACAAGAGAGCTAAAAAAATCGATCATGAATAAACTTTTCACTGAGGGCTTGCATGGCGAAGAGCAGAAGGAAACAGAGATTGGATTGATACCTAAAAGCTGGGAAATAGTTGAAGTTGATATGCTAGGGGAAATTGTAACCGGGACGACGCCCCCAACAAAAAATAAGAAATATTATGAAGACGGTGGCTTTCAATTTATTTCTCCCGTAGATTTAGGTGATACAAAATATGTTTATAAAACTAAAAAGGAAATCAGCTTAGAAGGATTAAGAGTCTCGAGGGTGCTACCTAAAGATGCTGTTTTGATAGTATGCATTGGATCCACAACTGGAAAGGTTGGTTTAACTTTTAAAGATAAAAGTACTACTAATCAACAAATCAATACAATTATTTGCAAAGATGAGTTTAATCCTCATTTTATTTATTATCTTTTGAATTTTGAATGTAATTATATACGTTCTCTTTCTACGCCTAGCCCCGTCCCTATATTAAGTAAGGGGAAATTTCAAAGGGCTAAAATTCCCATAGTTAAGAATAAACAAGAACAAGATAAGATTGCTGAAATTCTGTCTGCGATTGACGAAAAAATAGAGAAGGCAGAATATCGTAAACAAACCCTTCAAGATTTATTCAGAACCATGCTTAACCAGTTAATGATGGGGAAGGTCAGAGTAAAAGATTTTGATTTTGAGGTTAATTAAAATGTCTGAACGAAAAATAGTCCAGGAACCGTTGATTAAATATGCCAGGCAAATCGGATGGACTTATTTAACCAGAGATGAAACTGTAGTCCTAAGACAAGGTGAGGCAGGATTGTTTCTTTATAGTATCCTTAAAGAACAGTTAATCAATCTGAACAAGGGCATAATCAATAACGAAAAAGCGAATGAAATCATAAAACGGCTGGAAAATGTAAAGAACTCAATAGAAGGTAATCAGGAAATTCTGCAATATCTTAAAGGTGAGAAATCTGTTTACTATGAGAGGGATAAACGGGAGCTAAATATAAGATTTATTGATTTTAGAAATATCAACAACCAGTTTCATGTAACAAATGAATGGCAATACACCAACGGCAAATTTACCAACAGAGGAGATGTTATATTCCTGATAAATGGCATTCCCATCATAATTGCAGAAATAAAAAATGCCAATAAGCGGGAAGGAATTGAGGAAGGAATTGCTCAGATAAGGCGTTATCACAAAGAGACACCTGAACTGATGACTTCAAACCAGATTTTTGACGTTACGCATCTGTTTGATTTTTATTACGGCGTGACCTGGAATCTGGACAGGAAAGGGCTTTTCAACTGGAAGGATATTGAGAGGGGAAATTTTGAGAAAAAGGTAAAAACCTTCTTCCAGCGGGAAAGAATACTCCAATTCATTCGGGATTATATTATTTTCTTCAAAAAAGACGATGTTCTTTCAAAAATAATCCTGAGGCAGCATCAGACAAGGGCAGTTGAGAAAATAATTAATAGAGCCTTGGATGAAAAAAAGAAAACAGGATTAATATGGCACGCTCAAGGTGCAGGTAAGACATTCACAATGATTGTGGCTGCCGAGAAAATACTCCAGCAACCGGAATTTGAAAAACCCGCAGTTGTAATGCTTGTTGACCGTAACGAACTTGAAAGCCAGCTTTTCGGAAACCTTGATGCCTACGGTTTTAAGGTTGGCGAGGGTATGGAAATAGCCGAGTCAAAGATGGATTTGCAGGATCTACTTTCGTCAGATTATCGTGGCTTGATAGTTTCAATGATCCACAAGTTTGAGGGTATGCCAAAAGACATCAATACAAGAGACAATATTTTTGTGCTGATAGATGAAGCACACAGAACCACAGGCGGGGATTTGGGGAATTATCTTATGGCAGCTCTCCCGAATGCTACTTATTTTGGTTTTACAGGAACGCCAATTGACAAGATTCTTTACGGCAAGGGCACTTTCAAGATATTCGGCAAAGAGGATAATAAAGGCTACCTGGATAAGTATTCCATTGCTGAATCAATCGAAGACGGGACAACAGTTCCTTTACACTATACACTTGCCCCAAGCGAGATAAGAGTGCCTAAAGAAATGCTTGAAAAGGAGTTCTTTGAATTGATGGAAAAGGAAGGGGTGAGAGACGTTGAAGAATTAAATAAACTACTGGATAAGGCAGTAAACCTGAAGAATTTTCTGAAATCCGAAGACCGCGTTAAGAAAGTTGCTGAGTTTGTAGCTAAGCACTATAAGGAAAATGTTGAACCTATGGGCTATAAGGCATTTCTGGTTGCGGTAGACAGGGAAGCGTGTGCTTTGTATAAAAAAGAATTGGATAAACATCTTCCTTCTGAATATTCCATAGTTGTTTATAGTCAGGCTCAGAATGACGGACCATTCTTAAAAGAGCATTATTTAAGCGAATATAAAGAGCGGGAATTAAAGGGCAAGATTTTCCCAAACAAGACAAAGATGCCAAAGATACTGATAGTTACTGATAAATTGCTGACAGGTTATGATGCTCCTATTCTTTATTGCATATATCTGGATAAACCCATGAAAGACCATACTCTTTTACAGGCAATTGCCAGGGTAAACAGACCTTATGAGGATGAAGATGGTTTAAAGAAGTCTGCTGGATTTGTGCTTGACTTTGTCGGCATATTCGAACGACTTGAAAAAGCATTGGCTTTTGATTCAGATGTTGTGGCAAGTGTTATCAGGAACATAGACATATTGAAATCAACCTTTGAAAACCTGATGAAAGATAAAGCCAGGCCATATCTTGAATTGATAGGACGTAGATTTGATGATAAAACAGTTGAAAGAACGATTGAATATTTCAGTGATAAAGACAAGAGAGAAGAGTTCTACAGGTTCTTTAAGCAGATTGAGATGCTTTATGAGATTATTTCACCGGATAAATTTTTAAGGGATTATATAAATGATTACTGGAGAATTTCCTATCTTTATAGCATTATCAGAAATGCCTTTGCCAGAAGGGTTCTTCTGGATAAGGAGTTAATGCGGAAGACCTCTGATCTGGTTAAAAAGCATGTTTATACAAAAGACATTTCCTCCACACTTCCGATTTATGAAATAAAAGAAGACACCCTTGATGCATTAAAGAAAAGCGATAAGTCAGATAATGTTAAGATAATCAATCTAAGAAAGAGTATTCTTAAGTTCATTGATGATAATCAGGATACCCAGCCATATTTGATTTCTATAGGCGAAAAAGCACAGGCCATTATTGAACTATATGATGACAGACGTGTTACAACACTTGAGGCTTTGAAAAGACTGGAAGAAATTATCAGAGAGATTAATCAGGCACGCAGAGAGCAGGCTGAAAAGAATTTTGATGTTAATACTTTCACGATTTTCTGGTTGTTTAAGAGAAATGGAATTCCAGAACCAGATACACTGGCAGTAAAGATTAATGGTATATTTGAGACTTATCCCAACTGGAAATTAAACAGCAAGGAGAGCAGAGAGTTGATCACACAGTTATATAAGATATTGCTAAGAGAAGTAAATAAAACAAAGGCTGTTGAACTTGTTGAAAAGATTTTGAAACTAGAAAGAAGGTAAGATGCCAATGCTTTTAAGTAAAAAAGGAAAATGTCTGGACCAGTCGACTGAGGCAGGAAAGTTTAAATCTAATGTTTTTAAATGGGCAGAGAAACTTGATGTTGAGCCGAAAGAGATACATTTGCGTTCTATGAAAAACAAGTGGGCATCATTATCACAAAATGGAAGATTAACATTTAATACGGAACTTCTTGAAATGGAGAGAGAACTTTGTGATTACGTAATTGTTCATGAACTGCTGCACATTAAAGTCCCTAACCATGGCAAATTATTCAAAAGTCTGATGTTTGCTTTCTTGCCGGATTGGGAGAAATACAGTGAAAGGCTAAAGGTAGATAGGTGAATAAAGCTTTAAAACCAGATTATCTTGGGCATCGCAAAAGAATAAAAGCAAAATACAAGAGCAGTGGAATAAAAGGGTGGCTTGATTACGAGGTGTTGGAATTTGCTTTATCTTTTGCCATTTCCAGAAAGAACACTAAGACTATCGCAAAAGATTTGTTGTCTAAGTTCAAGACACTCAATGGTGTATTGGATGCTGACAGGAAAGAGCTGGAAAAAGTTTGTGGTATTTCCGAACATAGTGCCTTGTTTCTCAATTTTTTAAAGGATATTGCAATAATTTACCTTGAGAAAGAGCTCTATAAAAAAGATTTAGTTTCTTCGCCAGGCGTTGTCTATGATTATCTAAAAGCTTCTTTGAAAGGATTAGCTGACGAAGAGTTTAAAGTTATGTTCTTAAACAGCAGGAACCGTTTGTTGGCAATTGAAACTATACAGAAAGGAACGGTTAATAAATCGGTAGTATATCCCAGAAAAATTGTTGAACGGGCATTACACAATCATGCCACAGGCGTTATTATTGCACACAATCATCCGGGAGAATCCTTAAAGCCATCAGAGGATGATTACAGTATAACAAAGGCTATAAAAGCCGCCCTCAGAACTGTGGACATTGTTTTATTGGACCATATTATAATCGGCGGGAATAGTTATTTTAGTTTTAAAGAGAATGATAACTGTGTAGATTTAAAAATATGACATCGAAGATCTCGAATTAATTAATAGCGAGGGAAGATTTTTTTAAAATAAGAAACTTAAAGTAATATGTCAACAAATTGTTGACATATTAGTGATTAGTTAGATATAATAAATTCAAAGATTACAAGAAAGGTAATTTAGAGTCTTGATAAAATATTTTAAAAATTTAGAAAAAATGTTATCTCTTAAAGATAAAGCTTACCAAGTGATAAAATTAGAGATTATTGGAGGAAATCTTAAACCCGGATTGTTTTTAGCCGAAGAAAAACTTTCTGAAAGTATGCATATAAGTCGAGGCCCTATCCGTGAAGCCTTGAACAGACTAGAAAAAGAAGATTTTGTTAATATTATTCCGCGCAGAGGGACCATGGTTTCTAATATTACTGCTCAAGAAGTAAAAGACATATCTAAAATTAGGGAAATACTTGAACCATTTGCAGCTAAAGAATCCTTGTCTAGAATCTCAAGGTCTAAGTTAAAAGAGATTAAAGAAGATTTTATAAAACTCATTTCTAAGCCAGAAAATAAAGAAAATACGAGTATTTTTTTTCTTCTGGATAAAGATTTTCATAAATTATTAAACGAAGAATGCAGAAATAAAAAACTTATAGACATCTTGGATAATTTTGAAGATCACACGAACTGGTTTATAAATTTGTTTATAAAAAATTATCCTTTTAAAGAATCCATAAAAGATCATCTATATATAATAGAAGCCATAGAAAAAAATGAGGAAGATTTAGTTGCTACTGCTTTAATTCGACATTTAGAGCGGGTGAAAAATTCTATACTTTCAGAGATTACTTCTTGATATTATCAGTTTGCTGAATAATTAAACATATTTTAAGGTATAGCATTTTGATAATTTCTATACTTTAAATAAGGAATATAGTTTATTATTATGAAGAATATTAAAGGCAAGATATTTAAAGATGTGATAAATATTGAAGTAAGGGCGAATTAATAAGAAAGGTAATTGAGACCTTGCAAGATAATGGTTTTAGAGCTTTCTGAAAAACACAATCTTCCAAATTAATAGAGATGGTGTAGATGGAAGAATATAAGAGTTTGGAGAAAGGAGGGAAGAGTAGGAAATTATTCTAAAAAGAAGAAGTCTTGCCTGATTGGTAAGGATTATAAAATTTAAAATACTACAGGAGGTACAAAATGTCTTATTATTATGAGTATGAATTGGGAAAAGCAGCTAAAATTCTTTGTGAAGATCTCTTCAAATTGAAACCAGGAGAAACATTTATCATTACTGCGGACACGGAATCCGATGATAGGGTTGTCGATGCCACGGCCAGAGCCGCTTTTGCCTGTGATGCTAAACCTATGGTTATTTATACAGCTTCACCATTGGGTGTGGGAAAAGCAGCAGATCCTATGCTTCCCTTAGAATCTCTCACAGCCGCTCTTTTAAAGGCCGATGCTTGGGTGGAGTTCAACAACCAGTGGTTGCTTTATTCTACTGCTTATGACATCGCAATGAAAGAGAACAAAAAGCTCCGTCATCTGTGCTTGGTAGGAATGAATGTAGACATGATGGTCCGCAACATTGGAAGGGTAGACTACCCAAATCTGGAAAAATTTATGATGCTGGTTACCAAAAAAACCTTATCTGCCAAACATATGCGGATTACCACTCCAGCTGGCACAGACCTAGAATTCAATAACGAACCTGGTCGCAAGCCAATTATGGAGCTTGGTTATGCTGATACTCCAGGATCCCACATGATGGCCGGACAGATCGGCTGGTCTCCAAATTTTGAGTCCATTAATGGAACAATCGTTTTTGACGGTTCCCTCGTTCCCCCTATTGTTGGCATTTTGAAAGAGCCAGTTCGTTTAACCATCAAAAAGGGAGCAATTGTGAAGATTGAGGGAGGAAAAGAAGCCACAGAGTATGAGAAGTGGCTTAAGAGCTTCAACCACCCACAGATGCTCAAGCTGGCCCATGTGTGTTATGGTTTCAACCCTGGGGCAAGACTGACAGGTGACATCCTGGAGGATGAAAGAGTCTGGGGTGGGACCGAATGGGGGCTTGGCAATGTTGGGGCTATACTCGTTCCTGGTGGAATTTCTGGACCCTCACACACCGATGGCATTTGCTTGAATTCCTCCGTATGGTTGGATGGTGTCCAGATTATGGACAAGGGTCAACTTTTAGACCCAGAACTTAAAAAGTTAGCAGAAAAATTAGGGAAAGTTTAAATTAAGAAGGAAGAGGGTGACCCTTAATAAAGGGTCACCCTCTTCGAAAAGGTTTGTGGAGGAAACAAATATGAGCGAGAGAATGGTTAAAAATTTGTGTGAGATGGTAAGCATCTCAAGTGAATCCGGTGAAGAAAAGGAATTTATTGAGTTTTTAAAAACTAAACTTCAACAGGAATTCAATGGGCGATGCCAGGTTGATAGCTACGGTAACCTCATTTGCAAAATACCCCCGAAGAACTCTCCGGTTTTAGAACCGCTAATGATTGCCGCTCATGCGGACACAGTAAAGCCGGGTAAGGGTGTAAAACCAGTAGTGAGAAACGGCGTGATCTACTCAAGCGGAGACACCGTACTTGGGGCCGACTGTAAGGCAGGGATCGCGGAGATTCTAGAGGCGATTTTGAGTGTACCTCAGCATCCCCCTTTGGAGGTTGTTATCACCCGCGAGGAGGAAATTGGTTTTACAGGGGCTAAAAATTTAGACTATTCGTTAATAAGCGCAAAACGTGGTGTCCTTGTGGATATGGATGCGATAGATGCAATCGTGATTGGCGGCCCTTCCCATATGCTTATTGATATCGAGATTACCGGCAAAGGGGCCCATTCAGGAATGGAGCCCGAAAAGGGGATATCCGCCATTAAAGCAGCCAGCCTGGCCATAGCAACACTGAAAGATGGTAGGATAGACCCTGAGACCACTGCAAACTTCGGCATTATCCAGGGTGGTTTGATCCGGAATAGTGTTCCCGAGAAATGTACCATAAAAGCGGAGGTGCGTAGCTTAAATCACGAGAAGTGCATAGCCCTAAGCAATACCTACAAGGAAGTCTTTGAGGTAATAGCGCACTCGATTGGAGCTAAGGCTGAGGTGAATTTGAATCTGGCTTATAAGGCAACAAGAATTTCAGAAGACGCCCCCATGGTTCAGGTCGCAAAGAAAGCTTTGAAGAGTGTTGGGATTGAACCCAAGGTTATGGTGATCACTGGAGGTCTGGAATCAGCAATTTACAACGAAAAAGGAATTGAAACGATCCCCATAGGAAATGGAGTAAAGAGCGAGCATACAACTTCTGAAAATATCTCCGTTGAGGATATGAAGAAGGTAGTTCAGATTCTTCAGCATATCCTTGACCAATTTGCCTGACATTT
>Ga0209610_1000969_pt1 | contig 14906 bp, 7 predicted proteins | sample LakKivw275mmetaG_FD_184137 | JGI IMG/M metagenome (GOLD analysis project Ga0209610, IMG submission 184137) | Anoxic lake water microbial communities from Lake Kivu, Rwanda to study Microbial Dark Matter (Phase II) - Lake Kivu water 275m metaG... | ecosystem: Environmental > Aquatic > Freshwater >...
GAACTCGGGCGACCGAAGTGAAGTTGGACAGACCATGGAGGCTCTATTGAAACACGCCCCGCGCACCCCCGCCGTCCTCATCGCGATAGGCGCTTTGGCGCTCGCCCTGGCCGCCCAGTCCCCGAGGGGGATCGTCGAGGGCAAGGTCCTCGGCCGCGACGGCAAGCCCATGGCCGGCGTCAAGGTGACCCTGTCCCGTCTTCCGGCCGCCCCCCTGAAGGCCACGACCGACGCGACCGGGCTCTACCGCTTCCCCTCGGTCCTGCCCGCCGCCGACTACACCGTCAAGGCGGAGCTGGCCGACTATAAGACCTCCGCCCGGGCCAATGTCGTCGTCCGGATCGGCGGCCGCGCGACCGTCAACCTGGTCCTGGAGGCGGGCAAGCCCGAGGAGCAGACCGTCACGTCCGTCGCCTTCCCGACCGTCGATCCCGCGAGACGGGGGACGCGCAGCGATTACTCGCAGGCCGAGCTCCAGCTCCTCCCCACGGCCCGCAACCCTTGGGTCGTCCTGCAGCTCGTCCCCGGGGTCATGATCGACCGCGAGGACATGGGCGGCAGCGAGTCGACCCAGTTCTCCTCGCTCACGGCCAGAGGAGACGACAAGAACGGCGCCGAGAACGTCTGGCGCGTCGACGGCGTGGACATCAGCGACCCCGTCGACCTCGGCCGGCCGCTCGCGGCGCTCGATTTCGACGCCATCGACACGATCTCGGTCACGACCGGCGGCTCGGCCGACGTCGCCGTCCCGACCGGCGGCATCGTCGTGAATGTGCTCAACCGGCGCGGGGAGAACAGGGTCGCGGGCGCGGCCCGGTTCTTCCTGACCGACAACGCCTTCCAGGGCAGCAACCTCACCGAAACGCTCAGGAACCTGGGCGTCGCCGGTACCAACAAGATCGACCAGATCAAGGACTACGGGGCGAGCGCCGGCGGCCCGATCCTCAAGGACCATATCTGGCTCTGGGGCTCCTACGGCGTCCAGGACATCCGCAATTTCACGATCTTCAACGACCTCGACCAGGCGCTTTTCACCGATTACAGCCTCAAGCTGGATGTCCAGCCCTTCGGCGGCAACAGGTTCGAGGCTTTGTACAAGGCCGACTCCAAGACCCGGTACGGCGCGGACCCCTCGCCCGCCAAGCCCGAGGGGAACAACGCCACCGGGCGGTTCCGCCTGGGCAACCCGGTCTTCAAGCTCCAGGACGAGCAGTCGATCGGTAACGATCTCCTCGTGTCCGTCAAGTACACTTCCATCAACGGCGGGAGCCGGGTCCGGCCCGCGACCGACGAGGACCTTTCCTACCCCGTGGTGGTCGACGTCGCCCGGGTCACCTACGCCCCGTATTCGTCCAGCGTCGACCGCAGCTGGGACGCCTCCTTCGAGCGCCGGAAGAGATCGGGCTTCGAGTTCGCCGCCACCCTCTACAAGGACCGGCTGCTCGGCCTGGCCCACGAGTTCAAGGGCGGGCTCGAGTTCGTCGACAAGTCGCACGTCCGCCAGACCGGATACTTCCAGAACTTCCTCGTCCAACGGAACTTCAACGAGCCCCTCTTCGACCTGGGCGAGGGCCTCGTCGTGCCCCCCGCCGATTACCAATACGTCAGCTTCGGCCGGGAGAGCCGCGATCATCTGCTGCTCAGCCAGGCCTCGGCCTACCTCCAGGACACGGTCTCTTCGGGCCGCTTTACCGTGACCCTGGGCTTCCGCTACGACCGCCAGAAGCCCACCTCGGGCTCCTACGGCCTGGCCACCATCCTGCCGTACTCCACAGCCTGGAAAACCGTCTTCTTCACGGACACGATCGACGCCCTGGGCGAGCTTCTGCCGGCGCTCTCCGTCCGGGCCATCGATCCGCGCTATCGATGGAGCACCTGGTCACCGCGCTTCGGTCTGAGCTGGGACGTCAAGGGCGACGGCCGGACGGTCGTCAAGCTCTCGCTCGCCCAGTACGGCGACCTCATGGCCCTCGGCGATTTCACCGGCAAGCCGCTCGGTCTCGGCGGCAGCCTCGGCTTCTGGTGGCAGGACGCGGACGCGGACGGCCTCATCGACTCCGAGGAGACGTTCTGGAAGTATTCCTCGGTCCACCCCGAGTCCCCCAACGGGCTCTACCCCTTCCTCAACGACAACGGCGACCTGACCGACGAGGCCACCGCCGCGCTCGAGGGCGGGTTCGAGAGCGACGCCTACCTCGCCGGCAACTACAGGGATTTCGATTGGGACAACCCGAGAGCGATCAACTACGATTACCTGACGAGGTTCTACCGCAGCGACGTCGATCCCGAGGCCAAGAACGTCAAGACCTCGCCCCGGACCCGCGAGATCGTGCTCAGCCTGGAGAAGGAGCTCCGCCCGGACCTGACCGCCTCGGCCGCGGCGACCTACCGGCGCTACGACAACTTCGACTGGGCCAAGCTCTTCTACCCGGCCGACGTCTTCCCCTCGACGCCCGACTTGGTCATCGACGACCCGTCCTGGTACGAGGCCGCGGGGACCGTCCCGACGAAGATCACGGTCCTCGACGACGAGGGCGAAGTCGAAAAGGAGTATGACCTGCTCGAGGCCGGCGGCAAGACCTGGTACCTGCCCAGCGCCGCCTTCCCCGGCGAGACGCCCTACCGGATGATCGACAAGAGCAAGGCCTACCGGACCTACCTCGGGCTCGACCTCGGCGTGACCAAGCGCCTGGCCGACCGTTGGATGGCCGGCGCCTCGCTCACGCTGCAGGACCAGCGCGCCTACTGGAACGGGTCCTCGATCGACCCGACGAACGGGTGGGCCCTCGACGGCAAGCCCTACGGCGGCATCGCGCCGGGATTCGACGGAAAGGCGTCGATCCAGATGTACGCCCGCTGGATGCTCAAGCTCACCGCCCTCTACCAGCTGCCGCTGGGGATCACCGCATCGATGACCTTCCAGGCCCGGGAGGGCTGGAAGATCCCGAACTACATCACCCTGGCCTACGCCGACGAGGCCTCCTGGCCGGGCCTCTACCGGTCCAACGTGGTCTACCTGCAGTCGCCGACCAAGGACCGCTTGCCGGTCTACCGGAACCTGAGCTTCCGGCTCGAGAAGGGCTTCAAGCTGGGCCCCAACCGGATGGTCCTCATGGCCGACGTCTTCAACGTCTTCAACTGGGCCACGGTCAACCGGGCCTACGACGCCTACCTCGGGACCTATTACGTGGACACGGACGCGTTCGTGGCCAACCCCTATTACCGGCTCAACAGCGAGATCCTCAACCCCCGCGTCCTGCGGCTCGGCGTGCGCTTCGAATTCTAAGAGACTACGGGGAACTTCGAGGCAAAGCGCCTCGCCGCCTTGAGAGGGATCGGCGGAAAACGACTACTTTTTTATGGTCGAGATGAATTCCTCGACTTCCGGGATGCCGCCCTGGAAGATGAGGTAGCCGTTGGAGGGCTCTCGCTCCGTGATCTCGCCGGCGACGGGCGTCAGCATGATCTTGCGGGCCTCGGCCGGGTCGGACGTCCGCCCCAGGGCCCAAGCCAGCTTGACATAGGCCACTTCCGGCAGCATGTTCGCGGCCGGGATGACCCCGAGCTCCATCATGTCGCGGCCCGTGTCGTAGACGTACATTTGGACATAGCCCCAGAGGGTCTGCACGGTCATAAAGACGGAGATGCCCTTGTCCCGGGCCCTCTTCAGGGCCGGGTAGAGCGGCTTGTTGACGTGGCCCAGGCCCGTCCCGGCGATGACGATGCCGCGGTAGCCGTTGTCGATGAGCGAGTCGATCATGTCCGGCTTCATGTTCGGGTAGTAGTAAACGATGGCCACCCGCTCCTCGAACGAGGTGTCGATCTTGACGGTCCGGTCGGAGCGGCGGCGCTTGTAGTCCTGGCGCAGGGGCGTGATCTTCTCCCGGCTGACCATGGCGATGGGGATGTCGCCGATCGTCCGGAAGGTCGACCGGTAGCTCGAGTGCATCTTCCGGACGCGCGTCCCCCGGTGGAGCAGGCCGTACGTGTCCGAGGTCGGCCCGAACATGCAGACCATGACCTCGGCGATGTCGCTCTCGGCCGCGGTCTTGACGCTGTGCATGAGGTTGAGCGCGGCGTCCGAGGAGGGCCGGTCCGAGGAGCGCTGCGAGCCGACCATGACGATGGGCACCGGCGGGTCCTGGACCATGAAGGACAGGATGGCCGCGGTGTGGTGCATGGTGTCCGTGCCGTGGCCGATGACGATGCCCTGGACGCCCTTCTCGATCTCCCGGCCGATGGCCTGGGCCGTGGCGATATACTGCTCCGGGCCCATGTTCTCGCTGAAGACGCCGAAGAGCTTCTCGGTCTCGAGGTTGCAGATGTCGGCCAGCTCCGGCACCGAGCCGTAGAGCTCGCCCGGCGAGAAGGCTGGGATGACGGCCCCGGTCCGGTAATCCAGGCGGCTGGCGATCGTGCCCCCCGTCCCGAGGAGCTTGACCTTGGGCTTGGCCGGGTCGAACGGGAACTCCTTCTCCGGGATCTTGTAGTGGGCCTCCTTGTGGCCCGTGATCGTGATGGCCTCGATCGACCGGGCGGCCAGGCCGATGTTGTAGCCGGAGCGGAGCTTGATGACGATATGGAGAGGGTCGGCCGTCTCCGAGCGGGGCAGGATGATGCCGGTGTAGGAGCCGTGCGAGGTCCGGATCTCGACGTCGCTCCAGACGAGGGCCCCGAAATTCTTGAGGGTGTCCAGGGCCTCGCCCCGGTAGCCCTTGTAGGAGTCGTCGGCCATCAGCAGGTCCCTTCAGCGGCGGCCCGGACGCGCTCGAAGATGGCCCGGCCCTCGACGCGGCCGCGCAGGGCGGTCATGACCAGGCCCATGAGGACGTGGGCCCGCTTCTCCGGGTTGTGGATCCTCATCGCCCGCAGGCGCCCGCTCGAGGCCGCGACCTCGGCATAGATCTCCTCTTCCGTCGCCGGGCGGACTTCGCCGGTCTCGGGCAGGGGGTCCCCGCCGGCGGCGATCCCCATCAGGGCGTAAACGCCATCGCGGGAGATCCGCCGGTCGCGGTAAAGGGCGAAGATCCGGCGGAGGCTCTCCTCGGCCAGGGCGCCGGGATCCAGGCCCTTCTTCTTCAGGCGCTTGGGGAACTGGATGAGGGCCACGGCCGCGGCGACGGGCTCGATCCCCCAGTCCTTGACCAGGAGCTCGAACAGGCCGGCCCGCGGCGACACGGCCAGCGGCTCGACCACGTCCGCCGGGAGGCTGAGCTCCCGGTACCAGGCCTCCCGGGTCCAGACGGGAACGGGCAGGCCCTTGCGGATCCGTTCCAGGCGCTCCGCGGTGACCTTTTTCGGCGGCAGGTCCGTGTCCGGGTACATCCGGTCCGGACCGGGCAGGATGCGCTCGAAGCCGTTCGTGCCGTCGCGCAGGGCCTGGCGCGTCTCGCTCGGGACCCCGATCGCGGCCTCTCGGGCCCGGATGGCGATCTCCTGGACCGCGGTCTTGACGTCCTGGGGCGGACCCCAGACGACGACGACCGTGTCGTCCCCGGTCGCCCCGACGGCCTTGCGCACGGCCTCCCAGCGCGAGCTCGAGAGGGTCTCGGAGAGGCTGTCGGAGTGGATGATGTTCGGCAGGGTCATCAGGCAGGCCACGACCCGGACCCGATCGGAGATCTCGCGGGAGAAGCGCGTCGCCGTCTGGGTCTGCCAGTTGAGGAGCTCGCGGAAGCCCCGCAGCACGACCGCCGCGGCCACGGCGCCGGGCGCGGCCAGGGCCTCGTGGATGGGCTGGTAGCTCGTTTTCTGGAGGATCCGGGTGACGTCCTCCGAGCCCGAACGGAAGGTCTCCGCGGTGATGCCGCGGCCGTGAAGCTCCTCGCGCAGGCGCAGCAGGTTCCACTGGCGCATGGCCTCGTGGTAGGTCAGGAGCGGGATGCGGGGGATGCGGGGCACGCCCTTGATCTCGACCCGCGTCCCGCCGCGGACGCTGACGTTGACGTCCTCCCGGGCCGCGCCCATGCCGGTGCGCACATGCCCGGTGCTGCGGACGAGGCGGCGGAGGATCTGGGCGACCTCGGCGACCTCGGGAGGGGTGCGCATGTCGGGCCCGGTCACGGTCTCGATGAGGGGCATGCCCAGGCGGTCGGTCAGGTAGACGCGGCGGTGGCCGATGTCGCTGACCTCGCGGCAGGCGTCCTCCTCGAGGCCGAGCTGAACGATCGAGATGCGGCGGCCCTTGTAGGGGATGAAGCCGTCGACGCCGACGATGGTCGTCCGCTGGAAGCCGGTCGGGATCGAGCCGTCGAGGTACTGCTTGCGGGCGATGTGGAGCTCGTCGACGAGGTTGAGGCTGTAGAGCATGGCGATGCCGAGGGCCTCGTCGAGGGCCTCCTCGTCCATCATGAACGGCGGCGTGTCGTCCATCTCGTAGGTGCAGACCGTCTCCCGGTTGATCCGGTAGATGATCTCCTTCCTGGTCTTGAACTCCATCAGGGCGGTGCCGTCGTACTCGCCGAGCTCGGACAGGGTCGGCCGCATGTGGCGCAGGATCTCGGCGTCGTACCTGTCGCTGTAGCGGCCGGCCGGGCATCGGCAGAAGAGCTTCTTGGCGGTCAGGAGCTGCTGGTGGATCTCGAGGCCGGAGCGGAAGCCGACCTCGGCGTAATCGGCCGGGGTCATCTCGGCGAACGGCTTGAAGCCGAACTGGTATTCGCTCATCGGAACGGCCCTCGCTCGGGGCGCAAGAGGGGCATTATAGCACAAACGCGGGGTTGATTTTTGGGCCGACTTGTGTAAAATAGGCGTTTTCTCGGGCGCAAAGGGGGCGGGGATGTCCCCTCCCGGCGGGCCCGATCATCGAGCTTCTCAGGAGTCGCACATGAACTTGCTGGGTCTCGCCCGACACGGGCTGAACTCGTTCGAACAGATCGCCATCTGCGGCGTCATGCTGACGGCCTTCGCCAGCCTGCTGTACGCCTGGCTGCTGCGGAAGACCGTCCTGCGGAAGGACAAGGGCACGGAGAAGATGCAGGAGGTCTGGAACGCCATCCGCGTCGGCGCCGACAGCTACCTCAAGACGCAGCTCAGGAAGATCCTGCCCCTCATCGGCATCCTGACCGTGGCCCTGTTCCTGAGCGTCTACGTCGTCCCGGCCAGCCGCGAGGCCGTGGCCGAGTTCGGCGAAAAGAGCGCCCTGATCGTCGTCGCCATCGGTCGGACGATCGCCTTCATCATGGGCGCCAGCTTCTCGCTCCTCGTCGGGCAGCTCGGCATGCGCATGGCCATCCAGGCCAACGTCCGGGCGGCCTCGGCGGCGCGGCGGGGCTTCAACGAGTCCCTGTCGATCGCCTACTACGCCGGGACCATCACGGGCATGCTGACCGACGGCCTGGGGCTGTTCGGCGGCACGCTCATCTTCATCGTCTTCGGGACGGCGGCGCCGGACGCCCTGCTCGGGTTCGGCTTCGGCGGCACCCTGCTCGCCCTGTTCATGCGGGTCGGCGGCGGCATCTACACCAAGGCGGCCGACGTCGGGGCCGACCTCGTCGGCAAGGTCGAGAAGGACATCCCCGAGGACGACCCGCGCAACGCCGCGGTCGTGGCCGACCTCGTCGGCGACAACGTCGGCGACTGCGCCGGCATGGCCGCCGACATCTTCGAGTCCTACGAGGTGACCATCGTCTCCGGGCTGATCCTGGGCCTGGCCCTGATGGCCCTCGACCCGACCCACTCCCTGAAATGGATCGTCTATCCCCTGATCATCCGGGCGATCGGCGTCATCTCCTCGATCCTCGGCACCTTCACCGTCCCGATCTGGGAGCGCTTCCCGATCAAGTTCCTGCGGGCCAAGGACGCCGAAGAGGCCATGTTCCGGTCCTACGAGGTCTCGAGCGTCAACACCATCCTGTGGTCGTTCCTGGTGGCCACCCTCTACGCCCACGACTGGCGGCTGGCCATGCTGACCTCGGTCGGCGTCGGGCTGGCCGTGGCCTTCAATCCGCTGACGTCCTACTTCACCTCGACCCGCAAGGCGCCGGTCAAGGAGATCGTCAAGTCGACCAAGACCGGGCCGGCCACGACAATCCTCTCCGGCCTGGCTGTCGGCATGGAGTCGAGCGTCTGGGCCGTCGTCATCATCGTCATCAGCTTCATCATCGCCCTGGCCCTTTACAGCACAGCCGGGGCGCTCTACGTTCTCTACGCCGTGGCCATGATCGGCATCGGCATGCTCAGCCACACGGGCAACAACGTGGCCATGGACTCCTACGGGCCGATCTCGGACAACGCCAACGGCATCGCCGAGATGTCCTGGCACGAACAGACCGACCCCGAGACGACCAAGGCCCGCCAGATCATGGCCGACCTCGACGCCGTGGGCAACACGACCAAGGCCATCACCAAGGGGATCGCCATCGCCTCGGCCGTCATCGCCGCGGTCAGCCTCTTCGCCTCGTACATCACCGACGTCGGGCGGGTCCAGCTCCAGCTCGGCATCCAGAACGTCATGACCGCGATCCGGGTGTCCGAGACGAAGGTCTTCATCGGCCTGCTGCTCGGCGGCGCGTTCCCCTGGCTCTTCTCGTCGCTCTCGCTCCGGGCCGTCACCCGGGCGGCGGGCCTGATCGTCGAGGAGGTCCGGCGGCAGTTCAAGATCCCGGGGCTCATGGAGGGCAAGGTCAAGCCGGACTACGCCCGGGTCGTCGGCATCTCCACCAACGCCGCCCAGAAGGAGCTCGTGCCGCTGGCGCTCATCTCGGTCTTCCTGCCGCTCATCGTCGGCCTGGTCCTCCAGGTCGAGGCCCTGGGCGGCTTCCTCGCGGGCATCATCCTGAGCGGCCAGCTCCTGGCCGTGTTCATGGCCAACGCGGGCGGCGCCTGGGACAACGCCAAGAAGTGCATCGAGGACGAGCCGAAGGACATCGCCGCTTGCACGGGCAAGGGCTCCGACCGCCACAAGGCCGGCGTTGTCGGCGACACGGTCGGCGATCCGCTCAAGGACACGGCCGGACCGGCCCTCAACCCGATGATCAAGGTGACCAACCTGGTCAGCCTGATCGCGGCACCGATCATCGTCAAGTACAACAAGATGACGCCGGGGCTCGCGGCGATCGTCGCCGTGCTGCTGGCGGCGACGGTCTGGGGCATCTGGAAGAGCAAGCGCGAGGCCAAGAGCCTGTTCGTCGAGATCGAGGCCGAGGCGCCCAAAAAATAGGAGGATCGGGGCTGTCGGCGCCGAGTAAGGCGATGAGCGCCCCGTCCAGGATCATGTGGGGCAGCTTCTTCCTGCGCAGCGTGACCATGGCCTCGGGCAGGCGGGACGACATGACCTCGGCAGGCTCGCCCGATTTTGCGAAGTTTTAAGGCCGTGAAATGAGAATAGTCTTCGGCTCAAGATATTCGGACTTAGCTGATTTATGGTATTGTTCGGAATGGGAATGGATGTGGTCCCGCCGTTACAGTCACCGGCGATTCCACTCGTTGGGTATTCCGACGAGGAACGTCCGGCGCTCGATCACTTGATCGTGATCGTCGCGGCCGTTCGGGCTTCAGCCTGACGGCCCCGCTCCTTAGCGATTACAGTGAGTATATACGAGCCCGGCTTGAATTGTTCAGATGTCATCTCGACGAGCATTTTCCTAGCGGGACCGCTTCCGGTCTCGGTACGGACGGCGACAGAAACCGGCCATGAGCCGACCCCGGCCATCTCGTTGACCACGGCACTGATTTCGATCTCTGGGTCCAGCTGGCTCGAGGCGATCCGTAGGGCTGCGAGCAGCGTTTTCGTCCCAGACGGAAGGTCCCCAACCAGCGGGAACCATGCCTTGGGATCATAGCCGTAGAGGCCGTCGAGCGTGGTGCCGCCGGGTGCGTACGTGACCTCAGTCCTCCGGGGGGCAAGGAAGAGGGGCGGATCGATCCAAAGGTCCGCCAGGCCGGGGTTTGGTATCTCGAGAACCTGATATCCTCTTGCTCCCGCTCCGTTTTCCATATTACAAAGGGCGATTCGGCAGGCGGCGCGGCCTGGGCGCGCTCGGAGGGCGAATTGTATCTGGCAAAGGCCTTCGTTCGAAGAGTAATCATCGACTTTTAGGGGAATGATTGACTGCGTCTCGCCTTTATGGTCAAAAAGAAGCAAAAGGGCTTCGGCCCTATTCGCCAAGACGCACGATGCGACATTGCGAGGTACGGTAAGCACGGCGACTATGGCCGGGCTTCCTCCGTCCAAGATTGGCAGGGCCATAAGCGGGACATCCGCCGGGACCTGAAGCAGGGGATTCTCGGCCAAGGCGAGATCGATGATATGGAGGAGCTTCTCGCTAGCTGAATATTCGGAGAAAGGTTTTGGATCGAAATACCCTTTCTGACCTAGGACGGAGCACCCTTTCCTTTTAACCTCGACCCTGACATTATGAAAACGTCCGTCCTGCCTTTCATCGATGTAGTATCCGAGGACGTAGTACGTACCGGTTACCTTTTGAATAGTCCTATTGATGTCTTTATAGGTGTAAATGTTGTCGAAATATTTGCCGCCTGACTCCCTCGCGAGTTGTCTCAGAGCTCCATCCCCCTTCAGGTCTTTTTCATCGGAAGACGCAGCAGCTCCTGAGCCGGAGACATTAATGGCATAAACTGCGCAGTTGGACCCTGCAAGTTCCTGGCACATTACGCTGTAACGGTCACGCAGTTGGGCGTCCCCCCAAGGGTGCTTCTCTTCAGCAAGAATCGTCGTCCCCCCATATAGCGCATAGTTCGGGATTCCGGAAGAGAAGAGGATGATGTTTTTTATGCCCGGAATCCCTCGGAGGGCCTTCGCCATTTCAGAAATCTGGAACGTGAACCCGATAGCCTCTGCCTTCAAAGCCCTTTGTTCGGCAATGATGATCTTCTCCGTCGTTTTATTGCCAAGAGCTTCATCCACTTTCAGGTGGTCCTTAATCCATTCACTTTCAAGACCCCAGGCTCTGCCCAGGAATTTCTCGGGGCCCAGGCCCTCGACAACCCGACGGATTCGTCCATGGTCGGATGTCAGATACTCATGAAGCGTTAGCCCCTTTCTGGCCATAAAAGAGAGAACCCCGACCTCATCTTCGGGGCGGACTTGCGTATCGAGGAAATCCAAGGCCGCAGTCTTGGATTTTGAGATACCGGATCTACGGTTGAAGGCAAAATCGAAAAAGAGAAAGAACTTCCGATGCGTATTTCTTAAGGACGGAGACGGAACCGAAGTCTCCTCCGGCTGTGGAAGTCGATCATAAGAAAGCTCATGCTTTTCGAAATCTGTAATGGGTTTGGTCTGACCGTTATCATTAAGCTCGAAGTCGGATTTAGATAAATCGCCAACGGTATTTCCGTGCTTATCCAGCACATAAACCTGGACGAGCTTCAACGTCACGGTGACTTCGTGCTGATATCTCTCATGAATTCCACTAAGGGAAGCCGAAAAATAGACTAAGAATATAAATATCCCTAGAAACGCGGTATGAAGGATATATCTATAAAAAGATTTCAATTAACGCCTTATGCCTCCTTAACAGCTATTCCGAAGCATTACAAAATCACCCCCTGAACGACGCCTCCACGAATCCGACCCCGGCCAGAAGCGCTCCTGCGCCCAAGAACAAGGAGGCGCCAATCGTCCGGAGCATCTTTTTTCTGTCCCCTTATTCCCCCTTCTTAAACAGCCCCAGGCGTTGGGGCCTTCTTGCGCCAATTCTTGATCTTGGCGAAGAGGAGCCGGAAGACGAACCGGACGCCGCGCATCATCCGCGAGCCCAGCCAGAGCATCCCGAAACCGATCGCGGAGATGACGAGCGCCCCGACGATGTAGATGACCAGGTTGAGGGTCGGGTCGGCGACGAGCGGATAGATGTCCATCCAGGGATCGAGGAAGTTCGGCACGATGAGGCGGATGATCAAGATGACGGCGCTCAGCCACCCCGTCAGGATCATGCTGAAGGCCAGGACGTAAAAGGCCAGGATGAACCCCAGGATGGTGATGACGAGGCCCGCGACGAGCCCGATCCCGCTCGCGCCGAGCGGCACGCCGAAGAAAGCGATGAGCAGGCCGGCCAGGATGAGGAACGGCAGCTTCCTCTTCTTCCCCAGTGTGACCATGGCCTCGGGCATGCGGGCCGAGATGACCTCGGCCGGCTCGCCGAGCTTGTCCAGGACCTTGAGGATCCGGGCCACCTCGTCCGGCGCGGGATCGCTGCGGAAGGACTCGTAGATGTGGGAGTTGATCTCCTTGATGAGCTCGTCCCGGTCCTTGTCCGGGATGCCCTTGAGCCCCTTCCTGAGCCGTTCGAGATAGTTGTCGACGATCTGGGCCACCGGCCCGCTGAAACCGTTAGCCATTGTTGTTCTCCTTGGTCACGGAAAGCACACGGAGGTCCTCGTCCCCGGCGTCGAGCCCGGGGGCGTTCTCGGCGTTCGCCACGATCGCGGCCAGCTTGCGGAACTCCTCGCTGAGCGTCCGGAAAGCCTCTTCCCCTTTGAGGGTCAACGTGTAATATTTCCGGGGTGGGCCCTGGCTCGATTCGACCCACTCGGACTGGACGAGCCCTTCCTTGGCCAACCGGCCGAGGATGGGATAGATCGTTCCTTCCGTGAGGTCGATCGCGCCGGTCCCGGAGATCGTTCGGACGAGGGAGTACCCATAATGGCGGCCCCTGGAGAGCGCGCCGAGAATGGCCAGCTCCAGGATGCCCTTTCTCAACTGGGTGATCTTGTTTTCCATGTTATAACCAGATACAATGTAATACATAGTAGTATGTTTGTCAAGTGTTTTTTATAATAAATCGGGGATACAATGCCAATTACCGATTTTTCAGCCGTTTGCAGCGCTTATAGATTTGGGGAATAGGTATTGTGTCCCCCTTTTTCTTGACGGCTTGACAAGCCCCTCCTCGCCCGTTTAAATGGGGGACACAATACCTATTCACCTACTTCATAAATGGGAAATTGGTATCGTGTCCCCGATTTAGGAGTCACATGATGAGCAACCGAGCCCTCTCCGCATTGAGCCGCGCGTTCGCTTTGATCGTCCTCAGCCTCTGCCTTTTATCGTCGGCCTCTCTCGGCCGCCCGACGGCCTCCGGCCAAGAGGATGACGTGAAATACGGCGTCGGAAAATGGGATCCGGAATCGGGGCTGGGGAACCATCGCGTCGTCGTCCGGGTCGAGGCGCTCCCGGCTCCGCCGGGCGTGGCCAAGAGGCCGCCGAAGAAGGCCGGCGTCGTGCCGGCCCGGGTCACGCCGTCGGTCGTCCGCGTCGTCATCCCGTGGCGCCGCCGTGACGCCGAGCCGGACAAGAAGGATCTCATCGTCATCGACGCCGCGACCGGCGGCGCCGTCGCCAACGTGATCCCTCTCGCCGTCGAGCGCGAGTTCGGCGACATCCTCTTCGAGCCGAAGACGGTCCCCGGCGACTATTACGTCTACTATATGCCCTACGCATCCGAGGGCCGGAAGAACTACCCGAACGTCAAGTACGACCCGCCCGCGGTGACGGCCGACCCGGCCTGGGTCAAGGCGGCCGGTCTCGACCCCGGGAAGCTCGCTTCCCTTCCGTCCGAGGCGTTCCCGCGGGCCCGTGTCGTCGAATTCCAGTCCGCGGACGAGTTCAGCGCCTTCACGCCGATGGAGAGGATCGCCACGGCCGCCGAAACGAAAGGCCTCCTCGCCCGGCACCCGGATGCGGCCTATCTTGTCTTCCCCGAGGACCGGTCACTCTCCATCCGCATGACCGGCGACCTCCCCTATCACTGGGCGGTCGACGGACCGGCCGGGGCAGTGAAAGGCGAGGCCGCCCGCGGCGAGTACTTCACTTTTCAGATCGGCGTCTGGGCGGCCCGCGAGCCCCTCTCGAGTCTCAAGCTCGAATTCTCGGACCTCGTCCAGGCCTTGGACCGGATCGAGGACGGCGCGCCGGCCGCCCTCACGCGCATTCCGGCCTCGGCCCTGACCTGCTTCAACACGGGCGGCGTCGGCTGGGAAGGAGCGGCGTTCGTGAAGGACGTGGCTGTTGATAAAGGCCGGGTCCAGGCCATGTGGTGCGGCGTCCAGGTCCCGCGGGACGCGAAGCCCGGCGTCTTCGGCGGCACGGCCACGGTCAAGCCCAAGGGGCTTCCGGCGACGGCCGTGGCCGTCGAGCTTTGCGTGACCGACAAGGTCCTCGAAGACCGCGGCGACGCCGACCCTTACCGCATGACCCGCCTGCACTGGCTCGACTCTACGCTGGCCCAGGACGACGGGATCGTGCCGCCTTATGCGCCTCTCGCGGTCGAGGGCCGGAAGGTCGCATGCCTCGGCCGGTCGCTCACGGTCGGGGCGGACGGCTTCCCGGCGGTCATCACGAGCTCGTTCGCGCCGGAGATGACCCGCCTTCAGCCCAAGCCGTTCCCGCTGACGGCCGCGCCGATGAGGCTGGTCGCGACCGACGCCGCGGGGCAAGAGCTCCGCTGGGCCCCGGCCGCGGGCGGCCCCCGTCCGCGTCCGGCCGCGAAAGGTCCCGGCGCGGTCGTCTGGGAGACGGAGAACCGGGCCGGCGGCCTGGTCATGAAAGTCGCCGCCCGCATGGAGTTCGACGGCTTCGTCGATTACAAGGTCGCGGTCACCGCCGAGAGGGACACGGCCGTCTCGGACATCCGCCTCGAGGTCCCCTACCGCGAGACCAACGCCCGGTACATGATGGGACTCGGCTTCAAGGGCGGGCTCCGTCCCGAGACGTTCGAATGGGCCTGGGACCAGAAGAAGAACCAGGACGCGTTGTGGCTCGGATCGGTCAACGCGGGGATGCAGGTCGGGCTCAGGGCCGAGAACTACTCGCGGCCCCTCAATACCAACTTTTATCTTTCGAAGCCTCTCAACATGCCGCCGTCGTGGTGGAACGAGGGCCGGGGGAAGGTCACCGTCCGGGCGGAGGGAGCCGGGGCAGGTGCCGCAGGCGTGGCCAAGGG
>Ga0209610_1000970_pt1 | contig 14896 bp, 12 predicted proteins | sample LakKivw275mmetaG_FD_184137 | JGI IMG/M metagenome (GOLD analysis project Ga0209610, IMG submission 184137) | Anoxic lake water microbial communities from Lake Kivu, Rwanda to study Microbial Dark Matter (Phase II) - Lake Kivu water 275m metaG... | ecosystem: Environmental > Aquatic > Freshwater...
ATTGCCCTCGGGGGCAATTCCATCCTCAGGGCAAAGCAGAGGGGGAGTGCCGAGGAGCAGTATAAGAATCTGCAGCTCACCGCTGAACAGTTGCTGGACCTATTAAAGAGCGGCCAGCACATTGTCATTACCCATGGCAACGGCCCGCAAGTGGGCAACCTGTTCCTCGCCGTCGAGGCGGCTAAAAATGTGGTGCCTCCCTTGCCTCTGGACATCTGCGGAGCAGCTACGGAAGGCACTATGGGCTATATGCTTCAAAATACTCTGGCTAATCATCTGAGGCGAGCCGGGGCACCACATAATATCACCACTGTGATAACTCAGGTGGTAGTCGACAAGAATGACCCTGCTTTTAGCAATCCCTCCAAACCCATAGGACCGTTCTATGATGCAGACGGAGCGGAGCGGTTGCGAAGAGAGAAGGGATGGGACATTATCGAGGATAGCGGCCGTGGCTACCGACGCGTAGTCCCGTCACCAATACCAGTAAAAATCCAGCAAGCCAGGATCATCAAGAGCATGCTGGATGCCGGTGAGATAGTGATCGCCGTGGGCGGAGGCGGCATCCCAGTGGTGAAGGAGGAGAACCGCGATTTGCACGGCGTTGAAGCGGTAATCGATAAGGACTACGCCTCAGCCCGGTTGGCTATCGAGATAGATGCCGATATTCTGTTTATTCTTACTGCCGTGGAATATGTATATCGAGACTTTGGTATGCCGCAGCAGGAGGCATTGAGGGAGCTGAGCGTATCGGAAGCCAAGAAGCTTCTGAAGGACGGACACTTCGGCAAAGGAAGCATGGAACCCAAGATCCGGGCAGCCGTGATGTTCGTGGAAGAAACAGACCCATCGCGTGAACGAGAGGTAATCATAACCCTTCCCGAGACTGCATTAAGAGCGCTTGAGGGCAAAACCGGCACCCGGATTACCAGATAGCCCAGCGGGAACAAGGCGAAAACGAGGGGTTTACCCGAGTAGAGTATTCAGCTTGCCCCAGAGGGCAGGTTGAATGCTGCTCGGGCCGAGTGTTTGCGAGCACCACAAATATGAGTATGAGACGTTGCTCAATCAACAAAATCACACAGGAAACGGGAGGAGCACTATGAAAAAACTATTACTTTTGGTCTGTGCAATTATTTTCTTAGCGCCGCTTTTATCCGGGTGTTTTTTCTCTTGTAAACCCATTATTATAAACGTGGAGTGCGATGAACTCACGCAGCAAAAGCATGTCAGCAGGCAAATTGATGTTTGTCCAGGTTACACCGTTACAGTATACCTGTGTTCTAATCCCAGTACTGGCTTCAGTTGGTCTGAATCTGCCGTTATTAGTGAACAATCTGTAATACGGCAGATAAGCCATGAGTTCATAGCTCCAAAAGAGCCAACCCTGGGAGTCCCGGGAAAAGAAATGTGGTTTTTAAAGACAAGCGAAAAGGGAACAAGCACTGTTACAATGGAGTACAGCAGGCCTGGGGAGGATGGTGAGGAGCAGGAATGGACTTTTACTCTAACTGTGACAATTAAGTAATAAATATAAGCGCAATATCAAATATAAAGAGCGATTTTATGTCTAAAGAATCGCCTGAATCTTGTTTCATTCTGGCAATGTAGCCATCATTTCAACACAAGCTGAAGGCACAGGATGGGTGGGCCTTCTAATGTGCTATAATTCGTCTCTCAGAGATGTCGAAAACATGTTTCAATAAACCAGAGCTTAAAGGTGTAATATTTGACCTGCACGGTGTCCTTATGTTTCAGGGGAGGGTATACCCTGGAGCTGTTGAGCTAGTTAATACCTTGCGCCAAAAAGGGGTTCTGGTTCGAGTTCTATCCAATAGCACACTGGAAAGTCGGAGATCGTGCGCTGCTAAACTGAGAGAAAAAGGGGTCACCATATATGAAGATGAAGTGGTAACCGCCTCTTTTGCTACAGCCCAGTATTTGAAAACCCTGCATCCCAGGTCCTGCTGGATAATGCTGAAGCAGGAGGGGCTGGATGAGTTCCGGGACTTTCACCATGATCCCGAGAACCCCGAATATATCGTAGTAGGGGACTTTCGCGAAGATTTCAATTTCCAGAATCTCAACAAGGCGTTGCGGTTGCTTTCCAAAGGTGCCAGGTTGATAGTTATGATACCAGAGATAATCGATAATAGTATGGGGGAGCTTGAGCTGACGGTAGGTGCATACGGGAAAATGCTGGAAGAGGCAGCCAACATCAAAGCTACCTATATCGGGAAACCCAATCGCTATATCTTTGACACTGCTGTTGACACTATGGGGATCACAGAAAGGGATAAGGTGCTCATGGTGGGCGACAGAATCAGCACCGATATCCTCGGGGCAAGGAATGCCGGACTAAAGTCAGCGTTGGTAAAAGCAGGCGAGTTTCGTGAAGGCGACCTAGCATCGCCCATCACTCCGGACTATATTTTCGATTCCATTCGCCAGGTAGGGGAACTTTTTTCTTTTGATAGTTACCGAACTGCTCAAAGAGGCTGAAAGCTTTAATCAATCACTTAGAGCAGGCGTAAGATACTGTAATAATCTAAAGGGCACGACTCTTTGCAGTCTTTTTTATGAAGAAGGCACAAGGACCTGTTTTTCTTTTGAGAGGGCTGTACTTCTCTCGGGAGCAAATATCATCAATAACGCAAATCCTTGACAGCTACGCTCCTAGCGTTGCTACCATTACTGCCTTTATGGTATGAATCCTGTTTTCAGCCTCATCGAATACTACAGATGCTTCCGATTCAAAAACCTCCTCGGTGACTTCCATACTCTCCAGACCGAATTTCTCGTAGATATCTTCCCCGACGGTCGTCTCGCGATTATGACAGGAGGGCAGGCAGTGCATAAACTTCACTTTTGGGTTGCCCGTCATTTCCAACAATTTTTTATTTACTTGGTATGGTTTTAGAAGTTCTATTCTTTCCTTCCAGACTTCGGCTGGCTCACCCATGGAAACCCAGACATCAGTATAAAGAAAATCGCAATCCTTTACCCCTTCTTGAGGGTTGTCCGTTATCTTTATCCGGGCACCTGTCTGTTTGGCGATTTCCTCCGCCTTTCGCACCAGTTCCTTGTTAGGCTGCAGACTCTTCGGAGCAAGGCAGCGGAAATCCATTCCCATTTTCGCTGTACCAACAAGGAGCGAGTTCCCCATATTGAACCTGGCATCTCCTAAATATGCCAGCTTTACCTGACTTAAAGGTTTGTCGGTATGCTCCATTATGGTAAAAATGTCCGCCAGCACTTGGGTAGGGTGAAACTCGTTGGTGAGACCGTTCCAAACAGGTACGTTTGAATATTTGGCAAGCATCTCTACAATTTCCTGTCCGAATCCGCGGTACTCAATCCCGTCGTACATCCTGCCCAGCACGCGAGCTGTGTCTTTTACGGACTCCTTCTTCCTTAACTGCGAGCTCGCCGGATCCAGGTATGTTACCCTTGCCCCTTGGTCATAGGCGGCTGTTTCAAAAGCACACCTGGTCCTTGTGGAAGGCTTTTCGAAAATTAAAACGATATTCTTTCCGAGCATCCTCGGTTGCTCGGTTCCCGCATACTTCGCTTTTTTCAACTCCATAGAAAGATCCAGCAAAAATCGGATTTCTTCCGGTGAGAAATCCAGTAATTTTAGGAAGCTCCTGTTTTTGAGATTGTAAGCCATTTTTTAACCCCTCCTTTTCTAATGTGCAAATAGAAAACTATTTTCAGAGCTTAACTTTGCCCGGGCCCTGAGAGCCCGTTTTAAGCTGGCAGCCAAAGCCTCCTATACGCGGATATTTTACATGCAACCTTTGCTAAATACAATTCGAGAGTGTTTACTAACCTCACCCCCTTTATCCCCCTCTCCTTCAAAGGAGAGGGGGAAGAGATTTGTAGAGAGGGGTTTCACCCCTCTCTTACCTACACTCCCCCTTCCCTTGCTAAGGGAAGGGGGTCAGGGGGATAGGTTGCTAAACAACCTCAATTAAATTTATTGCATCATTAGTATAAATTTGGTAAAATCATATAGACCTTTAAATCAGTCCGGAGAGGCTGGTAAGGGGAGATTTGATAACGCAAAGGTTAGCAAAATCTAACGAAGCCTCTTGCCAGTTCTGTGGCAGGAGGCTTTTTTAATGCCGCGAAAGCTCCTCATGACCTCGGAGGATGTAGGGCGGGCTTTGGTGCGCGTTGCTCATGAGATTGTAGAGAAGAATAAGGGCGCTGAAAATCTTCTTATCGTGGGCATGTGGACTCGGGGAGTGCCGTTGGCACACCGATTAGCCGATATAATCCAGGGTTTTGAAGGTGTCCGGGTTCTTGTTGGTGTCTTGGATATTAACTCTTATCGAGACGACGTTTCTTTCCTGGAGTCAAAACCGGCTAAGCACACCGATATTCCCGTTGATGTAACTGATAAACAAGTGGTCTTGGTAGACGATGTCCTTTATACCGGAAGAAGTATTCGGGCAGCTATGGATGCGCTTATCGATTTAGGCCGCCCTAGCTCTATACAACTGGCTGTTCTTATTGACCGCGGTCACCGTGAGCTTCCTGTCCGAGCTGACTATGTGGGCAAGAATATACCAACCTCGCGGGCGGAGAAAGTCGAGGTGTATGTTAAAGAGGTAGATGGTGAGGATGGGGTAGCTATAGCAAATTCAACTGAGAAGTGAGTAGCATTGATGAAAAATGAAATTGGCCTGGAAAGTAAAAAGTAAATAGGTAGGGGGTGATTAGATGAGTCTAGCAGGCAGAAGTTTGGTAAGCATAAATGATGTATCTAACGGTGAAGTAGAAAGTGTCCTTTCTTTGGCGGATAAGATGCAGGATAGTAAAGGGCGCAGGCTAGATTTATGCCAGGGTAAAATTCTGGCAAGTCTATTTTTCGAACCCAGCACGAGAACTCGATTATCTTTTGAAGTTGCCATGCAAAGGCTCGGTGGCAGTGTCATCGGTGCTGTGGATACTAAGACAACTTCGTTGTCTAAAGGCGAGAGCATCGCTGATATGGCCAGAGTGGTTGGGAAATATGCCGATATAATTGTTATGAGGCATCCCTGGGAAGGGGCTGCCAGAGTGGCTGCTGAATATGCTGGTGTTCCCGTAATAAATGCTGGGGATGGCAGTCATGAGCACCCCACGCAGACCTTATGCGACATCTATACCATTAAGAAAGCAAGGGGGAAGATTAAAGGATTGACTATTGCGCTTTGCGGGGATTTGAAATATGGAAGAACAACACATTCCCTGGCATATATGTTAGCTAGATTTGGAGCAACTATCGTGTTTTACTCTAGCCCCGGTCTTGGTCCACCGGAGTATGTCCTTAGAAAGCTGACCACGGAATATAACGGGGTGCTTAGAAGACCTACAGGTCGTAATTTATCCTCGGTGGCTTTAGCCTTGGGAGGTAGTGACAAAGCGAGTGCTACCTTGGATGCCATTTATGTTACACCAAGGACCTCCCATGACCTGGCGCTGATACCTGACCTCCGTGCTGAAGTTGACTTGAAAGGGGTTGATGCTCTCTACATGACAAGGCTTCAACAGGAGAGATTTTCTGATGCCCAGGGAGATACCAGGAAAGCTTACCCTGTTGTGAATAAGGGTGTTCTTAAAAGGAAAGAGCTCAAGCAGGCACTTGTTTTACATCCGCTACCTCGACTTGACGAGATAGCATGCGAAATTGATGCTGACCCGAGAAGTATGTATTTCGAACAAGCAGCCCATGGGGTAGCAGTGAGGATGGCGTTGATAGCTTTGTTGCTTGGCATGCAGCAAGCAGAGGCTCCTGCAGAAAGAACACTACCTGAGGTAGTCACTCAGCCTGAAATCTACCGCAGTGATTTAGGTAGTAGGTGTGAAAATCCCGCCTGCGTATCTGTTCATGAAGCTCGCTACATAGCTCCTGAATTCGTTGTTTGTGGTAACAAGCCTTTAACCCTCAGATGTGTGTATTGCGACTATGAAAGGCAGCCCAACTACGTCGGCAATTTAAAATCCCGGATATATTACGCGTGTCAAGATATTCGGGCCAGGCAAATCAAAGTCTCTAACAGCGTCTTTTTCGATTCTGAAGAGAAAGCACAGGAGAGAGGTTTTCGTCCTTCAGCAAAAGCGTAGCAAAAGTAACGAGATGATACTGATTAAGAATGGGAACTTAATTGACCCTGGCCGGGGTATGAACCAGGTTGCCGATTTGGTTATTGATGAAGGCAAAATCACACAATTGGGGAAGGGGATACCAATTCAACCAGGGCAAGAGGTAATCAATGCTACAGGGATGGTCGTTTGTCCTGGCTTCATAGACCTTCACTGCCATCTTCGTGAGCCGGGATTTGAGGAGAAGGAGACAATCGCTACAGGGACAAAGGCAGCCGCCGCGGGTGGCTTTGTTGCCGTCTGTTGCATGGCAAACACAAATCCACCTATTGATAATCGGGCTATGGTGGAGTGGGTGAAGCAGAAGGCTAGCAGAGAAGGTGTTGTTCATGTCTTTCCCATTGGCTGTGTCACCAGGGACAGAAAGGGTGAAGAACTTTGTGATATGGCTGAACTGGCTGAGGCTGGAGTAGTTGCTTTCAGTGATGATGGTGCTCCGGTGGTTAGTTCACAAGTTATGCATCGTGCTCTTGAGTATAGCTACAGCCTTGGCTTGCCGATTGTTGACCATTGTGAGGATAGAAGGCTGAGTAACGGTGGTGTTGTAAATGAAGGCTGGGTGTCTGCCAAATTGGGTGTGAAGGGAATTCCGGCGAGTGCAGAGGAAATGATGGTAGCCCGTGACCTGGCTCTGGCGAAGCTAGCTAATGCCAGGATTCATATTGCCCATGTAAGTACTTGTGGCTCTGTTGAGCTTATACGTCGTGCTAAGGAAGAAGGAATTTTGGTAACTGCTGAGGTTACTCCTCACCATTTAACATTGACTGAGGAAAGGATAATGGGCAAGGACTGGGGCGAAAGCAACAATGTCATTGCGGTGAGCCGAAGCTCTGAGCGAAGCGAAGAGGAAGCGAAGCAATCTCAACGTGATACCAATGCCAAGGTAAACCCGCCTTTGCGCACTGAGGATGACATAACTTGCTTGATTGAAGGGTTAAAAAAAGGGGTGCTCGATGCTATTGCCACCGACCATGCCCCGCATACTCTGGCGGATAAGGATTGTGGACTGGAAATGGCTGCCTTCGGCATTAGCGGGTTTGAGACCGCTTTTGGCTGTCTCATGGGCCTGGTTCATAAAGGGGAGATAGGTTTGGTTACCTTGATTTCCAAGCTAACCTGTGAGCCAGCAAGGATAGTTGGCAAAGACGGCGAATTAGGCATGTTGAAGGTAGGCTATCCGGCTAATATCACTATATTTGACCCAGACCGAGAATGGGTGGTGAACAGCAGCAAATTTGCCTCTAAAGGGAAAAATACTCCTTTTGATGGCTGTAAGTTTAAAGGCAAGGTGATGGCGACCATAGTCGATGGCGAGGTAGTTTATATGGATGACTCACTAAAAAGTCATTGCCAGCCTCCTTCTGTCATTGCGAGCGAAGCGAAGCAAACGGGTTCCCTAAAAATTCGCAGAATTTTCAGGGTGGAGTCTCATGGCTAAGAAGGCAATTTTAGTTCTTGAAGATGGCTCGGTTTACGAAGGGGATGCCTTCGGTGCTGAGGATAATGCCTATGGCGAGGTCGTTTTCAATACCAGCATGACCGGCTATCAGGAGATGCTCACTGACCCTTCCTATGCCGGGCAGATTCTAGTGCCCACTTATCCCATGATTGGCAACTATGGCATCAATGAATTCGATTTCGAATCGAAGCAGATTCAGGTGAGGGGTTTTGCCGTTCGGGAGTATTGCTCTCGTCCAAGCAATTGGCAGAGCACAGTTACTTTACATAAGTTTCTGCAGGATAACGGTATTCCAGGAATCAGCGGGATAGACACCCGTGCCTTAACCCGCCATATACGCTCACTGGGAACTATGATGGGGATTATTACCTCAGAGATGGCTGCTGAAGAAGCATTAAAGGAGCTGAAGAATTTACCCCGGTATGATTTCACCGATTTCGTTCACCAGGTCAGCACCGAGAAGCCCTATGAGTGGCAATCCGATACATCTGTCACTGCAAACCTGCCTTTCCTGTCATTGCGAGGAGCATCAGCGACGAAGCAATCTCGTATCGCGGTCATTGACTATGGTCTGAAATACAACATATTGCGTATCTTGAGCCAATTTGGCTGCCAGATAACCGCTGTCCCTTGCACTACTTCGGCAGAGGATGTATTAGCGATGAATCCCGATGGCATCGTCCTTTCCCCCGGTCCTGGAGACCCAGCTCTCCTTGATGATATAACGGAGACAGTAGTAAAGCTCATAGGCAAAAAACCAATAATGGGAATATGTCTGGGGCATCAGCTTATCGGCAGAGCTTTAGGGGCAAAGACATTTAAGCTAAAGTTTGGACATCGTGGTGGCAACCATCCTGTGCGGGATTTAGCAACTGGCAGGGTTTATATCACTGCTCAAAATCATGGCTATGCCATAGATGCCGATACCTTGGAGGGAGGACTTGAGGTCAGCCATGTAAATCTAAACGATGGCACCGTGGAGGGTCTCCGCCACCGGGAGTTGCCTATCCTGTCCATCCAATACCACTCCGAAGCCTCGCCCGGGCCGTTGGACAACAGGTATTTGTTTGAGAGGTTTCTGGAGATGGTTAGAGGCTAGAATAGAAAAGAGAAGAGAAGATATGTCCAAACCATCTAAAGTCTTAGTCATTGGCTCGGGGCCGATAATAATCGGGCAGGCGGCGGAGTTCGATTATTCCGGAACTCAGGCATGCCGGGCATTACGAGAAGAAGGCGTGACCACGGTTCTGGTGAACTCGAACCCGGCGACCATTATGACCGACGAAGGTATCGCCGACATCGTCTATATTGAGCCGCTTGCTGTTGAAGTCTTAGACCGGGTAATTGAAAGGGAGCGTCCTGATGGACTGCTGCCTACTCTTGGTGGGCAGACAGGGCTTAACCTTGCGGTAGAGTTGGCCGATGCCGGTGTGCTTGATAAATATAATGTAAGGCTTTTGGGGACACCAGTGGAAACGATAAAGAAGGCTGAGGAGAGGTCGTTATTTAAACAGCTTCTTATTGATATTGGTGAGCCCGTGCCACAGAGCGCCACGGTTAAATCGGTAAAAGAGGCCAGGGAGCTGGCGGAATCCATCGGCTTGCCCTTAATCGTTCGTCCTTCTTATACCCTGGGTGGCACCGGGGGCGGTGTTGCCTACACCATGGAACAGCTTGAGAGAGTAGTCGCCAACGGCTTGGAGAATAGCATGAGCCACGAGGTTCTGGTGGAGCAATGTCTCCTGGGCTGGAAGGAAATTGAATATGAAGTTATGCGTGATGCCGCCGATAACTGTATTACCATCTGTAATATGGAAAACATTGACCCCATGGGGGTGCACACTGGCGACAGCATTGTGGTAGCTCCCAGCCAGACTCTCACCGATAAGGAATACCAGATGCTCAGGTCGGCGAGCATTAACATTATCAGGGCTTTGGGTGTTGAGGGTGGCTGTAACATACAATTTGCCCTTACTCCTCACCCTGTAGTTGCTGAAAAATGGGCTCCAGACCAAGTAAAGGTAGGGAAAAGTCAGTATTATGTGATTGAAGTCAACCCGCGTGTCAGTCGTAGCTCAGCCCTTGCCAGCAAAGCCACTGGCTACCCTATTGCCCGTGTGGCTGCCAAAATAGCTATAGGAAGAAGGCTTGATGAAATACCCAATAAGGTTACTGGCAAGACGATGGCATCCTTTGAGCCTGCTCTCGATTACTGCGTGGTTAAAATTCCAAGATGGCCTTTCGATAAATTTGCCTTAGGTGATAGAGAAGTTGGCACTCAGATGAAAGCCACGGGCGAAGTGATGGCTATTGGAAGATGCTTTGAAGCTGCCCTGCAGAAGGCCGTGCGCTCTCTGGAGTTTGGTAAGAGGGCCCTTCTCTGGGAAGATTCCAGCTGGCAGCAGGGTAAAGGGCTTGATTCCTATCCACTTCATCCCAATGACTTGAGAATATGGGCAATCATAGCAGCGCTGAGAAGGGAAGCTACACCTGAAGAACTATCCCAGCGCACTGGAGTAGACCCCTGGTTTATCTATAAGCTAAACAACATCGTTGACATGGAAAAGCGGCTTCTTTCTGAGCCTTTGACCCCCGAGCTTCTCTGGGAGGTAAAGCGGCTTGGTTTCAGTGATGAGCAAGTTGGCACATTAGCTGATAGACTGCCGGAGCAGGTGAGGCAAGCCCGTCATAAATGGCATATCCGCCCGGTATATAAAATGGTGGATACCTGCGCTGGCGAATTTGATGCTGAAACTCCTTATTTTTACAGCACCTATGAGAAGGAAAACGAAGCTGAGCCTCTGGAAGGCAGGAAAGCTTTAGTTATTGGCAGTGGCCCGATACGAATCGGGCAAGGGATTGAATTTGATTACTGCTGCGTTCACTCTGCCTGGGCGCTTAATGAGGTGGGAATGAAAAGCATCCTGGTTAACTCTAATCCAGAAACAGTTTCCACCGATTTTGATACCAGCACCCGTCTTTACTTTGAAGCTCTGGATGAGGAAAGCATTCGAGACATAGTTGAAAACGAAGGTGAGTCTGTCCTACCCTCCATCGTTCAGTTTGGCGGTCAGACAGCTATCAACATGGTTGAGCCGTTGGCACGCAGTAATTTGCCAATACTGGGCTCCAGTGCTGAAGCAATAGATATAGCTGAGGACCGTCATCGCTTTGAAGACTTTCTAGATATGTTGGGTATTCCTCAGCCACCGGGAGCTGGCGTGTCATCAATTGAAGAAGCACTGAATGTAGCTAGGTCCTTGGATTATCCGTTGTTGGTTCGTCCCAGCTATGTCCTCGGTGGCAGAGCTATGGAAATCGTGCATAATGAGACTGAGATGATTCGCTATCTAACCGAGGCCTTAGAGCTCAATAGCCAGCATCCTGTCCTTATCGACAAGTACTTGCAGGGCAAGGAGGTTGAGGTAGACGCTGTTAGTGATGGGAAGGAAGTGCTTATCCCGGGCATAATGGAGCATATTGAGCGAGCTGGCGTGCATAGTGGCGATGCCTTGGCTATCTATCCCGGCGTCAATTTAACCGCGGAGGAAGTAAACACTATGGTGGATTACACCACCAGAATCGGTCTTGCTTTGCAGGTTAAAGGCTTGATGAACGTTCAAATGCTTATTATGAGGGAAAATGGGCGTTCCTCAGTATATGTCTTTGAGGTAAATCCTCGAGCTAGCAGAACCGTGCCCTTCATCTCCAAGGTAACTGGTGTTCCCTTGGTACGAATTGCCATCAAAGTGATGGCTGGTATCAGTCTTGCTGAGCAAGGTTATAACGGCGGGTTGGGGAAGAAGCAAAAGTTAGTGGGTATAAAGGCTCCTGTTTTCTCTATGTCCAAGCTGATTGGGGTGGATAATTATCTTGGACCTGAGATGAAATCCACCGGTGAAGTGATGGGTGTTGATTATACTTTTGATTCTGCCTTGGTAAAGGCACTCTTGGCTGCCGGTTTGATGTTGCCTGAGAAGGGAGGGATGTTGCTAAGCATTGCTGATAGAGATAAAGCTGAATCACTGCCTTTAATCAAAAAGTTGCACTCGCTTCAATATGGACTTTATGCCACCGAAGGGACTGCAGCTATGATTGAAGCAGCGGGTCTCCCGGTAAAAATGGTGACCAAAAAATTAAGTGAAGGGCATCCCAACGTTATTGATGTTATTCAGGATAATTCTGTGGCTGGGGTTATTAACACTGTCACTGGAGGTCGGCTTCCCTTGAAGGATGGATTTGATATCCGGCGTGCTGCTGTAGAAAAGAGGATACCGTGCTTTACCTCGCTGGATACTGCCCGTGTAGTTGTGGAGGCGATGAGTGGTGTCGGTCAAACTTTTAGCGTTCAGCCGCTGAGGGAATACCTAAGAAAATCAAATATTAAAAGTCAAAATGCCAAAGGGAAATTTAAAAATCAGTCCAGTAAAGCAGTTTTGAGTTTTGAGTTGTAATTTTAATTTTTTATCTTTAATTTTTGATATTGTTAAGGATTTGTGATGAGGCAGTCTTTGTGTGCGATAACTTCTAATGTGGAGGTCATGCCAGGCGTGTATCTTATGTGGCTTGATGCGCCTGACATCGCTTCTTCGGCTCAGCCGGGGCAATTTATTGCGGTATGCTGTGAAGGATTGGTATTGCGTCGCCCTTTCAGTGTGCATCAGGTTTCATCCTTGTCCTCTCCCTCGACGGGAGAGGATTCAGGTGAGGGTGAGATTGCCCTTCTATTTCAGGTAGTAGGCAAGGGCACTTTTTGGCTGTCACAGCAGCAGGCGGGCAATAAAATTGACGTTCTCGGACCGCTGGGTAAGGGATTTAACATTGTGCCTGGTTCGAAAAACCTGCTATTGGTGGGTGGAGGCATTGGCATTGCTCCGCTTATTTTCCTGGCTCAATATGCTTCGCCTCAATATCAGGTAACATTAATTCATGGAGCGAGCACCGCTGCTCAGATTTATCCCTTTTTGTCATTGCCTCTCACCATTAATTCCTCTCCCTTCGAGGGAGAGGAAAAAGGAGAGGGTGAAAAGCAAGGCAAACTCCCGTCTTTGCCAAGTGGGGTTCAATTCATCCCTGTTACTGAGGATGGCAGCGTGGGCCAGAAAGGCATGGCCACGGATATTCTGCCTGATTTTCTAGACTGGGCAGACCAGGTATTTGCTTGTGGACCTGTGGATATGTATAAGGCAATGGCGGAGATGTCATTGCGAGCAAAGCGAAGCAATCTCAAGCTTAAGAAATGTCAGGTTTCCCTGGAGGTGAGGATGGGATGTGGCATCGGAGCTTGTCATAGTTGCACTATAAATACCAAACATGGCTTAAAACAGGTATGCCGTGATGGTCCGGTGTTTGAGATGAACGATGTTCTATGGCAGGAGGTAAAAATATGACCGTAGTCACTAAAAGCATCACATTTAAAACCAAAGGTAGTTGCGACATCATTGATATAACCTCACAGGTAGCGGGCGAAGTGAGGCAGTCGGGAGTAAACAATGGCGCAGTAACCTTGTTTATAGCTGGTTCAACAGCAGGGCTAACCACTATTGAGTATGAGTCCCGGCTTCTCGAAGATTTCGAAAAAATGTGGGATAGAGTGGTACCCCAGGATATCCCTTATGAGCATAACAAAACCTGGGAAGATGGTAATGGCCATTCTCATGTGCGTGCCTCTATGCTTGGAGCTTCGCTGACAGTGCCCTTTGTAAGCAAAAGGTTAACTCTGGGCACCTGGCAACAAATCGTGTTTATTGATTTCGATAACCGTCCCCGGTCACGTGAGCTGGTGCTCCAGATTATGGGTGAATGAATAACCCAAAATCTCGGGAGCCAACCTAGAATAGTTGAGATTTCTGTTAAATGGGATTTGTAATCTTCCGCTCTAGTACAACCCCTTGACAAATTGACAAAAATATCATATTATTAGTAATGATTATCATTAATGATGCATTCAAGGGGAACTAAGCAAAGAGAAACTATCATTAAAGTCCTGAGAAGTACAACTTGTCACCCTACAGTTGACTGGATATACAACGAGGTGAGGAAAGAGATACCTAACATTAGTTTGGGGACGGTTTATCGTAATCTAAAACTATTGCGAGAAAGTAGGGAAATTTTGGAGATAGATTTGAGCGGCACCTTTAGTAGATTTGATGGTAATTCGGATAATCACTACCATTTCAGGTGTGATAAGTGTGGTCGTGTCTTTGATGTAGATGAGCCAGTAAACAAGGAACTTGATGAGAGAGTGGCCCGAAAAACGGGCTTTGATATTTCACACCATCGGCTTGAATTTCGTGGGTTATGCCAGGAGTGTCAAAAAGCTGCTGAATAAGCACTAACTATGGCAGAGAGGGAGGCGTGATGCCTGTAAGAATTTTGAGAAGGAGGTGGTAAGAAATAAAGTGATTGCAACATGGTGTCCTTGGGAAGGGTTCAGGGAGATGGAGCGGATAATGGATGGGATGACCAAATTTTGTCCTGCTCCCTGCAAGAACTCAGGAGGGGAAAATGGCGCGAGAAGTTAAGGTTTATACCACTCCAACCTGTCCTTATTGCAAGATGGCTAAAAAGTTCTTGGATGACAACGGCATCAAGTACCGGGAATTTAATGTAGCTGAAGATAAAGCGGCTCGCGAGGAAATGATGCGTAAATGTCATTCATTAGCGGTCCCGACAATTTGTTTTGATGACGAGGTATTGGTCGGGTTTGACAAGGCGCAACTTAGAGCGAAGTTAGGTCTTTAGTTCGCTGGGAGGAGTTATGTATGAGCTGGTTGTCATCGGCGCCGGTCCTGCCGGGATGACGGCTGTAGTGTATGCAGCAAGAAAAAGACTTAATACCTTGCTTATCAGCTACGATCTGGGAGGGCAACCTCTCACCACCGCTGGCGTGGAAAACTATATGGGCTACCAATTAATCGAAGGTCCCGAGTTGATGCAGAAATTCGAGGAGCAGGTAAGACAGTTTCCTTCAGATGTGAAAACAGAAATCGGTCAGAGAGTTGAAAGCGTGTCTAGAATAAGTGGGGGCTTCGAGGTCAGGACAGATAAAGGTGAGACCTACCAAGCTAAGGCGGTCATATTTGCCACAGGCAAGCGCCCTCGTCAACTAAATGTTCCTGGAGAGAAAGAGTTAGTTGGTAAAGGGGTTACCTACTGCGCTATTTGCGATGGTCCCCTTTTTGCTGGTGAAAAGGTAGCTGTCATCGGTGGAGGTAATTCAGCCTTAGAGGCTGCTGATGACATGATTAAAATAGCGGAACACGTTTATTTAATATCGCTAAC
>Ga0209610_1000971_pt1 | contig 14892 bp, 17 predicted proteins | sample LakKivw275mmetaG_FD_184137 | JGI IMG/M metagenome (GOLD analysis project Ga0209610, IMG submission 184137) | Anoxic lake water microbial communities from Lake Kivu, Rwanda to study Microbial Dark Matter (Phase II) - Lake Kivu water 275m metaG... | ecosystem: Environmental > Aquatic > Freshwater...
GCATAATCCTTCCCGCGCTTAATGAAGCCGGGACAATCGGCAGGGTCATTGACGAAATACCTACGCAAGCCCTGAAGCAAGCAGGATACAGCGTCGAGGTTCTGGTGGTTGATAACAGCAGCACTGACCAGACCGCTCAAATCGCCCAAGAAAAGGGAGCTAGGGTTATCACTGAGCCCCGAAGGGGCAAGGGCAGGGCAGTGAGAACCGCTTTTGAACAGGTCAGAGCCGACTTCGTGTTCATGCTTGATTCCGATTACACCTATCCTGCCACTTATATCCCTGACATGCTCAAGCTTCTCAACCAAGGCTATTCCGTGGTAATAGGTTCCAGATTAAAAGGACAAAGGGAAAAAAACGCCATAAGCCGCCTGAATATAATCGGAATCATTTGCTCACCATGATGGCAAACACACTGTATCGCACCAGGATAAGCGATTTATGCACCGGCTACTGGGGCTTTAAGGGCGAGGTTATACCCAGGTTAAATTTATCTGCCGAGGGGTTCAACCTTGAGGCAGAGCTGTTCTCTCAGGTAGCCCAAAAAGGCTACCGCATAGGCGAGGTGCCTATCCACTACCGCTGCCGTTCCTCAACCAGCAAGCTCCACTCAATAAGAGCAGGGCTCAGCATAGGACGGACGTTAATCGCCGGAAGGTTTTGAGATATGACTAAGATGAAAAACCTGGGCTGGAAGCAGCTATCATTGCAGCGAGCCATCCTTCCTTGTCTTTGCGAGCCGAAGGTGTGGCAATCAGCTATAGTTCGGATGAAGCAGTCAGACAAGCTATAAAGGACATTTTAAGTAGATAAAATGAGAGCAGCTACTAATCTCCCAAAGATATCCATAATCACCACTTCCTACACTATGGATAGGTTTAAAGATATCACTGAGCTGCTTGATAGCATCCAGGAGCAGAGTTATAGAAATATCGAGACTATAGTTGTAACTGAGAAGTCGCCGGAGCTTGCTGAAAGCATCAGAAATTATGTCCAGAAAAAGGATTATCCTAACGTTGTGGTGCTATACAACGAGGGTGAATGGGGGCTCTCCTCAGCCAGGAATTTAGGTATCAAACAGGCAAGTGGTGAAATCACCGCTTTTATTGATGATGACGCCCTTCTTTTTCCCAACTGGGCAGAAGAAACCGCCAGGGCTTATGCTCAGGATAGCTCAATTGTCGGGCTCACCGGTCCTGTTTTGCCATTATGGGAAGACAAGTCAATGGCCTGGTTTCCCCGGGAATTCTACTGGGTCTTCGCCTGCACTTACTATGAGTGGACTGAGCCCACTGAGGTCAGAAATGGCTACGGGACAAATATCTCCTTCTCCAGGGAAGCTCTCGACCTCTGCGGTCTTTTCTCAACTGAAATCGGTGGGGTCCAAGGTAAGAGACTTCACGGGGAGGAAGTCGAGCTGTCACTAAGAATGAAAAGGAAAACAGGGGGGAAAATAGTTTACCACCCCGAGGTTAAAGTCGAACACAAGGTATACAAATATAGACTGAAGCCGAAATTCATCGCCCGAAGTTCTTACTGGATAGGTTATACTAAATGCATGCTAAAGAGGCTTTACCCTGAGGCAGCAGAAGGCGAAAACGTGCTTAGCACTGAACAGCAACTCCTGAAGCGTATCTTTATCAAGCTCTTCCCCAGCATTTTGAAAACTCTATTCCGGAATCCTATCATTTCCTGGCGCAAGCTTCAGGTCACTATCATCGCTGTATCTTCCGTCGCCCTAGGCTATTTCTCCTACCGATTCCAAACCCTCTTCAGTCAGGAGAAAAGCTGCAGTCCAGCAGGAGCAAAGATATGACGCAGACAAGCAAACCCACTAAATACTTCGTCACTGGCGGTGCAGGGTTCATTGGTAGCCACCTCATTGAGAGGCTGATTCAGATGGGTGAGGTAACTGTTTATGACAATCTCAGCTCGGGGAAGAGGAAACTTATTGAGCCTCATTTTGGCAGAGACGGGTTTCGCTTCATCCAGGCCGACATCCTGGATTTCAAAACTTTGCAACAATCGATGCAGGGCCACGAGGTTGTCTGGCACCTGGGGGCAAACACCGACATCATTGGGGGAAATAGAATTACAGACGTCGACCTCAAGAACTGCACCACTGCTACCTGGAATGTCCTTGAAAGCATGAAGCATCTCGGCATCAATAAGCTCCTCTTCGCCTCCAGTGCCACGGTCTACGGGGATGCTCCACCGCTGCCTCTTAGTGAAACCTTTGGGCCCCTTCTACCCATCTCTCTATACGGTGCTGGCAAGCTTGCTTGCGAGGGTCTCATCAGTGCTTACTGCCACCTGTTTAATATACAGGCATGGATATTCCGCTTCGGCAATGTAGTGGGGGCTCGGATGGGACATGGGGTCATTTACGACTTTATCCACAAGCTGAGGAAAAATCCGAAGGAACTGGAGATATTAGGAGATGGCAACCAGGAGAAGAACTACTTCCTGGTTGAGGATTGCCTCGATGGCATGTTTTTCGCCTTGCACCATTCCAATAAGCAATATGACGTCTTCAACTTAGGCTGCGAGTCCACCGTTAAGGTGAGTACCATCGCCCAAATAGTGGCGGAGGAGATGGGACTAAAAAATGTAAAATTCAGATATACCGGTGGCAAGCGGGGTTGGCCCGGAGATGCGCCAGTAGTCATTTTTGATGTGAGCAAGATGAAAAGCCTGGGGTGGGAAGCCAGGCATACCTCTGCTGAAGCAGTGCGCATAGCGGCGAAGAGGTTGATAGAGAGTATTGGAGATTGATAGTGAGCAGGAGCGGAAGTTTGACTGATTGGAAGACAACATGATGGCTGGAGAAAACAAGAAAGTTTGTGTAATCGGGCTCTGGCATCTGGGCTCTGTGGTTTCAGTCTGTTTGGCTGATTTGGGCTATGTTGTAGTAGGTGTGGATAAAGATTCAGCGGTAGTAAAGAATCTAAACAGTGGCAGTCCACCTCTATTTGAGCCGGGCTTGGAGGAATCACTTAGAAGTAATCTCGACTCTAGGAGATTGAGCTTTACCACAGATTTAAGCCAGGCGGCAAAAGGCTCTAGCTTTGTGCTCATAACCTTTGATACCCCGGTAAACGAAAAGGACGAAGTCGATTTATCTGAAATCTTTGCCACCGCCAAAGAGTTAGCCGGATGTATGGAAAATGGCTCAATAGTTATTGTGAGCAGCCAGGTTCCGGTAGGCACCTGCGAGCAAATAAGGTCAATAATCGCACAGAATAACCCTTCTTTAGATTTTGATATCGCTTATAGCCCCGAGAATCTGAGGTTGGGACAGGCGATAGAAGCTTTTAAAAGTCCCGAAAGAATAGTAATCGGCGCTGATAGCCCTTCTGCCCTTGATAAGGCGGAAACCTTTTTTAGTGTGATAAGTGCACCAAAGATTAGAATGAATTTAAGAACAGCCGAAATGACCAAGCATGCTCTAAATGCCTTTTTAGCTACATCCATTAGCTTTGCCAATGAAATCGCTAATCTTTGCGATGAACTGGGGGCAGATGCCTTAAAAGTGGCAGAGGCATTACGCCTGGATGCGAGAATAGGCCCAAAATTGCCGTTACTGCCCGGCCTTGCCTTTGCCGGCGGAACACTGGCAAGAGATTTGAAAGTGCTTAAGAATCTTGGAAATAGGTTCAGCCGTGAAACGCACTTGATTAACGGGGTGCTAAGGGTAAACGAACAGCAAAACAAATTAGTAACCAGGAAATTAGAGAAGGTACATGGCTCGATAAAAGGCTTGACTATCGGGATTCTGGGATTAACTTACAAGGCAGGCACCAGTACCCTCCGCCGCTCTGCCGCTTTGGAAATCATCGAGGATTTAACCAATGGTGGTGCTAAGATTAAGGCTTATGACCCTAAAGCGGATTTGGGAGAGGTTAAGCTACATCAGGAATTCCAGTTTTGCGCTGACCCCTACGAGGTAGCTAGAGGCAGCGATGCACTGGTTATTGTGACTGACTGGCCAGAATTTAAGAACTTGGACTTTGATTTGATTAAATCGTTGATGAAAAAGCCAGTCCTTATTGACGCCAAAAATATGTTAGATGATGAGCAGATGACAAAGAAAGGTTTTCTATATTTTGGCGTGGGGAGAGGGAAGTAGGGGGTTAAGCCATGAGGCTGAAGGATAAAATCTCAATCATAACCGGGGGAAGTAGAGGCGTAGGCAAGGCAATAGCACTGGCTTTCGCCAAAGAGGGCTCACATCTGGTATTAGCTTCGAGGACCATGGCAGAGCTTGAGACTACCAAGCAAGAACTAGAAAACTTCGCTTCAACAAGTATTGAAATATTTCCAGCGGACGTCACCAGACCCAAAGAGGTAAAGGATTTGGTGGACTTCGCTTTAGCAAAATTTACTACTATCGATGTTCTGGTCAATTGCGCTGGAATCTATGGACCCATTGGACTGGCAACCGATATTGACAGCGAAAAGTGGATAGAAGCGATAAATATAAATCTTTGCGGAACATTTCTGTGTATAAAGGCTGTTTTACCAACCATGATTGAAAACAAGGGGGGTAAGATTATAAATCTTTCAGGCGGAGGAGCTGTCTCCCCTCGTCCCAGATTCAGCGCCTATAGCGCCTCCAAAGCAGCGGTGGTGAGACTAACCGAGACCTTAGCTGAGGAGGTCAAGGAACACAATATTAGTATTAACGCCATCGCCCCTGGCGCAGTAAATACCAGATTGCTGGACCAAGTCCTGAAGGCCGGTGAGGCGGCGGGCAAGGACTTCCTGGCTCAATCCATTAAACAAAAACAGGAAGGTGGTGTGCCTCCAGAAAAGGTAGCGGAGCTGGCTGTTTTTTTGGCTTCATCCGAGTCTGACGGTTTGTCCGGCAAGCTTATAAGTCTCCTGTGGGACAACTGGAGGGAAATCCCTAAACATCTGGATAAGGTGATGTCGTCAGATATTTACACCATGCGGAGAATTATTCCGGCGGATAGAGGATATCAATGGTAAATCAGGGGAAAATGCGAGTAGGTATAATAGGAGCTGGCCTTCAGGGAAGACGTCGCGCTCAAGCACTAAAAGAGTTTGACGATGTTGGGCTGGTCATAGTAGCGGATGTCCGATTGGAGCGAGCAAAACTTCTAGCTGGCGCGATAGGATGTGAAGCAACCGCCAATTGGGAGGATGTGGTCGCCAGGGAAGACATAAATACAATAATTGTATCCACTCCGCCGAATTTGCACCTGCCAATCTGCGCTGCTGCCTTAAAGCAAGGCAAGCACGTGCTCTGTGAAAAGCCCCTGGCTCGGAATCCGGAGGAAGCAAAGCAGCTAGTGGGCCTGGCTTATGAAAATGGGATGAAGCTTAAATGCGGGTTTAATCTCCGGCACCATCCCGGCGTCCGCCAAGCGCGAGAATGGCTTAATAAGGGCATCCTTGGTGAGCCAAGCTTCCTTCGCCTGCGCTATGGAATCGGGGGCAGACCCGGCTATGAGAAGGACTGGAGAGCCCAAGCAGAAATCTCCGGCGGAGGTCAGTTAATGGACCAGGGGATGCATGTCCTGGACCTGTCCCGCTGGTTTCTGGGAGAGTTCACTGAGGTTTTTGGCTTTCTGGCTACCAGTTTTTGGGATATTGCCCCCGTGGAGGATAATGCCTTTGCCCTGCTGCGCACTCCAAAAGGGCACATAGCTTCTCTACATGCTAGCTGGACACAATGGAAAAACCTCTTCTCATTAGAGATGTTTGGCCGAGACGGGTATGCCATAGTAGAGGGTCTGGGTGGAAGCTACGGTGTGGAGAGAGCCATCCTGGGAAAGAGAGCTCCCCTTGAGCCATTCAAGGAGGAGATAATCGAATTCCGAGGTGAAGACCGCTCCTGGCATGAGGAGTGGAAGGAATTCGCCAGCGCCATAAAAGAGGGGCGGGAACCGCTGGGCAATGGCGATGATGGACTTCAAGCGCTGAGGCTGGCCTACGCCATATACGAATCCAGCAGCCAGGGCTGCGTGGTGAGATTGAGAGTCTAGAGGAAAACAATGCAGGTGGCGATACTTGCCGGCGGTTTAGCAACCAGATTAAGACCCTTGACGGCAAAAATACCTAAGTCATTGATTCAAATTCAAAGCAAACCATTTCTTGAATATCAGTTAGAGTTCTTAAAAAGAGGCGGGGTAAAAGATATAGTTCTGTGCGTTGGCTATCTAGGAGAACAAATCGAAGAGTACTTTGGCAATGGGAGGAGATTCGACATCAATATAAAGTATAGCTATGACGGCGACAAGCTCCTTGGCACTGCTGGTGCATTAAAGAATGCCCAGAATCTACTTGAGGATACATTCTTCACCATGTATGGGGATTCTTATCTTTTCCTGGATTTTAGTGTTATAATTTCCTACTTTAAGAGTCAGGATAAGCTTGCTCTGATGACTGTGTATAAGAACTACAATCGTTATGACAAAAGTAATACCGTTATTGCCGGTAATCTAGTAAAATACTACAGTAAGAAAGAAAAGACCGAGGGTATGGTGTATATCGAGTACGGCGCGAACATTTTTAAGAAGGAGGTTCTTGAATTTATACCCTCAGGGCAGCCTTATACCCTCGAAGCTCTCTTTCCCAGGCTAATAGAACAGAAAGAACTGCTCGCTTATGAGATGCCTAAACGGTTTTATCAGATAGGCTCGCCTGAGGGACTTGAAGAGTTCAAAAGATATATTCTGGAGAGCAAGGCAACGCAGTGATAATCTCAAGGGCACCTGTCAGAATAACCCTGGGGGGAGGAGGAACTGATTTAGAATCCTACTATTCCAAATACGGCGGATTCCTAATCGCAGCGGCTATTGATAGATATGTCTTTATCTCTGCTAATAAGCGGTTTTATGACAGCATCCGCCTGAGTTACACCCAGACGGAGATTGTAGATAGTGTAGCTGATATAAAACATCGCATCTTCCGAGAAGCTTTAAGACTGCTCAAAGTTGACGGGGGCATTGAGCTTGTTTCCATCGCCGATGTTCCCGCTAACTGCGGCCTAGGTACCTCTAGTAGTTTTACTGTGTCCCTTCTCAATGCCCTTCACACCTATAACAGAGACTTTGTCACCCAAAAGCAGCTTGCTGAGGAAGCCTGCCACATAGAAATAGACATCCTTGGTGAGCCTATAGGCAAGCAAGACCAATACATCGCTGCCTTTGGTGGTATTACCTGTCTCACCTTTGAGAAGAACGGAAATGTCTTGGTTGAGCCACTCAGGATTTCAGATGACACTCTGGACCAGCTGGAAGACAATATATTACTTTTCCATACTGGAATTGAGAGGAGCGCCTCGGAAATCCTCTCCGAGCAGGATGAGAAAAGTAGGGAAAACGACCACAAAACCATCGAAAACCTCCATAGGATAAAGCAAATAGGTCTGGAAACAAGAAAAGCTTTAGAGAGAGGTGATGTAGATAGGTTTGGCGAGCTTCTCCACGTGCATTGGGAGACAAAGAAGAAACGGTCTCACAAAATGACCGACGCCTTTATGGATGAGTGCTATGAGCTAGCGCGCAATAACGGTGCCCTGGGAGGAAAGCTAATAGGTGCCGGTGGAGGGGGCTTTTTTATGTTCTATTGCCACAGCAACGATAAATCCAGGTTATCACAAGCGATGAAAAAGGTGGGGCTAAAGCCAATGAAGTTTCATTTCGACTTTGAGGGAGCGAAGATATTGGTTAATATAAAACGGTTTTAGTGGTCCAGTATGAAGTTGAGCCGCGATACGGTTGGTATCAAGAATTTAAGGAGCTGAAATGTTTAATAATGAGAAATACATAGAGACTTACCTTTCGGACATGAAGAACGTTATTGAGGCTATCTCGATAGATGATATAGACAGAGTAGTGGAGCTCCTTTTTAGTGCCTGGGAAAGAGGAAACCAGGTTTTCATCTGTGGAAACGGTGGCTCAGCATCCACGGCGATACATTTTTCCTGTGACCTGTCCAAGACTACTATTGTGGACGGTAAAAGGAGGTTCAAGGTTCACTGCCTTAATGATAACATCCCCCTTATGACTGCTATCATAAATGATGAGGGATTTGACAATCTGTTCATTGAGCAGCTCAAAAACCTGTTTCAGGAAGGAGACGTCTTAATCTGTATCAGTGTCCATGGAGGGGTGGGTAGAGATAAAGCTGAACTATGGTCTCAGAACCTGGTGAAGGCAATGAGGTATGCCAAGGAGATGAAGGGATACACTATTGGACTTTCTGGTTTCGATGGCGGGGTGATGAAAGAAATAGCTGATGCTTGTATTGTCGTGCCAGCTAACTCAACACCTCAAGTAGAGTCCTTTCATTTAGCACTAGAGCATTTAATCTGTGTCTGCCTCAGGCAAAAGATAGAAGAGAGCTAGACTATCTTGAAATGAGAGCAATATTCTTGGATAGAGACGGGGTGATAAATGAGCTTATCTATTATTCAGAGCAGGGGGTAATTGACTCACCCTTTACCCCAGAGCAATTCAGGCTTCTGCCTAAAGTTGCCAAAGCCATTACTAAGTTCCACGAACTGGGATTTAAGGTTATAATTATTTCTAATCAGCCAGGAATTGCTAAAGGGTATCTATCTGAGAAAACTTTCGCCGAAATCAGGAAAAAGATGGAAGAGGAGCTTGCTAAAGAAGGGGCATTTTTAGATGGAGAATACTACTGCTTTCATCATCCTGAGGCAAAGGTTAACCGGCTTAAAGCTAATTGTAAATGCCGGAAGCCCGAGCCTGGGCTTCTACTCAAGGCAGCAAAAGACAGGGATATAAATTTATCCCAATCATGGATGATAGGCGATGGGCTCAGCGACATCAGGGCGGGGAAGAGCGCTGGATGTAGAACGATACTTTTAGGTAAAATGAAGTGCGAGTTATGTCATCTCATGGACAAACAGGATGCCAGACCTGATGCCATCGCCTCAAGTCTTTTGCAGGCAGCACAGAAGGTCGAGGAAGTCCTGAGTCAGGAGAAGTCCCAAGTCCCAGGTCCTAAGTCCAATATCAGAGGACATAGTCATTTAAATCCCAGACCCAGGGCATCGGACATAAAATAGGAGGATAAACATGGAAATTTTTATCGATTCAGCGAGTATCTCTGAGATTGAGAAATGGCTCAAAATGGGCATTGTAGACGGTGTCACCACTAACCCCTCCATTATGCTAAAAGACGGAGTGTACAATATGAAAACAGGAGCCAAGGATATCGCTGCCCTAGTCAACCCCCGCCCGGTAAGCGTAGAAGTTACCACCAATGACCTTAATGAAATGATAAAGCAGGCGCGGGAATTTGCCTCCTGGGCAAACAACATTGCAGTTAAAATCCCGCAGATAACTCAGGACGGCATTCCCTGCTATGGTGTAATTAACCAGCTTGAAAACGAGGGCATAAAGGTGAATGCCACAATAGCGATGTCTCTGGGGCAGGTTATCCTGGCGGCAAAGGCCGGGGCAACCTACATCAGCATTTTTGCCGGCAGGGTGGGGGATGAAGGGGGAGATGTCTCTCAGGTTATCAGGAATTCTGTTGACTGGCTGGAACGCTGGAAATACAAGAATAAAATTATCATCGGCAGCATCAGGTCGGTAGCTGATATTCTCCAAGCAGCAGTAGCTGGCGCTCATATCATCACCATCCCCCCCCAGTTCCTTGACAGGATGGCAGACCACAAATACACGCGGGCGACTGTAGAGCAGTTTGTCAGCGACGCCCAAAAAGCCCTGGAGATGATGTCCAAGAAAGCGAAGGTTTAGCTGAGCTGCTACAGGGCACCAGGTATAAGCGCCGTGGGGAAAGAGCCATGAGCGAGTCCGTGAATGTGGTGGTGGGCACACCGGTTTATCGTCGGGGGGCCTTTGTTCTGGATAAGTTTCTGGCAAATCAGAAGGAGATTCAGCAAAACTATCCGGCATCGGCGCTGGTGCTTGCTACTGAAGAAGATGATTTCATTGAGGAACTGGAGAGGCTTCTCAGCTCTTGGGGCTTAAAGGGAAAAACCATATCATTTGCGGTCGTAAAGCCGGACTACGCCCGCAACAAAGCGTGGAACCTGGCATGCGGGAGAGAAGCGATACGCCAGTATGTATTATCGCAAACCGAAGCCGGCTACCTTCTGTTTCTAGATGCCGACATAACCGTTGACCCTAATGTCATAGAGACAATGGAGAGGGAGATTCAAGGCTATGACGTCGTCTATAGCGGCTATGCAATGCAGCGTGTCGGGATAGTAGGCTTCGCTGGACTGGGATGCGCCATGCTCCGCCGAGACATCCTACAAAGAGTTAGCTTTAGATGCCTTGAATTCAAGAATAGCGAGGTGTTCCCTGAGGACGCTCTCCTTGAATTGGATCTAATTCGGGCGGGTAGCCATATTAAGAAGGGGCTTTTCCTCACCATCAATCACTACGAAAGTCAAAGTGAGGCTAGAAGCACTAGCCCAGGACCGCTGGGACTGTTTCAAAAGATTCGGGCATCCTCAATTGTCAGGTATACACTTATTAGACTGAGCCTCGTGCTTCATCGAGACATACCAGGGAGGCTGGGATTTATTTGCACCAAACTGCTTGGGGCAAGGTTGTAACTTCATGAGATTTTCCTCTTTCTTCGTCGGAGAGGCTTTAAAGGGGGCGTACAAATTACCGCTTTTTGAGCTCGCCAGACGCAGCAATTTCTTCATACCGGCTATCCCTTTCCGACCTGTGGAAGCATCTATAACTGTAACCAACAATTGCAATTCCAAATGTATCACCTGCTCTATGTGGAAACAGAGAGGGAAGGACGAGTTGACCACCGCAGAAATAGGTGAGGCTCTAACACAATTGAGAGCACTGGGCACCACATACCTTTACTTGGCTGGCGGAGAACCGCTGCTCAGGCATGATTTACCGGATATTATCCAGAAGGCTCGTGAACTGAAATTTAAGAAAATACGCCTTACCTCCAACGCTCTCCTACTGACAAGAGAGAAGGCGCAAACTTTGCTTACCCGCGGTCTGACCGGCATCGACGTTTCGGTGAACGGAACAGAGGCAGTTCACGATATGACCAGAGGAGTACCAGGCTCCTATAAGAAATGCATTGAGGCCTTAGAGTTGCTCACAGAATTGCGCCAAAAGGAGTATCCCGGTCTGGAAATAAATATGATAACTATCCTGATGCAACCCAACTTGGATCAAATACTCAAACTGGCCAATATGTGTAAGCAGTTGAATATAACACTGGTGCTAAGCCCGCTGGATACCGCGTCTTATCTGTTCCAGGTAGACACCCCCTCTTTGAAGGTAACGGAGCAGGAGAAACTGGACCAGGTGATGAAAGAGCTGCACAAGATGAGGAGGTTCTATCCCAATTTAATAGGTGAAACGCATGCTTCCCTAGAGTACGCCAGAAAATACTTCCTGGACTCGAGGAGAGAGGACATCCCCTGTTATCTGGGATACCTGGCAGTTTATATTGGAGCTCATGGGGAGGTATATTCGGGGTGTAACGTGCTACCCCCTGTGGCAAACTTCAGAGATAAACCGTTGAAGGAGATAGTAAGCTCAACAGCCTACAAAAAGAGATTGCGCGACATGTTCCTGAAAAGGTGCCCGGGATGTCCTTGCGGCTATCGATTAAACCTCTACGCCCATGTTCCGGCAGTTCTAGACGAAGCTTTGCGGGACCTCTGGCTCAGGATATCGTCACCCAAAAACAGGGTTCATGATGAGAGTCATGAATAAGACGGTGAATGTGGTGGTTGGCACACCAATTTATCGTCGGGGGGCCTTTGTTCTGGATAAGTTTCTGGCAAATCAGAAGGAGATTCAGCAAAACTATCCCTCATCGGCGCTGGTGCTTGCCACTGAAGAAGATGATTTCATTGAGGAACTGGAGAGGCTTCTCAGCTCTTGGGACTTAAAGGGAAAAGTCATATCATTTACGGTCGCAAAGCCGGACTACGCCCGCAACAAAGCGTGGAACCTGGCATGCGGGAGAGAAACGATACGCCAGTATGTATTATCGCAAACCGAAGCCGGCTACCTTCTGTTTCTAGATGCCGACATGACCTTTGACCCTAATGTCATAGAGATAATGGAGAGGGAGATTCAAGGCTACGACGTCGTCTATAGCGGTTACCGTCTGCACAAGTACGGGGCCTACGACGTCGGAACAGGATGCTCGATGTTCACCAGGGGCGTCCTGGAAAAGCTCAGGTTTAGATGCCTTGAATTTAAGAACGGCGAGCTAATAGGTGAGGGCCACATGTGCGAACTGAATTTAATTGAGCTGGGCAGCAGGACTAAAAAGGGGTTTTTCCTCTCTATCGTTCACTATAAAAGTGAAAAGGAGGCTGCCTCGGTCACTCCCCGGCCGCTGGGGCTGCTTCGAACGATAACTAATTCCTCAGCCGTCAGGTATCCACTTATTAAAGCTAGCATCATTGTGAGGCATGATATAACAATGAGGCTACAATATCTTGTTTACGGCTTCCTGGCAGCCATAAGGTCAATGGCTTCCTGGGCTAAAGAGATTCGGAGAAAGGTCTTTCCCCTACACCTTTTGAGCTAAAAATATGTCCGCCCCGATTTCGTTCTTGTTAACCGCCATCCCACACTCCTCAAGGACGTCCTTACACTTTTCGAAATGTTCCTTGTCCCAAGCTTCAAATAGAACCTTCAAGTGTCGACTCTTTGTTATAATCCCCCTCGCTCCTTGAATCACTTCTTCCTCTGCTCCTTCCGCATCGATTTTGATCAAGTTGACATTCTCAATCCCTAACCCCTTCAAAATGTCGTCTAACTTCACACCCTTTACTTTAACAAAATGGTTAGAAACCTTTTCTTTGACCGATGACAGTCCTGGATTCCAAGAAGGAGACTGATAGAGTGAAAGTTCTTGTGTTTTGTTCCAGCAGGCTACATTAAAAGCATAGACATTGGTTAACTTGTTCAACTCTATATTAGTTTTGAGTGCGCTGAAATTCCCAGGGTCCGGTTCTACTGCTACTACTTTTCCTTTGTCTGCCATTTGTCTTGCGACCTTTACTGTATATTTCCCTATGTTGGCGCCGATGTCAACAAAAACCCCGCTTTTTACCTCTTCAAAATACTTTCTCAAGGGATGCTCATAACCCTCAGCGGCTATTGAGGCATCGCCTCTGCCTTTTCTGCAATAAAATATGCCGTCTCTGTTTTTTATCGTTGCGTTGGCAGACAGCCTCGATGCTGCGAAAATTTTGATCTTTGGAGGAATAGGGACCTTCATTAAATTCCTTCCATAGCCGATAACCTCGAGGATTCCGACTGGAAACAAGATTAGTTTGTCTCTAAGGCTGCGCCCCTCGGTAAACACTGAGAGCGAGTAATAGACTCTAATAATAGGCTCAATCATGCGTTTCACTCTATACATCTCCTTTGCCATCGAGATACCTCATCGCCAAAAGAACATAAGCGCTAACCAGTGCCTCTGCCCCAAGCCAGGCATAGCCAGCGCCGATAACGAGAATATCCACTTTACCGCTCAAATAACACGACCCCACTCTTTATCGCTTGTGAAGCAACAGGGTTATTTAGCTCCTTTTTGGTGTAGGGAAAAACCTCAACCGGAAAATCCAGCGCGAACTTCCGTGACCATTCTACAAGCCTTTCCATAAAAGGTTTATCCTCCTTTCGCAGTATAACGAGAATATCAACATCGCTTCCAGGCACAGCCCTCCTCTCTGCCAAAGAACCAAATAGAATAATCTTTAATATATTTTCGTCTCGCTTACCGATTTCCACGGCAAGGTTACGAAGTTGTGCGAGCAATTTTTCCTGTTCAAGCCAGAAGACTTTTACAGAATTCAGTGATTCTTTTACTACAAATGATGGCACTTTCCGCATCCTCCTTGGTAAAGTACTGGAATGGACTCCCAGATTCAAAGCTGTTTGGATATCTGGTCGGGATATAATATCTATCCAAATTTCTGGCGCAATCTAAGAGTTCTTCATTCACCACCACCTTTTTAGAAAGGAGCTTCATAAATTCAAATACCGAATGTCCCCAAGCAGCAGCATTTAGCTTCTGGAATACAGCCTTTACGGCCTTTTCAGCGCCTTGTTGAGCCACAAAACAAGACCACTCAAAAGAACTGCTTTTCATCATCTCTTCGGCAGCTTTTAAGTCCCTTGTTGCCTGGTTTATCCAGTCTCTACTCCTCTCTGGCATTTTCCTACTCTCTATTTTATCCTATCCTTGTTTTAAGCCTAAATGATATCGCTGCCTTTAATTCGCTCTAGTACATAAGAGAGAAACTGAGCAAATTAATGTTTCGTCATCCATAGCTAACCTATTATACCATTTAGCATCACCTTATTTTACCCCAAAAATTCTGTGAATTTTCGGGGACCCCGTTATTCCTCTCCCATCAAGGAGAGGAGACTTTTCCGGGATTGCTTCACTTCGTTCGCAACAAGGATTGCCATGCCTTGGTTGCCGCGCTTCGCTCGCAACTTTGGCTCACCGCAATGACACAAAGAAATCTCAACTACACGGACAGTCTGCGGGCAAGGACATAAATAGCCACTATGGTCTGAGCGCCAAGCCAAGCATAGCCAGCGCCAATTATGCCGGTAGCCGGCATAATAAGATAGCTACCTAAAAGCACCGATAGAGCAACGAATCCCCAGATTGCTATCAGTTCCTTTATTCTTCCCATTACCTGAAGTATGCCGGTATAGATATAACTAAGCGCTGATGGCAGCGAGGAGAGACTCAGAACCCAGAGCAAATGCAAGGCATTAGCGGAATAGCTCTGCCCGAAAGCAAGCAGCAGCCACTTGCCTACCAAAACAAGCACGATGACCGCAGGAACCAACAACAGGTAAGTGAATTTCAGCGACCGGATGACATTTTCCTTCAGCT
>Ga0209610_1000976_pt1 | contig 14870 bp, 19 predicted proteins | sample LakKivw275mmetaG_FD_184137 | JGI IMG/M metagenome (GOLD analysis project Ga0209610, IMG submission 184137) | Anoxic lake water microbial communities from Lake Kivu, Rwanda to study Microbial Dark Matter (Phase II) - Lake Kivu water 275m metaG... | ecosystem: Environmental > Aquatic > Freshwater...
TCTGACGACGGGCCTGTAGACGAAACGTTCTCGGAAGCGGGCTAGTGGCAGACGCCGCCAACGCACTCGGTGCTGTCTGGGAACGGCCGCAGCGGTACGGCGCCGAACTCGTACGCAATGCGAAGCCCGACGCTCGGTCCTGTTGGCTCGCCCGAGAACGTGCACCACGCTCGAGCGGAGATCCCCAGTTCGAGCCACGAGTAGACGAGAGACACCGTCTCCGCGGCAACGTGGATCCCGCCGGCGAACGACAGCTCCGTCTCGCTCGAGAGCGTCATGCGGCCGACGGACGCTGAAGCGACTAGACTCGGCGTCGGCCAGATCGTCCCGTTCGGCGCACTCAGCGTGCCCTCGAGTGTTGCCGCGACGCGGAGGTAGTCAATCACGCCTGCGGTGCATCCGATGCCCGCGCCTCCTCTCACCCAGACCTCGGCCCGCAGGGGCGTGGCCGCGAGGCCATCGCCCAGGAGGCGAGCCTCGGCTTCGACGCCCGCATCGACGAGGAACGATCCCCAGGTCGCGACCCACGCAGGCGGAGTCGCCTGCACGAGGATCGTCGGCGCTGTGATCCCAAGCGGCGCGAGGCTGAACTGGTACTCGGCAGTCAGACTCAACCAGTCGCGGACGAGCGAGAGTGCAACCGTCTCGTTGCCCGTCGTGTAGGGGAAGAGCGACAGCTCCGTCGTGCTCGAGGCTTCAAGGGAACCGAGCCCCGCGAAGAGGTCGATCTCCGCGCTCCCCGCCACAGATGGCAGTGCCGATCCAACGAACACCCCGCGCCCACCTGTGCGAAGCTCCGAGCCTGTTGCGCCCCACGCCGTTGCGGCTAGCAGAGCCACCGCGCACCCCACAACCATTCGAGGACGTCGCCCCTTGAGCATCGTGTCTCCCCCCTCTTCCTCGAGCCATTCTACCGGCCGGCGGCTCTCAGCGTCCGGAACCTGCCGATTACGTAGAGCGGGGCAGCGTGTCTGCCGGACCCCTATCGAATCGAGTTGGCAGCGACCGCTCACAACACGTGAAGTGAAGATCCGACCCTGGCGCCCCGACAAACGGCGCTCAGGGGGCCGAACCTGTTGACCACTGGGAGCGTGACCACGTACACGCCAGGCTCCCTATACGCATTGGCGTGGATTCCATCCGACGCGATCTCGAGTTGCCGCGGGAGAAGTGCGGCAACCAGTCATCCAAGAGGGCTGCCTTGAACCTTCCCAAGACACGCGCCGAGTTGGCGGCTGCCTATCAGAATACGTGAAGCGAGGATCCGACCCCGCCGCCCCTAGACTGCGTGGCCGTAAGATGGCTAGAGTATACGTGTCGATTGTGCAGCGCCATAGAAGAGGAGAAGAGCCGCGAGAAGAACCCGATGAGGCAGGCGCACGTGTGGACCCACGTGGACGAGTTCCCTACCACTCGTTGCACGCGCTCATGGAGAGGATGTGAGACTAGACGATGCTGACTACTCGGTACATGACAAGCGTGAAGAACCTCCCAGCGATCTTCGCCAAGATTGTAGAGGGGACCGCACCCAAGAAGTTCACGACGGCGCATCTCAAGAGCATTGGCTTCAAGAGCTCGAATGACGTCGGCGTGATCGCCATCCTTAAGGATCTCGGCTTCCTGTCGGCCGATGGGACGCCAACGCAGCGGTATCACGACTACCGTGACAAGTCGCGATCGAAGGCGATCATGGCTGATTCCCTGCGGGAGGTCTACGAGGACCTCTTCAATATCAATGAGAAGCCGACGAGCGCCGATCGCGAAGCCATCGAGGGGAAGTTCAAGTCAGCGCACAACACCTCCGACAGAGTGGCCGCCGAGCAGATGCGGACGTTCTACGCGCTGCTGAGGCTCGCGGATCTGAACTCAGTAGGAGGCCCCAAGTCGAAGAAGGGGCAGGAGAAACCAGAGGAGAAGCGCGAAGAGAGCGAAACCACGAAGAAGGGCGAGGCGGCCGGCACCTCGGCTCTGGCCTTTGCTGGACTCCGATACAACGTCGAGATTCACCTACCAGCGACAAAGGATGTTGAGGTCTACAATGCGATCTTCAAATCGCTGAAGGAGCATCTGCTTGAGGATTGACCGGAAGGACCTTCGAGACTGGATGTTTCGCGGGCTTCTCTTTGAAGCTGACGCGGAACGTTTCCGTGCTGCGGGGATCCGTGTCGGCGCAGACGACAGAGAATCGGAGCGTTCCCTCTTCGAGGAAACGCTCGACCCCTTTAGTATCGATCTGCGCAACGAGGCGCTCCAGATGGCGCGCTTGTACGCTTTGGTGTACTGCTTCGAGAATTCCGTCAGGGCTCTGATCGATGAGCGCCTTCACGAACACCACGGCGTCGATTGGTGGAACAAGAAGATCCCGACGAAGATCAAGGACCATGCGGCGGCAAGACGGAAAGATGTGCGGGAGAACTCCTGGTTGGAGGGTCAGAGTAGAGGGCCCTTGAGCTTTGTGGAGTTCGGGCATCTGTCCGACATCATGGTTGCCAACTGGGACGACTTCCGCGACCTTATCCCTACGCAGCACTGGCTCAAGCAGCGCTTCGAAGAACTGGAGAAGGCACGCCACTTCATTGCTCACCACCGGTTCCTGCTGCCCGGCGAGTTCCAGAGAATCGAGATGTATATCAACGACTGGAACCGAATGGTTGGCCTATAGCCATTCACCAGCAGCGTGCAGCGGAGGGCGCTTCGCGTAACCGTTGATACTGCATGCTGGCAATAAGGAGGACTATGGCCCTCGTCAGAGTCAAAGAGTCACGTGGTGCGGCTGATCACCTCGTCTGCGAAGTGACGTCGCGTGGTGCCGCCGACCTCTTGGTCTGCGTAGTTGAGTCGCGAGCGGCAGCGCAAAACAATGATGGCTTGTGGTGTTTCGTCGAATCTGATGGAGCGGCTACATCCAAGATCTGTTGGGTTCCATCGCGCGGGGCGGCAGGATTGCTGATCTGCTACGTGCAGTCACGCGCAGCCGCGGGCTGGACGCACGAGCATCCTCTCAAAGGGCGGCTGTAGGGCGCGGGGTCAGATCTTCACTTGTCGTATCAGGACTAGTGATCTGCCCCCTGCCCGTGTTGGGCGGCTAGGAGGAGGAATGCCGGGGTACAACTACCGCGTGCGGTTCGATATGCCGAGAGGCGATCACCTGAAGTCAGATGAGCAGGAGATCCTGCTCGCTGCCCTTGCCGGAGGGCAACAGGTTCGGCTGTGGTCGGCGGGCGTCGGCACGCCAATCTCAGCGCACTCCAGTGCAGCAGTCGTCAGCGGGCCGTTTGGCACCGAAGGCGAAGCGCGGGCGGCGGCCGGTCTGGCCCGGGATTCGCTCCTTCTCTGGGCTACCATCCAGGGAATCGGTGTCGACACGGGCGACGGGCACGTGCGGCAAGCACTAACCGCGAAGGGCCGTGAACTCCTCGAAGCGAAGATGGGGCGTCCGGCGCGGGTCGATATCCAGGGCATAGACGTCTACGAGGATGTGAATCCATCTCCCGCTTTCGTGCGCCTGGATATGGAGGCCGCGCTGGCCAAGAACGTCTCTGCCTTTGTTCGGGCCGTCGGTTCTGCGGTTTCCCAAGAGTGGCGACCTTCCGAGCACCAGAGACTTGCGATGGAGCTCTACTGCTCTTCGTTCTTCGATGGAGTGTTTCGCAGTCGGTTCATCACGCTCGTCACGGCCGTCGAGGCTCTTCTCATCCCGAAGAAGAGAGACGCTTCGGTGCAGGCTGTGGTCGATGATGCGTACGCAGCCGCCGAAGCATTGCCAGCTGACAACCCGTCCAGGGCCTCACTGCTGACGGGGATCGAGAGACTGCGAGAGGAGTCGATTGGCCAGGCCGCCAGGAGGATGATCAGGGCCCTACTGGGCGATCACCAGTACGATGGGCTGCCGGCTGAGAAGTTCTTTCAGAGGTGCTATTCAGTTCGCAGTGAGACACTCCACGATGGGCATCCGAGCGATGAGACCATCGACTTCCTAGTACTGGGGAACAAGCTTCAGCCCCTCATTGGCGATCTCATCCTTGCCTCCCTCCGCAAGAGCGCACTTGAGCAAGGCACTGACCTCGACAAGCTCGTAAGGAAGTGAGAGCGGGGCGGGGTCCGATCTTGAACGACGCATTCCTGTTCGCTTCCCAGCCGGATCCCGGTGGTCATGCCGTAGGGGCCTGCCGTAGGGGCCGCCGGGGTCAGGTCTTGCAATGACGCATTCCTGTCCGCTTCGCAGCCGGATCCTGGGGGTCATGCCGTTGGCGCCCAGCCGGGGCCGGAAGCCTTCTACTCCTGAGGCAGTTGTCGCACGTGCTCTCTCATTGTAGGCTCGCGCCCAGTGTGGCTTCACAGACAGAGCAGACGTAGGAGACGATAAATGGATTCGAAGCTCCGTTATGCTGGTCCTGTACGTTCGGTGACATCGCGCCCCTACGAGGCCGACGCCGATCTCCGGCGGATGTACGGCCTCCTGATGGAGGCTCGTTCGCGCGCGAACGACTGGCGCTACTGGCACGTCGGGGAGCTGGCGTTCTCGTTCTTCATGATCGACTGCCACCTGGATCCGCGGAGGCACGTGCGGCTGTGGCACGACGGCGGGAAGCTGGTCGGCTACGCGACGCTGAACGACGACCCGTTCTTCGATTGGCAGGTGCTTCCCGAGTACGAAGGGAAGGGAATCGAGGGTATGCACTCCTTGCAGCGGAAGTGCCGACTTTCGGTCGCTGCGCGGGATTACAGCCGCGCAGCTAAGTTGCCACCTCGTATCTTCTGAACGGGCGCGATCGATGGCGCACATGGCTTGTGGCGCGCAGAGGTGCTAGAGTGGGAAGTCACGGTCGCTGGGCAACCTGTCTAGATCGCGGTTGATGATGCGTGTTCGCTGTGCGACGCGAGGAGCCTCTCAGAGGTGAGAAGTTGATCAAGACCCCAATGGTGTTCATCATCGGAGCCGGTGCTAGCGTCGGCTATGGGTTTCCGCTGGGAGAGAAGCTGGTCAAGCAGATCGCCTTTCACACGCGAGCAGCGGAAACTGCCTTTTCAAGGGCAATGGTGGCTTCTGGAGTGGATTCCGCCGATGTCCTCCGGTTCCACGGCAACCTCAGAGGTGCTGACCCCTCATCAATAGATACCTTCCTGGAGAACAACAGAGAGGAGTTCGTGCGTGTCGGCAAGGCTGCGATCGCCCTTGTCATCCTGCTTGCGGAGGCAGAGTGCGCGAACCAGGGGAACCTAGTCGAGAACCCGCCCAAGGACAACTGGCTGAAGTACATCTGGAACGTGGCTCGTGCGGGATGCAGTGCAGAGACGCTCCTACACAATCGCGTCAGCTTTGTCACCCTCAACTACGACCGGGTTCTGGAGACGTATCTCAGTGGGGTGATTCGGAGTGCATTCAACCTGAATCCTGACGAGGCAACTGCGCTTCGCGTGAAGGTATTCCCGGTTGTGCATCTTCATGGCCAAGTCTCGGGTGTCGAGTTCGGCGCCGACCCCGCTATGTTTCTCAACGAACGGTTGGACGAGATAGCGGCGGGGATAAGGGTCGTGCATGACGCCGTCCCTGTCGGCGATTCGGTGTTTGAAGAGGCGCAAGGCATGATCAGCCGTGCAGACCTCATATGCTGCCTCGGGTTCGGCTATCACCCCACGAACATCAACCGCCTGCGTCTACGTGACACAAAGAGGGCTAGCGCTAGGTTGCTTGGCAGCACATTCGGCATGGGGCATGCAGAGGTGCTCCAGGCGCAGGCTGCACTTGGCCTGGACCTGACTCACGTGCCGAACAGCGGCCTGGAGTGTGAGGCCTTCCTCCGGGAGAACGTCGCTCTTCTGTAGTGCTTCGAAGTTGCGTGAGCAGGGAAGGAAGGCTCCGAGCTGAATCGGCGAACGTGCCCCGACCTCTTGACGGCCGCCCACCAGGGTCGCACTGGCAAAACCGTGGAGCTGGCTGTGCTGGACACGACTAGCGGGGCGGAGCGAGTTCTGGGGACACAATACGGAACCCCGTGTGGATCGTGATTCGATTCAGTACTGCGTCCCCGGAATTCAGGCGAGACACAGCCGGGCTCGGGACACGCCGCCTGGTGGTGTCGGAGTCCCTCGGATGGCTAGCCGACGTACTCAGCAGTACGATGGTGCGCATCGTATCGCCGGCCGGTGGCGCTAGAGGTGGGGAGCAGTGCGAGCAGGGCTCCGCGCCGGCAGACCCGTATCGCCGATGCCGCACTGTGTAGGCCATGCCAATGCCATTGCGCCTGTACAAGTACGAAGATCCGACGGCCCAGACTCTGCGGAATCTGAAGGGGCAGGTCTTGTACTTCGGGTCCCCGCTCGGGTTTGCCGATCCGTATGACTGCGCACTGACTCCGAGCATTCGCGTCCCGCCTGATTCCGAAGTCGAGGTGATCCGACGGCGGTACCTGGATCTACCTAGTACGCCGCCTGCAGCGCGGCGCGAACTGGAGTCGCTGTCGGGCGTGGAGCTTCGACATGCCCTGATGAGGGCCGGACGCGCAGCCCTAGAAGAAGTGGCAGGCGAGTTCCTGAGGAAACGTGGTGTCACCTGCTTTTCCGAGCTCAACGACAATCTCCTGATGTGGGCGCACTGCGGCGGGCGATACGAGGGCATATGCCTTGAGTTCGCGGCGGAAGCGGAACCATTCAGGAATATCAGACAGGTCCAGTATGTTGAGGTCCTGCCGACCATCGACCTAGCCTCCCTGCTGGTGGATCGCGACTTCAAGCAGGTCATGGACCTCTTCTGTACGAAGTCGACCTCATGGGCATACGAGAAGGAGTGGCGCGCCATGCATACGGTTGCCGGCACTGAGTATGTCTACCCTGCCGAGGCACTCACGGGTGTCTTCTTCGGACCGGATGTCGACAGCAGGTCATTGGAGATCGTCTGTTTGATACTGCAAGGCCAGAACGACAAGGTCAGGCTCTGGCAGGGCACGCGCAGCACGACGGAGTTCCGAGTTCTGTTCAAGGGATTCACCTACACCTCGTTCCTGGAGGCGAAGCGCAGGGGACTTGCGTAAGTGTCGCCATTCATGGCTTGCGGTTCCGTCGCCGGGCCGGGATCGAAACGACAATTCGAGCAACGATTCCTTTGCGGATCATGGTTCCTGCCCCCAGTGGTCACCAGAAGAGCTGTCCGTCCGGCTTGCACTGGGCGAGCCAAGACGATTGGTGTAGGCTAGAGCGTGCGAGACGAACGAGACGTGGACGTGATTGTGCGGTCCATGGCTCGATACTCGAGGAGTACACTACAAGGGCCATCCAAGAGGAAAGTGGTGGAATGGCGGACTTGACGATCTACTTCGGCGACAACCTTACAGTCCTGCGGGCTTTGCCTGCGCAAAGTGTTGATCTCGTCTACATCGATCCGCCATTCAACACAGGAAAGGTGCAGAGCCGCACTCGGCTGTCCACTGTTCGGGATGAGAACGGCGACCGCACGGGCTTTCAGGGGAAGCGCTATCGGACCGTGAAGCTTGGGACGAAGGAGTATACGGACATCTTCGATGACTACCTAGGGTTCCTTGAGCCGAGGCTACTTGAGGCGAAACGTCTCCTCAAGAACGACAGCAGTCTCTTCTTTCACATAGACTACCGCGAAGGGCACTACTGCAAGGTGCTGCTTGACCAGATCTTCGGGCGCGAGTGCTTCCAGAATGAGATAGTCTGGGCATACGACTATGGAGCTCGGGCGAAAACGAAGTGGCCCGCGAAGCACGACAACATCTTCTGGTACACCAAAGACCCCAGCGAGTATCAGTTCCACCTAGAGGAGTGCGATCGCATTCCATACATGGCGCCAGACCTCGTGGGCGAAGAGAAAGCTGCTGCAGGGAAGACTCCGACGGACACGTGGTGGCATACGATCGTCAGCCCCAACGGGCGTGAGAAGACGGGGTACCCGACTCAGAAGCCGCGTGGCATCCTTGATCGGATCGTGAAGGTGCACTCGCGACCGGGGGATCTGCTCATGGACTTCTTCGCTGGGAGTGGAACCTTTGGAGAGTCCGCCATTGCGCTGGGGCGTAAATGCATACTGGTTGACGATAACCCCGAGGCACTGCGTGTCATGGAGAGCCGCTTCTGTGGGACAGCAGTCGATTGGCGGGGGTGGACGCCGGTGGCGCGGGAGACCGTTCCGGCACAAAGGATGCTGTTTTCATGACGATCAAGAACCCGGAAGTGCGCATTCTGGCTGGTATCAGTCAAGCCCTGCAAGTCGAGTACCAGAGCGAGAACCATGAGTGGGAGGGCAGCCCGTTCGCATGGATTAAGACACGCCCTTCGCGTCAGGTGGGGGCAATTGGAGAGAAGCTCGTAGCTGGCTGGCTTGCTGCTCGGGGATTCAACGTAACTCGGGCGGGTGATTCGGACGCGGACAGAGTCATTGAAGGGAAGCGCGTCGAAATCAAGTTTAGCACTCTGTGGGCCAACGGCGGGTACAAGTTCCAGCAGTTGCGAGATCAGGACTACGAACTGGCCATTTGCCTCGGAGTATCGCCCTTTGACGCGCACTGCTGGGTCATCCCGAAGGAGGACGTCATGCGGCTCTGGAAGTCTGAGCACAAAATACACAGCCAGCATGGCGGCGAGGGCGGCGCCGATACGGCGTGGATAGATGTTCGCGTCGACGAGCCGCCCGCTTGGATGCAGTCCTACGGTGGGTCGCTTTCGGAAGCTATGTCCGTGCTATCGAGGATCACAGGCTTCAAGGTCAAGATGGTGCGTGAGGAGCTGGAGGAGTACGAAGCCTAGGTGACGATGTTTGTTTGCGCGCCCCTGTGCCATGGCTTCCGATGCCTTAGTACCACACTGCGAAACGCCGAAGCCAAAGGGGCTGCCTCTTCTGCGGGAACAGCTTCCAGGAGTGTCCTCTGGGTGCCTCCGTCTGCTCCACGCGGGCCAGTCAGAGCAGATGCATGAGTAGGCCAACGAGATCAGGTTCCCATCAGACGAGCTCCGGGCGCGCATTGGGCTGCCGCCCCTACGAGGCCGACGCCGATCTCCGGCAGATGTGCGGCCTCCTGATGGAGGCTCGTTCGCGCACGAACGACTGGCGCTACTGGCACGTCGGGGAGTTGGCGTTCTCGTTCTTCATGATTGAGTGCCACTTGGACCCACGGAGGCACGTGCGTCTGTGGCACGACAACGGCAAGCTGGTCGGCTACGCGACGTTGAACGATGACCCGTTCTTCGATTGGCAGGTGCTTCCGGACTACGAAGGGAAGGGGATCGAGGACGAGGCACTGGCATGGGCGAGCGACCTTGTGGCGGAGCTTCGCACGGAAGATGCGGAGCGCTGGAAGGATCCGATGGTTGTCGGCACGCGGATCGACAATGCCGAGCGGATCGCCTTCCTCGAGCAACACGGCTTCCAGCGCCGCGAGTACGTAGAGGTGAACATGCTCCGCTCTTTGGGCGATCCAGTTGGCGAGCAGGAGGCGCCTCCCGGCTACGAGATCCGCTCCCTGTCTCTGGACACAGACGAGGTGCGGAGACGGGCTGAAGCCCAGCGTGAGGTGTGGCATCCGTGGACGGTGGGTGACGTCACGGACGAGCAGTACGTGCGCTTCATGCGGATGCCCGGCTACGACCGCGACCTCGACGTGGTGGCTGTTGCCCCTGACGGCACGATTGCCGCGTACGTGAACGGCTGGCTCGACCCGGTCAACAAGATTGGCGATTTCGGCCCGGTCGGAGCTCGCGAGGCGTACCGACGGCAGGGTTTGACCCGTGCCGTGCTACTCGAGTGCTTGCGTCGGATGAAGGCGCGCGGGATGAACCGCGTCTGTGTGTCGACCGGCGAGCAGAACGCCGCCGCCCGCGGGCTCTACGAGTCCGTCGACTTCCGGATCGTGAATCGGTACGTCGAGTACGCGCGGGCTCGCTAGCGAGTGCTGAGGCGCACTGCTCGACGGCCGACGTCCTCCACGTGGTGCTCTTGCTCGTCATGTAAGGCGGCGGTAGGATTGCACAGAGTGCAGATATCATCCGCTATGTTCATCAAGGACACGTAGCGCAGCAAGGGTGCCGCAGCACTGGAGGACATCGTGATCGAACTGCTGGGATCGCAGACTTCTTCTCTTCTAGGGCAGCCGGAGAGCGGAATGGGCTACCAGACCGTGGAGGTGGAGATCCCGTCGGGAGTCCGCCGAGCGACTGTGTTCAACGCCGATCTCCTCGTCTGGGAGGAGGAGCCGCGAGCACATCTTGCCGCGAGCGTCCACGAACGCTTTGCAGGAACAGCGGGGAAAGCTGAAGTACGGATGATCAGGTCCATCCGCGTCGTGCCTCGGGAGCCTGATGTGAGGTCTGCTCCTTAGATGCGGGGACTCGTGCAGACCGCGTCCACCGGTCCGGCGGCAGACGGCGAGCCAAGAGGGACTGCTCCTGGCAGCGTCTTCATGCGATTCACAGCCTACCTGAACGACCGGCGCATCACACCGGAGAAAGGCCTGCTGCCGGGGACGTACGCCACCACCGAGGAGGACTCGCGTGTCGTGGCAACCGGGGAGCAGGCCGTGGAGCGCTATGCTCTGCCGAACCCTATGCCGGCGGTCTATCGCTTCCGGATCGACCCGAAGCCGGGGACGTCGCACCAGGCGGGCGTCGTCCAGCCTGCATATGGTCACGTGGGGGGCGGTGTGGAGGTGCTCTTCACTGCAGGCACGGCGGGAGATACAGTGAGTGGGCCGACCGTGCTTCCGGAGGCGTGATGCGCAGGCGATTGCCAAGCGAATGGTCGAAGCTGCTGACCGGGCTCCCGGAAAGCGGGATGGGATACCAGCGCGTCGACATTCGTTTCTCCGACGGATCGGTGCAGCGGGACTGCCCCGTATTCAACGCAGAGGAACTGGAGGTTCCCGACCAATTCGCGACGAAAGAGATCGCCGACGTGAAACTGCACGGGGCGGGAAGACTGCCGCGTACGTGAACGGCTGGCTCGACCCCGTCAACAAGATCGGCGACTTCGGTCCGGTCGGAGCCCGCGGGAGGCATCGCCGGCAGGGGCTAACGCGCGCCGTGCTTCTGGAGTGCATGCGGCGGATGAAGGCGCGCGGCATGGATCGCGTCTGTGTGTCGACCGGCGAGGGGAACACCGCGGCCCGCGGTCTCTACGAGTCCGTCGGCTTCCGCATCGTGAATCGGTACGTTGAGTACGCGGCGACACGATAGGAGGCCGGTTGTGTCGCTAGGAGACGACGACATGGTAGAGGGGCGATCGTGTCGCTAGGAGGCGGCTGCACGATAGACGGCGGTCGTGTCGCCAAGAGGTGCCGACACGGTGCGGCACAGGAGGCGAACGAGGAATGGCACAGAGGCTGAACGAGCGCAGGGAGCTGCGTCATGACTTCGAGGGAGTCGCGTCCGACAGCGGAATGCCTCGCCTCAGGGATGGAGTGTGCACGGCCCTCTGCCTTCAGGACGGCGTGGGTTGCCTTTTCGCCGCCAACTACGATCACGAGATCGGCGACGGTCTCGTGTTCGTGAACAAGCGGGGCGTCCGGAAGTCCGGCTGGGCGGAAGATCCGAGCTCGGGACGACACGCGGTTTGGACGTCAAAGTACGGCAGCGTGACCTTCAATCTGGTCATGCAGAACTCCGCCTGGGGCGGCATGAACGAAGCAGGGTTGGCGATCAGCACGCTCTTCCTTGCCGGAAGCCGGCCGCCTTCCCGAGACGATCGGCCGTGGGTCGACTCGGGCACCTGGGTCCAGTACGTTCTCGATGCCTGTGCCACGATTGGCGACGTGATCGGGTTGGATGCGCGGGTCAGGATCCGCGAGTACGCCGATCACTACCTCATTGGAGACCGAAACGGAGGGTGTGCTGCCATCGAGTTCGTGGGCGGGCGGATGGTTGTGCACTCCGGTGAGGGCATGCCCGCCAGGTGTCTGGCCAACTCGACGTATGAGGAGTCCCTGGCTGCCCTCGGAGGGTCGGCGCCGCACGGCGCGTCTGAAGACGCCGTGTACTTGCGGTCGCTCGAGCGGTTCTGCATTGCCGCCGAACGGTCGCACGCCTTTCGTTCTGACGGGCCGCAGTCGGCTCTCGACTACGCGTTCGAGACTCTCGCGGCCGTCGGCGGGGCGCCTACGCAGTGGAGCCTCGTGCTCGATTGCTGCCATGATCGGCTCTACTTCCGAACTCAGGTGAATCCCGACATCCGCCGCGTCGACCTATCCAAGCTCGACTTCTCCTGCGCGACTCCGGTCAGGATGGTTGACGTGCACGCAAGAGCCACCGGCGACGTCACACAGGCACTTCCGCTCTACTCTGCGGAGGCTCACTTCGAGCACGCCCTCCGTGCTTGGGCTCGCTGGGGAACGGCGATCTCTCCGGCGACGCTGCGCGGCATCCTTCGGCACATGGACGGCTTCTCCTGCGCCAAGGAGTAGACTCGCGGGGAGAGTGGGCTGCTTGGGTCTAGCGTTCGAGTGTCCCCGACTCGGGGAGCAACAAGGCTCGGGGCCTGCTCTGTTTGCCGCTATCCGCGATCCTTCGATTCGTGCGCGACGAACTTGGCGCTGTTGCCGCGCACCTCGGTGATGGCAATGGGGAGCGTGGTCTCCTTCCCGTGGTTCTTCCACACAATCTCGGCCGCCCCCGTCTTGATCGTGGACAGAGCCGTCGCCTCGCCCACCCTGAAGCTGCCGTTGACGTCTGAAGGCCTGAAACCCGCGTGCGACGATGCGGCAACGAAGCCTGCCGCTGCTCCGACTTCGACGTAGAGCGTGCCGCACATCAGGGCCTCTCCGGCAATCTTCTTCTTCCCGACGACCAGAGTCGCGGGTCCCATGAAGTTGATAGGCTGCCCCATGAATGTCGATCTCATAGGCTCATTCTAACAGCGCCAGGCGTGGCAACAACACGGTGACTCAAGCTGAAGGGAACTGCGGGGTCAAATCTTCACTCACCACTCCGAATCCGCTACACTGGCCACCATGGCACGACCTCTGCGCATTGAATACGAAGGAGCCGTCTACCACGTGACGAGCCGCGGGAACGCGCGGCAGAGAATCTTCCTCGACGATGCGGACCGCGAGCAGTTCCTCGCAGTGCTCGCGGCGACGGTCGAGCGCTTCGGCTGGATCTGCCACGCCTACTGCCTTATGACGAACCACTATCACCTTCTTGTCGAGACGCCGGAGGCGAACCTGTCGCGCGGAATGCGACACCTAAACGGCGTCTACACTCAGGCGTTCAACCGTCGCCACACAAGAACGGGTCATGTGCTGGAAGGACGGTTCAAGGCGATTCTCGTGGAGAAGGGACCTTATCTCCTTGAGCTCGCGCGGCACGTTGTGCTGAACCCCGTGCGGGCGCTGGCTGCTCGAAGCGCTCGCGACTGGCCGTGGTCGAGCTACCGAGCGACAGCGGGCATGGTAGACGTGCCCGACTTCCTCATGACGAGCTGGATCCTCGCGCAGCTCCATCGGAGCCGGCGCCGCGCGATCGAACTCTACCGCGAATTCGTGAAGCAAGGCCGTGGCGCCGACGTGTGGACCGAGCTGCGAGGCGGCATCCTGCTTGGCAGCGACAGATTCGCCGCCAAGCTCAAGCCACTGCTCATGGACTACGCGGCGCTGAAGGAGGTCCCGCGTCGCGAGCGGCTCGCCGCCCGGCCGAGTTTGGAGAAGCTCTTCTCCAACGTGCGTCACAAGAAGGTACGTGACCGGCAGATTCATGCTGCGGTTCGTGTCCACGAGTACACGCTTCAGGCGGTTGCTGACTTCCTCGGTCTTCACTACTCGACCATCAGCACGATCGCCAAACGCGTCGCTGAGGAGGGGCGACGCTCAGAGTGAAGATCTACCGCTCGTTCTGGGACGCGATGGCTGCGGGGAGGAGCAAGCGGTGGTGGCGGCACAAGACGGTTTCGGGCCGGGCGGTGGGCTGGTTGTGGCTCTCCATCGCCGCGGCGCTCTTTGCCATGATGGGCAGCGGGGTAGGGCTGTTCGTAGAGCAGAACTTACGTTCGCCTCACTTCGGCGTTCCTGCCATAGGCATTGGCGCAGGACGTCGCCAATTCGGTGCTGGTGTGGCCGGCGGTCATGATCCTAGCGGCGATGACGATGCGTGCCCGTTGTGCACCCACCTTCTCTGGTTGGGTGTGCTGACGTTCACGATCCACAGCTACGGCGTCTGCACGTTCTCGGTCCCGTTCGGATCGCTTTTCTTCCTCTGGGTGGCCGTGCTCGGCCTCTGCACGCATGCCCTCGTCGGCGGCATAGCGGCGACCGACCGTGCCGCAGTCGCGGCGCGATTCGCGAGCCGTTGCGTGATTCTGGCTGCTGAGAGCGAGGTGGTGGCAGTGGCCAGGCTGAAGCCAGGGCAGTCGTGCCGGCGGGCAGCGTTGGCCGACTGAGGGGGTGCAGAGTGAGGACTTCCGTGGGGCTAGAGATTGGCGAGGGTGGGTGGACCTACGCCTGGGCATTCGACCTACCAGGGTGCTTCTCCCGAGGGGCGACGCCGGAGGAGGCCCTGAAGGTCCTTCCTGTACGGATCGAGCGCTTCTTGGGTTGGCTCAGTGAGGTCGAACAGGGAATCGATCGAGGGCGCGCGATGGTGGAGGTAACGGAGAAGGTGAATGAACCCTGCCCGGTGAGGCGCGGTGACACCCGGGTTCTGTTCTTGTGGGATCGTCAACCGCCGACCGAGGAGGAGCTTGAGCGGAACTTGAAGTGGATGGGGCATAGCCGGCGCACGCTTCTCTCGCTGGCGCAGAGCCTCCCCGCCGAGGCGCTTATGAGAGAGTCCGCGGGGGACGCGGCACGGGAACTCCACGATGCCGTGTCCCCAAGCATCTACAGGATCGTCCGCCATGTGGCCGGAGCCGAGTACTGGTATCTGTCTCG
>Ga0209610_1000977_pt1 | contig 14860 bp, 13 predicted proteins | sample LakKivw275mmetaG_FD_184137 | JGI IMG/M metagenome (GOLD analysis project Ga0209610, IMG submission 184137) | Anoxic lake water microbial communities from Lake Kivu, Rwanda to study Microbial Dark Matter (Phase II) - Lake Kivu water 275m metaG... | ecosystem: Environmental > Aquatic > Freshwater...
TCCATAATAACCTTCTTTACATTTTAAATATGTCTACATCATCTTTGTAAGTTCTCGATGACTGTGGCAACACCCAATCCGCCACCGCAGCAAGAACCGAAGAAGCCATATCTGCCACCGGTCCGGATTAAATGACGCAAGGTGAACATACAGATTCTAGCCCCGGAAGCGCCATTAGGATGACCATAGCAAATAGCACCGCCTAACGGGTTCCATTTTTCGCGGTCCACTTTTTCGCCCGTCTGTTTTTCAAGTTCTTTAATGACTGCCAGGTTTTGTACGGCAAATGCTTCATTACATTCCATATGGTCGAAATCAGAAAGCTTCAAACCGGCTCGCTTCATAGCTATAGGGATAGCATATGCGGGGGCAATCCCCATAATCCTGGGGTCGACACCGTAATCTCCACCGGCAAGCCATTTCGCCATCGGTTTATATCCCAGTTCACTGGCTTTTTCCATGCTCATCATTAAAACAAAAGCACCCCCGTCATTTTGACCGGAAGAGTTACCAGCCGTTACCGTACCGCCCTCTTTGAACACAGCCGGAAGTTTGGCTAGACCTTCCATTGTAGTTTCAGGTCGAGGATGTTCGTCTGTATCAAAAACCCTGTCAGGAGTTTTCCTATCGCCTTTAATGGTTACCGGGACGAGCTCATCTTTAAAATAATTGTTTTCCATAGCCATCTTGGTTCTCATCTGGCTCTGGTAGGCAAATTCATCTGACGCTTCGCGTGGAATATCGTACATGACCTGTAGATTTTCTGCCGTCAGGCCCATGCCTATACACTCTTCCGGCACGGGGGATAACTCGCCTCGAATAGCTGCTGGTGGAATCAATTTGAACGGTTGTATTGACATAGGAAATTTGGCAAACATCTGGCTGTACGATTCCATTCCACCGGCAATGACGACGTCTGCCTCGTTAGCCAAAATTCTCCAGGCTGCGTGATTGATTGAATCGATGGCGGAACCACACTGCATTTCTATATAAGATGACGGTGTCTCTTTAGGTAATCCCGCAGCAAGAGTCATCCATCGCGCGGGATTCAATGCGTGAGAACAATGGGCTGCTGACCCCGCAAAAACACAGTCCACTTTACCTCTCTGGGCAATTTGGGTTTTCTCGAGCAATCCTTTCAGAGCAAAAGTACCCAGTTGTGAAGCAAAGAAACCACGTAGTGACCCGCCCATTCTGCCAAAGGGAGTCCTCACACCATCTACAAAAACAACTTCTCTTTCTGACATTGTACCTCCTAGAATTTATTTATATTTTTATTAATAATAGCCATCTGTTGACCACGGTCACTATGCTATTAACCTTTTCTCAGTTCAGATTTGCCATAGCAGGTTGTTTCCATAACAGCAGGCACGGATTATTGTTGTGATTTTACCATCACTCCTGGTGTGGTGCAATGAGCTATGGTGATTTGGCGTTGCGCTTTACTGGCTTTTGTTGCCCGCTACGCCTTTTAGCGTTTTGTTTAGCCTGGCAGTTTTGGAATCGGGTCTATTTCGTACCGGTGTATAACACGGCTAATATTCTGGCTCTGGTCCTGGTGGCGGACTTGACCAGGTGGGGCTGGGTGGAATCGTAGTAAACTGCGTCGCCGGGCTTGAGGAACTCGACCTTATCGCCGACCTGAACTTTCATTTCACCTTCCAGCACGAAGAGAAACTCCTGACCGTCATGCGAGGAGAACTCCTCGGCTTCGGTGGGCAGCAGGGTTACGATAAAGGGCTCCATCATGCGGTTGGCTTTTTCCGGAGCCAGCGATTCGTAGGAGTAGCCGTATTCCTCGCCTTTCTTTTTGCCGTACCGGGCTACAGCCTGACCTTTGCCCTGGCGCACTACGGTCATGGGCTTATCGACGCCGGGGGAGATGAAATAGCCCATCTTCATGTCCAGCGCCTTGCCTAACCTGATTAGCTGACCGAGGGGCGGCGCCATTTTGCTCGACTCGATATCTTTCAACGTAGCCACGTCAATGCCTGTGCGGCTGCTGATGTCTTCAAGGGTTAAGCCGCGCATCTCGCGGGCGGCGCGAATCCGTTCGCCCAGGGCTTTCTTTTCCTTCTCTTTCATCCCGGCAGGCGCCAGGCGGGAGGCATCGGTAAGAAAATCTTCGTGTTTTTTCATAGTCTTCCTCCTAGATTGCCCTTCCAGCCACACCGATATGGCGGGCAATGACGATGCGCAGTATCTCCGATGTCCCCTCTCCGATTTCGAGAAGCCGCTGGTCTCGGTAAAATCTTTCTATGCGGAAGTCTTTCATCAGCCCGTAGCCGCCGTGGAGCTGCAATGCCTGGTGAACGCAGCGGTGCATGATTTCCGAGCAGTACAGCTTAGCCATGGCTGCCTCTTTGGTTATGGGGAGATTGTTTTCCCGCATCCAGCAGACCCTGTAGAGGAATGTCCGGGCAAGCTCGATTTCAAGCGCCATGTCCGCCAGCTTGAAGGCGTTGACCTGGAAGGAGCTGACGGGACGGTTGAACTGTATACGCGAATTGGCGTATTCCAGGGCTATCTCGAAGGCTCCCTGAGAGCCGCCAAGACCCATGGCAGCGATGCTCAGTCGCCCGCCATCCAGAGTGGCAAGCATCTGGTGGAAGCCATCGCCTATTTCCCCCAGTAGATTTTCTCCGGGCACGGCGCAGTCATCGAAGTAAAGCTCACCGGTGTTGGACGACCGCCACATCATCTTGCCTTTCATCTCCTTGGCGGTGAAGCCGGGGACATCAGCGGGGACGATGAAGCAGCTTAGCTCGGCATGTCCGCCCTCCCGCTTGCCGGTCACGGCCTGGACGACGACAACGCCGGTCAGCGGGCAGGCGGCATTGGTGATGAAGATTTTTCTGCCGTTGATAACCCAGCGGTTGTCCTTGAGTTTGGCGGTGGTTCGAGAGCTGCCGGCATCGGAGCCGGCTTCAGGTTCGGTGAGACCGAAGGCTGCCAGGTGCTTTCCCGAGCAAAGACCGGGAAGCCATTCCTGCTTCTGCTTCTCATTGCCGAAATAGTAGATGGGACCGATGCCCAGTGAGTTGCCGGCGGCGATGGTGGCGGCGTGGGAGCCGTCTACCCTGGACAGCTCCTCCACCACGATGATATAGGAGACGTAGCCCATGTTCGAGCCGCCGTATTTCTCGGGGACGAAGCAGCCCAGGAGACCCAGCTCAGCCATTTTCTGGGTTAGCTCTACGGAGAACTGCTCTTTTTCGTCCAGCTCCCGGGCAAGCGGGGCTATCTCCCTCTCGGCGAAGTCCCGGACCGCCTGGCGTGTTAGCTTTTGTTCCTCGGTTAGCTCGAAATCCATGGTGTGCCCCTTCAAGTGGTAAGACCCTATCCCCTTTATCCCCTTCCTATCGAAGGGGAAGGGGGAGAATAATTTATCCAGAGGGGCTGCGTCCCTCTAGAACTCCCTCTGGTGAGTTTTTATTTCTTGCTGTGCTTTTTGACGAATCTGCCCATTCTTTTCAGGGCTTCTTCGATATCGGGCAGGGCAGTGGCGTAGCAGCAGCGCAGGTAGCCTTCACCACACTTGCCGAAAGCCGTGCCGGGGACTACAGCCACCTTTTCTTCCCATAGCAGCTTTTCAGCGAACTCTTCTGAGGTCATGCCGGTTACTTTTATTGAGGGGAAGGCGTAAAAGGCGCCTCTCGGCTCGAAGCAGGATAAGCCGATGTCCCTGAACCCTTTAACGATGAACCGTCGCCGCCGGTCGTAGTCTCTGACCATGGCTTCTACCTCGCCGTTGTCAGCCTTTAATGCCTCGAGAGCTGCCATCTGCCCCATTATGGGAGCGCATAGCATGGTGTACTGGTGAATCTTGGTCATGGCTCCGATAATTTCTTTATTGGAAACGGCATAGCCGATTCTCCATCCGGTCATGGCATAGGCTTTGGAGAATCCGTTTAGCATTATGGTGCGCTCTCTCATGCCGGGCAGAGTGGCGAGGCAGGTATGCTCCACGCCATAGACCAGCCGGTCGTAGACCTCATCCGAGATGACCAGGAGATTATACCGCTTAGCCAGCTCGGCGATTCGGGTCAGCCCTTCTTTTGATAGGACGGCGCCGGTGGGGTTGGAGGGGTAGCCGATTAAGATTGCCTTTGTCCTCTGTGTAATACGAGGCTCTATATTACTGGCGGTTATCTCAAAATCGTTCTCCTCGGTGGTGGGTACCCGGACAGGTATGCCACCGGCGAGGCTAACGGAAGCGGGATAGGCGACATAGCAGGGGTCTGGCATGATGACTTCATCGCCCGGGTTGAGTATGGCTCTCATGGCGAGGTCGAGGCCTTCGCTGACGCCGACGGTGATGAGGATTTCATCGTCGGGGTTGTAGGTCAGCCCGAAGCTAGAATCGAGGTGTCTGGCTAATTCCGCCCTTAGCTCAGGTGTGCCTTTGTTGGAGGTGTACATGGTGTAGCCTTTTTCCAGAGAGTAAATGGCGGCTTCACAGATATGCCACGGAGTGACGAAGTCAGGCTCGCCTACGCCGAGGGAAATCACACCCTCTATGGAAGAGAGCAAGTCAAAGAACTTCCTGATACCTGAAGGTGGGATTGCCTTCACCATTTCGGATATGTAGCTTTGAGATAGTTTAGTATTAACTGACCCACTCTTGGACACAGGAGCCTCCTGTCTGGGGAGCGGATATTGGACGTTTACGGGGTTACGGGCAGGCGCTTGTTACCTTCCCCGGCCTCAAATATTTCGCCGTCCTCCTTATATTTTTTCAGGATAAAATGAGTGACTGTTCCCTGTACTGTTTCCAGAGGTGCCAGTTTTTCTGATACAAATACGGCGATTTCTTGCATGGTTTTGCCGGCTACCAGTACTGCTATGTCGTAGGCACCGGAGGCGAGATAGACGGAGCGAGCTTCGCGAAATTTGTAAATGCGTTCGGCTATGGAGTCGAAGCCGACATTACGCTGCGGGACGACCTTGATTTCGACGAGCGCCATTACCTCATCTTCGCCCAGTTTAGACCAATCGATTATAGTTTTGTATTTCAATATGGTATGGTCTGCTTCGGCTTTTTTGATAGCCTTTTTTACATCGGCGACCGGTGTGCCGGTCATGGTTGAAATTTGTTCCGGCGTCAGTCGGGCGTCTTTTTCCAGAGCTTCGAGAATCTTTTTCATGTCACTCCCTCACCTTTAGTTAATAAGCCACCATTGGTCTTGGGTCTCATTATAGCAGAGTTGGAAGAGCTTCTCATCTTCGGTGACCACCCTGAAAAATCTTTTGCCCGGCTCCAGCCACTCATTTTCTATACGGGATATCTTGTGTTCTTTATCCTGCCAGAGGAAAATTATTGGTCGCTGAGCGTAGGCGTGTCCCGAGTAGCAGGTTACTTTTATTTTGTTCAACCCCATCCCCTTTGTCCCCTTCCGCTTCAAAGGGGAAGGGGAGGAAATATTATCTGGAGGGGCTGCGCCCCTCTAGAGCACTCTTGTCATCCTGAGGGAGCCCTTCCGGGGAAGGGCAACCGAAGGATCTAGGCTGGGAGGCATACCGGGAGATTCTTCGCTGCGCTCAGAATGACACCAGGCGAAGAGCCCCTCCGGGACTCACCTTTCTAAATGGGGGGTTTTCTTGTGTGCCAGTCGGTGGCTTGCTCGTAGGCGAAGGCGATGCGAAGTATGGTTTCTTCGTCGAAGGGCTTGCCTATAATCTGCATACCTACGGGTAAGCCATCGGCGAAGCCGGCAGGGATCGAGATTGCCGGTAGGCCGGCGATGTTTATGGGCAAGGTGCAAACATCGCTGAGATACATTTGTACGGGGTCGTCCACCTTTTCACCGAGCTTGAATGGCACCGTGGGCGATGTCGGGGTGACCAGAGCATCGTATTTCTGGAAAGCCTGGTCGAATTCCCTCCTTATCAAGGTGCGCACCTTTTGAGCTTTAAGATAGTAAGCATCATAGTAGCCGGTGGACAGAGCGTAGGTTCCCAGCATGATACGCCTTTTGACTTCTGAGCCGAAGCCGAACTGCTTTGTCTTCTCCATAGCTTCCCACATGTTGTTGGTGTCCTGATAGGAGAAGCCGTATTTTACGCCGTCGTATCTGGCAAGGTTTGCTGAAGCCTCAGAAGGGGCTATAATGTAATATACGGCAAGTGCATATTTGGTGAGGGGCAATGAGGCATCCCGGTCCACTTTGGCTCCCAGCTCTTTGAGCTTTTTTATGGCTGCTTCCATGCTGGCTCTTACTTCTTTTTGCATGCCGTCGACGAAGTATTCTTTGGGGATGCCCAGGCGCAGCTTTTTAATGTCCGGAGTCAGTGATTTGGCGTAGTCGGGAACTGGATGAGGAGCCGATGTGGAATCTCTGGGGTCATGACCGGCGATTACGTTAAGAACCAGGGCACAGTCGGCGACGTTTTTGGTTATGGGTCCAATCTGGTCGAGCGAGCTGGCAAAGGCGACCAGCCCGAAGCGGCTTACCCTGCCGTAGGTTGGCTTTAGACCGACCACGCTGCAGAATCCGGCGGGCTGGCGGATGCTGCCGCCGGTATCGGAGCCAAGTGCATAGATAGCCTCATCGGTAGCCACGGCAGCGGCTGAGCCGCCGCTACTGCCGCCGGGGACACGGTCCAGGTCCCAGGGGTTTCGCGTTGGGAAGAAGGCGGAATTCTCTGTTGACGAGCCCATGGCGAACTCATCCATGTTGGTCTTGCCTAAAATCACCGCCTTATCGGCTTTCAGCTTTTCTATGACTGTGGCATCGTAAGGCGGAACAAAATTCTCCAGGATTTTTGAAGAGCAGGTGGTCTTGATGCCCCTGGTGCACATAACGTCTTTAATCAAAGACGGTATGCCGGTTAAGGGTTTGATTTTGCCGCTGCTTATGGCTTTGTCCGCTTCCTTTGCCTGGTCTAAAGCGGCATCTTTGCTGATGGTTACGCAGGCGCGGATTTTCTCCTCCATTTTAGCCAGGTGTGCCAGGCTGGCTTTGGTCAGTTCGACCGAAGATATTTTCTTCTCTTTTAAGAGCTGGTGAGCCTGGTTGATGGTTAGCTGATGGAGGTCATTCATTGTTTATTCCAGAACGGCGCGTGTTTTGAAGCAGTTGCTGTCCTGCCGTGGTGCGTTAGCCAGAATATCTTCCACCGGGTAGGACGGCTTTGCCTCGTCCGGTCTCAAGACATTTTGCAGGGTGATGGACTGGGCTGTTGGCGGCAGGTCGGTGGTGTCGACTTGCTTGAGTATGTCGAAGTTTTCCAGTATATTGGATAGCTGGATTCTGAATTTCTCGACTTCGTCTTCGCTCAGCCCCAACCTTGCCAGCAGGGCGATATGTTTTACTTCTTCACGGCTTAGTTTCATTTCGGCGTTCCGATATTATAACATAAAGTGTGATTTAGCCATCTTGTCATTGAGGGCACTTTAGCCCAGTGTCATTCTGATATCTTCGGTTGTTTTCATCAACTCCTTCTCCCCGCTCATTCTGATCTCTCCCCCCGCTCATTCTGAGCCTGTCGAAGAATCTCCCGGAGGGGCTCTTCGCCTGGTGTCATTCTGAGCGCAGCGAAGAATCTCATGGTATGCCTCCCAGCCGAGATCCTTCGGTTGCCCTTCCCTGGAAGGGCTCCCTCAGGATGACAGAGAGCGGAGGTCTCCATTGTTTTTCGTCAATCCCTTCCCCCCGCTCATTCTGATCTCTTTCCCCCGCTCATTCTGAGCCTGTCGAAGAATGCATGCTCGGGGTAAGCTCCGCAAAGAATCTTGCCTATCTGGCGGATAGACCTCAAGGTCTATATCTACGTTTCTCCAACCTTGACGATTAGAGCCAGACATTGCTACAATGCCTCTGCCCTTATGGGCAAATCAGAATTAGGAACGAGGTGCTATAAGTGCATCATTTTGAACCAGAAAAAATCCGAAACGTCGTCTTTCTATCACATTCTGGCGCCGGTAAAACGTCGCTGGCTGAGGCGCTGCTTTTCAGCTCAGGTGCTATCAACCGCCTGGGCAGTGTAACTGATGGGACAACCACATCAGACTATGACCCTGGCGAGATAAAGCGCCAGATAAGCGTTAACCTGTCTTTGCTGCCATGCCAGTGGAAGGATTGTAAAATTAACATAATCGATACTCCGGGCTACCCCGATTTTGTGGCTGAGGTTAAAGCAGGCCTGGCGGTTAGCGAGGGTGCAGTCATTCTGGTTTGCGCTGTCTCCGGTGTGGAGGTGGGCACCGAGCAGGTTTGGGGATATGCCAGCGAGGCAAAACTGCCGTGCCTTATTTTTGTGAATAAGATGGACAGGGATAATGCAAACTTCTTCAATGCCTTAAAGGATATTCAGACAAAGCTGGGGAAAAAGTGCCTGCCGATTCAATTGCCAATAGGTTCTCAAAAAGATTTCCAGGGAGTCGTGGACCTGGTAACAAAAAAAGCTTATAGCGGCACCCCGCTGAAGGAAACCGAGTTGTCGGCGGCTATCGCGGGAGATGTCGATTCTTACCGAGAGAAGTTAATCGAGGCGGTGGTAGAGGTTGATGACGAGCTTATTACTAAATACCTTGATGGAGAAGAGATAAGCGAAGAGCAGATTTACCACTGCATAAAAGAAGCCACCAGGCTGGGCAAGGTTGTGCCGGTGCTGCTTGGTTCTGGTCTTAAGAACACCGCCGTCACCCCATTGCTGGATGCGATTCACGATTATATGCCCTCCCCCAGGGAGCGGGAGGCGTTGAAAGCCACGAACGCATCGACTAAAGTCGAAGAGGTGGTTGAGCCGGTTGCGGGAGCACCTCTGGCTGCCTTCGTTTTCAAGACTACTAATGACCCTCGTGTGGGCAAGGTCAGCTATTTTAGAGTTTATTCAGGGGCTATTTCCAGCAATTCGCAGGTGTGGAATGTCAATAAGGGGGCTAATGAACGGATAGGTCAGATTTTTGTCCTGCGGGGCAAAACGCAGGAGCCAGTGCCTCAACTTAGCGCTGGAGATATCGGAGCCGTAGCTAAACTGGCCTCGACAAATACAGGAGACGCGCTTGGTACACGTGAGCGTCAGCTAAAATTTGCTCCTATTGAGTTCCCGGCGCCGCTTCTGAACATGGCAGTCCATCCTAAGGCGAGAGGTGATTTGGACAAGATGAGCACGGTACTGCCTAAAATATGCGAAGAGGACTTTACTCTGAAAGTGCACCGGGAGGCTGATATCGGAGAGATACTACTTGGGGGGATGGGTGAAACACATCTTGACGTTGCTGCTGAAAGGCTTTCGAGTAAGTTCGGCGTGGAAGTTAATCTACAGAGACCGAGGGTCCCGTATAAAGAGACTATAAGTGTGGCAACTGAGGCGGAATACAAGCATAAGAAGCAAACAGGCGGGCACGGACAGTACGGTCATGTACTTCTGGAGTTGGAGCCTTTGCCCAGAGGCAGTGGCTTTGAGTTTACGGAAAGGGTGGTTGGTGGCGCGGTGCCCAGGAACTATATAGCGGCTGTGGAAAAGGGAGTCAACGAAGGCAGGATCGAGGGAGTCCTGGCAGGATGTCCCGTAGTTGATGTCAGGGTAACGCTTTTCGATGGCAGCTCGCACCCCGTGGATTCGTCGGATATGGCTTTTAAGATTGCCGCTGCACAGGCTTTGAAGAAGGGGCTGACTGAGGGGCAACCTGTACTGCTCGAGCCGGTTGTGAACATGACGATCACCGTGCCGGATAACTTTACCGGCGAGATAATAGGGGACCTTAATACCAAGCGAGGCCGTGTGCTGGGTATGAACCCGGGAGGTGGAGTCAATGTTATTCAAGCACAGGCACCTCTGGCGGAGGTTCAGCGCTATGCTGTTGACCTCAGGTCAATGACTCAGGGTCGTGGCACCTTCACTGTCGAGTTCAGTCACTATGAAGAGGTGCCCGGACAGGTCGCCCAGAAAATTATAGCCCAGAAAGCTAATCAGTAAGGAGGCTTTTGACTGCTAGCCAGCCAGAAGCTCCTTAACTTTCTCTGTAAAGGCAGGTAAAACCTGTTTCCAATCGCCTACCACGCCGAAGCGAGCTTCCTTATATATATTAGCCTCGGGGTCTTTGTTGATGGCTATTATGTTTTTGGCGCCGGAACATCCGGCTAAATGCTGGCTGGCTCCGGAAAGACCTACCGCGATGTAGAGCTCAGGTGTGACGATTTTGCCTGTAAGTCCGATCTGCATTGAGTCTGGCACCCACTTGTTATCACAAGGTGGTCTTGAAGCGCCTACTGCGCCCTTCAGTATCTTGGCCAGCTCCTCCAGTTGCTTGAAGCCCTCGGGCCCACCAATGCCTCTGCCTCCGGTCACGATTGCCTGAGCGTCTTCCAGTTTTACTCCAACGACCTCTTCTTTTACTGTTTCGAGCACCTTTGTCCGTATCTTTGCCGGGTCTAGCTCAACTTTTATTGGAGTAATCTCTCCCTTTCTGGCGTCATCAGGTGCCAGGGGCGACATGGCTTTCTGCCTGACTGTGGCCATCTGGGGGAAAACTTCCGAAGTAAAGGTAGCTCGAGCGTTGCCACCGTAAACAGGCCGGGTCTGCTGGAGAAACTTGGTTCCCGGGTCGATGCTCAACTCGAGGCAGTCCATGGATACAGGGATGCCCAATCTAAAGGCTAGCCTCGGAGCTAAATCACGTCCCACGGACGTTTGTCCGAAAAGTATAATTCTTGGCGAAAGATCCTTTACTGCTTTCTCCATTACGGCAACGTATGAATCCGTCTGGTAATCTTTCAGCAGCGGGTCCTCGGCGGTATATACCTTGTCGGCTCCGTAAGCTACAGCCTTTTTAGAGGCATCACCAAGTTTTTCGCCGACTAATATGCACAGCAATTCCTCTTTCAATTCATCGGCTAGACGCCGGCCGCATCCAAGAAGCTCAGTGGTAATCGAGGTTAATTTGCCCTCTACAAGTTCGCCATAGACCATAATTCCTTTATTTTCAGCCATTATAACCTCCTGTACTTAATTCTTAGTTCTAGATTACTTTTGCTTCCCTGAGCCGGGTAGCCAGCTTAGCGGCAGCCTCCGCCGGGGTATCAGCCTCTATAATTTCGCACTTACCCTCTTTAACTGGTTGGAAAAGCTTGAGAAGCTTTGCCCGTCGACCGGCTTCACCTATTTGTGAGGCATCGAGCCCAATATCGGCCGGCTTCCAGACTGTGGGCTGCTTTTTGGCTGCTGCCATAATTCCTTTGAGTGTGGCATAACGGGCTTCACCGAGCTCGTTGCTGACTGTAATCAGGGCAGGGAGTGTTACCTCAATGACCTGATAGCCATCGGAGATTACTCGTTCTACCCTGGCTTTGCCGTCAGTAGCTTCTATTTTCTTAGCCACGGTAACGCTGGGAATTCCAAGTATTTCCGCAATACCACTGCCAACCTGTCCAGCATCCCAGTCGGCTGCCTGGCGACCGCAGAAGATGAGGTCGTATTCTCCTATCTTCTTGATTGCCGTGGCCAGCGCATTAGCGATAGACCAGCTATCTCCGCCTTCGAAAGCCGGGTCTTCGAGGAGGACGAGCTCGTCAGCTCCCATGGAAAGTGGTTTCTTAACCACATCACGGAGCAGGTTATTACCCAGGCTTAAGACCGTGATTTTGCCTCCTTGCTGGTCTTTAATTCGGAGCGCTGCTTCCACAGCTTGTTCGTCGAAGGGACTAATAACGGGGGGTACTCCTGGTGGAGGAATCACCTTATTGCTAGATGGGTCGATTTTGAAACTGGCTGGTGGCGCCTCCGGGTCTAGTACTTGCTTGCAACATACTATCATGTTTAGGGGCATCGTTTCTCCTCCTTAAGAGAATTTTGGCTGTTCGGCTGAACCAACCAAATACTTTAGGACAAATCTCGCTTTTTGTCAAATTGGGCGCTCTTAAAAGTCAATTCTGACTACTCTCTTAATTCCATTCGAGTCTGAGATAAATTCGAAGTTTACTCTACCGAGACGATTACGGACCAAATTATCTATCTCCTTCTCTTGATTTTGCCCTACTTCCAGAAGGAGACGACCCCTATTGTCAATTCTATCCCCGGCTTGTTCTAAAAGCTGACCAATATAGTCCAGGCCACTTTCGCCACCGTCTATTGCCAGGCTCGGCTCGAATTGAATTATCTCCGGGCTTAAATTTGCCAGCTCCGCTCTTTTAATGTAAGGCAAGTTGGCAACTATCAGGTCAACGGGACTAGGCAGTGGCTCCAGCAGGTTGTCTTGAAGCAGGTTAATCCGGTCTGTGACGTTGTGATACTCACAGTTTAACCTGGCAACTTCTAGAGCTGATGGAGATACATCGGTGGCGTAAATCTTGCTTTGGGGAATATTTATGGCCAGGCTGATGGCAATGGCACCACAGCCGGTTCCAATGTCGGCGATTAATAGTGGTCTTGCAGGATAGGTGCTGCTTCTGGCGAATTCGATAGCCATGTCTACAAGAAGTTCTGTTTCTGGGCGAGGAATGAGGACGCGTGAATCAACGTAAAAGTCAATACCATAGAATTCCCTGTGGTTTACAATGTAGGCTGCGGGTTCGTGACAAAGACGACGTTCGACAAGCTCCTGTAATTTCACCTCTTGCTCCTGGCTCAAGGTTCGCTCTGGGTACGTGTATATCTGTACTGGCGACAGCTTTGTTGTGTACCCTAGCAGAATTCTGGCTTCAATATGGCTATCATCTATGCCATTGGAGCATAGGATGTGGGCAGATTGTTGAAGTGCCTGGGCTAATGTCATAGCCGGCTTCCTTCTAATAATTTCATTTGTTCATCGGCGGCCAGGGCTTCGATGAGTTCGTCGAGTTCGCCATTGAGGATGCGTGGCAAATTATGGAGAGTGAGATTGATGCGATGGTCGGTGAGACGGTCTTGAGGGAAGTTGTAGGTGCGGATTTTTTCAGAGCGCTCACCGCTGCCTATTTGAGAACGTCGTTCCTCAGTTAACTCTTCGAATTTTTTGCTTTGCTCCTTGTCTAAGAGGCGAGCCCGGAGTACCGCCATGGCCTTCATTCGATTTCTCAATTGGGAGCGTTCGTCCTGGCAGACTGTCACTATGCCTGTAGGCAGGTGGGTGATGCGAACTGCGGTGGTCAACTTGTTTACATTTTGTCCACCGGCTCCACCGCTTCGGAATAAATCAATCCTTACGTCGTCTGGTTTAATAGCTATTTCTATCTCTTCGGCTTCAGGGAGGACGGCAACAGTGGCTGTTGAGGTGTGAATCCGCCCTGAAGCTTCTGTTACTGGCACTCGTTGTACTCGGTGTACGCCACGCTCATATTTTAACTGACTGAAGGCTCCCTTGCCCTTTATCTCGAAGATTATTTCCTTAAAGCCGCCGAGCTCGGTCTGATTACTATCGATGATATCCACCTGCCAGCTCTTGCTTTGGGCATAGCGACTGTACATGCGAAATAAGTCAGCGGCGAAGAGAGAGGCTTCTCCACCGCCAGTACCGGCTCTGATTTCCACTATGACATCCTTATTTTGGTTAATTTCTTTGGGTAAAAGTGATAGTTGCAATTGGTGAAGGATGTCGTCCTGCCGTTTTTTTAAGTTAGCTACCTCCTCTTTCACCATGGGTATCATATCAGGCTCTAGCCCGTCATCTAACATGGCCTGAGTTTCCTGCAGAGCTTTAGAAACGGCTTTATATTGGCGATACTTGGTTACGGTATCTTCTAGGCTGGCCTGTTCCTGAGCCAACGGTTGCAGGCGTGCCAGATTGGAAGATAGCTCTGGTTGGGCTATCAGTTGGCTTAGTTCCTCATAGCGCTTTTCGATTGATTCGAGTCTATTGAACATGGCTTGTTCCCAATGGAAATTATATCATAGCCTTGAGGAAGATGCTCTCGGAGCAGGACTTGTGTACGTATTGACAGGGGTTCTAGGTTGTGTTAATATGATAGTCTGTTTCTGAAGGTGCACTTTAACAACTGGATAGTGGAAGGAAATCTTTTTCAGAGAGTTTGATCCTGGCTCAGAATGAACGTTAGCGGCGTGCCTGATGCATGCAAGTCGAACGCTCTTATGACCCGCAAGGGTTATAAGGGAGTGGCGAACGGCTGAGTAACGCGTAAGTGACCTACCTTCGAGTGGGGGATAACTTGCCGAAAGGCAAGCTAATACCGCATGCGCTAGTAAGTTATATCATATTTATTAGCAAAGCCTTAGGGCGCTTGAAGATGGGCTTGCGTCTGATTAGCTAGTTGGCAGGGTAATGGCCTACCAAGGCGATGATCAGTAGCTGGTCTGAGAGGACAACCAGCCAGACGGGGACTGAGATACGGCCCTGACTCCTACGGGAGGCAGCAGCAAGGAATTTTGCGCAATGGGCGAAAGCCTGACGCAGCAACGCCGCGTGGGGGATGACGGCCTTCGGGTTGTAAACCCCTTTTCTCGGGGAAGAATAATGACGGTACTCGAGGAATAAGTCTTGGCTAACTACGTGCCAGCAGCCGCGGTAATACGTAGAAGGCAAACGTTATTCGGATTTACTGGGCGTAAAGCAGGTGCAGACGGTTCCTTAAGTCGGGTGTTAAATCTCCTGACTCAATCAGGAGGGGTCATTCGATACTAGGGAACTTGAGGGCAGCAGAGGAAGGCGGAATTCCCGGTGTAGCGGTGAAATGCGTAGATATCGGGAGGAACACCAGTGGCGAAAGCGGCCTTCTGGGCTGTTCCTGACGTTAAGACCTGAAAGCGTGGGGAGCGAAACGGATTAGATACCCGTGTAGTCCACGCCCTAAACTTTGGACACTAGGTATGGGGAGTATCGACCCTCTCTGTGCCGAAGCTAACGCTTTAAGTGTCCCGCCTGGGGACTACGGCCGCAAGGCTAAAACTCAAAGGAATTGACGGGGGCCCGCACAAGCAGCGG
>Ga0209610_1000979_pt1 | contig 14855 bp, 15 predicted proteins | sample LakKivw275mmetaG_FD_184137 | JGI IMG/M metagenome (GOLD analysis project Ga0209610, IMG submission 184137) | Anoxic lake water microbial communities from Lake Kivu, Rwanda to study Microbial Dark Matter (Phase II) - Lake Kivu water 275m metaG... | ecosystem: Environmental > Aquatic > Freshwater...
AGAGAGGAGATAGAATAGTTCAGGAGACGAGGCATTTTGACGAAAAAGAAGAGGTAACAAAACCGATGAGAACAAAAGAAGAACTGAACGATTACCGATACTTTCCCGAACCGGATCTCCCTCCACTCATACTTTCCGATGAATATATTGAAAATATTAAAAAAGAAATACCTGAGCTTCCGAATGCAAAAGAAGAAAGGTTTATAAAAGAATTCGAAATAAGTAATAAACAAGCAAGGGCAATTGCATATGATCCCAAACTTGCAGAATATTTTGAGAATACTGTCAAATATAATAGAGCAGCAGCGCAAGATCTCGCAGAAGAAATATATGTCTGGGCAACAACTACTGAGAATATCCAAAGCGATACGATCTCAACTACTAGCAAAAAAGAATTTCACTTTATACTACCTAAGCCAGAAGCGAACATTATTTTTAAAGATTTAGGTATAAGCAGTAAATCTGAAAAAACAGAACCAAGCGATTCTAAATTTTTAGAATATAAACGTAAAACTTTAAGCTTGAAAGGTAAGACGAGAAATGTTGCAAACATACTCCTAGGTAATATATCAGCTTTTCTTAATAAAACAGGCAAAAAAATAGACGAAATCAATTTTACGGAGGAAAAATTTAATGAGCTACTCGGCCTTATAGAAAATAAAATAATCTCCCTCAACATTGCTAAAGAAGTTCTTGATGAAGCACTACATACAGGAAAACCTCCTTCAGAAATTGTAGCCCAAAAAGGACTTACGCAGATCGCAGATAAAGAGAGCATAAAAGAGTTTGTAATGGAGGTTCTAAAAGAGAATAAAGAACAGGTGAATCAATATCTTTCAGGTAAAACGAAAGTAATGGGCTTTCTTGTAGGACAGGCTATGAAAAAAAGTAAGGGAAAAGCGAATCCTGAAATCGTGAATAGAATATTGCACACTGAACTTGAAAATCTTAGAAAACGGGAGGAAGAATAAATGTTGCTTGAAGAGATTTTAAAAAGAAAATCAGTGAGAACATATCTGAACAAAGAAGTTAAAAAAGAAGTTCTATCAGAAATTCTTGAAGCAGGCAGGCTTGCTCCTTCTGCCTGTAATATTCAGCCGTGGAAATTCGTCGTCGTAAGGAATAAAAAACGAAGAGAAAAACTCTCAGTTGCCTGTAATAACCAGGAATTTGTGGGAGATGCACCTGTTATTATAGCTGCTTGTATTATTTCGGAGGGTTACAACATGGGTGGGTGGTACGATTCCGCAGTTTTAGATATCGGAATCGCATTTGACCACATGACACTTCAGGCAGTGAGCCTTGGGCTCGGCACTTGCTGGATTGGTGCTTTTAATGAAGAGAGCATAAAGAAGCTATTAGGCATTCCTCATAATGTGAGAGTTGCAGCACTTTTAACGCTCGGCTATCCAAAAGATATTTCTATCATAAAAAAGAGCCGTAAACCAATTGAAGCAATTGTTTCTTACGAGAAATACCGATAAATAATATTTTTCAACGTTTTCATTTTGTCTTCACAATTATCTAATATAATTTTTTATATTTTAAAGGGAAAACCTTTTTAAGGAGGATAAAAATGGATTTAAAAACAGCAAAGTTAATGGGTGGAATTGGAGCTATTTTAACCCTGTTCATGGTCATTCCTGTTATAGGCTGGCTACTTGGTGTTGCAGGGCTTGTACTTATTTTGATTTCAGTAAAAACAATTTCAGATATTACTAAAGAGCATAAGATTTTTACAAATTACCTTGTTGCAGCAATTTTAAGTTTCGTAGGTTCATTGGCACTTCTTGTTGGCGGAGCTGCTTTAATGTTTAGAAAAGTATGGATTTTTGCAGATGGCGCAAGAAACTTCGCAATAAGCCGTGGAATAATGGGCCGTGGGCTGTGGAACTACGAAATGATGTTTCCAAATATCTGGAAAAATCGCACAGGCATCGTAATAATCGCTGTTATAATTTTACTCTTAGTGACCTGGATAATTTCAGTAATTGCAGGTTATTTTACTAAGTCAAGTTTTGATAAGATAAGCGAGAAAACAGGGGAGAAAAACTTCAAAACAGCTGGCTTACTGATATTCCTCGGAACTATACTAATTGTGCTGTTTGGAGCAGGTACAATTGTATTACTTGTTGGAGTAATATTCGAAATTATTGGCTTCTTCTCGCTTCCTGATACCCTACTTAAGCCCGACCAGATAGAAACAGCATAATCAGGATTGCAAAACTGGACAATTCTGATTTCATCTTTTAGCATTCCTTTAAGAATATATTGACTGTATTAAAGTTCAGTACTTTCAATAATTTGATGATTTTAATCCTATTTACATTTTATTTTTAAGAAGTTTTCGTATAATATTTTATACCCCAAAGGGTCAATCTCTTAAAGGAGGGAAAATGGATTTAAAGACGGCAAAGTTAATGGGAGGAATAGGTGCTATTTTAACTCTGCTTGCAATTATTCCAAGTGTAGGATGGTTGCTAAGTATTGCAGGTTTTGTGTTGGTCATTCTTGCCGTAAAAACAATTTCAGACACTTTTAAAGAGAACAAAATTTTTACAAATTACCTTGTTGCAGTGGTGCTTAGTATTGCAAGCTCATTGATCCTTGTTATTGGGGGCGTTGCCTCGACATTCAGAATAATAGGAATAATTCTACAAGGTTTAAGAATCGGGATATGGCGTTTAGGTGGCGGATTAGCGATAGGTGTAATATTACTGCTTTTAATTTCCTGGGTTGTATTCGTGATCGGAAATTATTTTATAAAATCAAGCTTTGATGAGATAGGAGAGAAAACAGGGGAGAAAAATTTCAAAACAAGTGGTTTACTTCTATTTATTGGGTCAATACTACTCGTTGCTTTTGGAATAGGTTTAATCGTATTATTTGTTGGAGTAATATTTGAAATTATTAGCTTCTTCTCAATGCCAGAAAATTTAGTAAAGCAAGAAGAAACAAAAATAACATAAGGAGGTATTAGATGCTTACATGGGTGATTCTTATCATCGCAGTAGTCATTATAGGTTGGTTTATGCTGACCTACAACAACTTTGTAAATCTTAGAAATAGGGTAAAGAATTCATGGGCACAGATTGATGTACAGCTCAAGAGAAGGTACGACCTGATACCAAATCTTGTGGAAACTGTAAAGGGATATGCAAAACACGAAAGAGAAGTCTTTGAAAAAATTACTGAACTGCGAACAAGAGCAATGTCATCAGGGACAGTAAAGGACATAGGAGAATCAAACAACCAGTTATCGACAGCTCTAAAAAGCCTTTTTGCAGTGGCAGAAAATTATCCTGAACTCAAGGCAAACGAAAATTTCATGAAACTTCAGGAAGAATTGACAAACACAGAAAACAAAATCGCATTCTCAAGACAGTTTTACAATGACATTGTAATGAACTACAATGCGGCACAGCAAAGGATACCTGCAAATATAGTAGCAGGTATGATGAATCTAAAAACAGAAGAATATTATCCAGTTGACGAGGCAGAAAAAGGTCCAGTAAAAGTACAATTTTAATAGCTGGGGGTTTAAAATTTGGAAAAAACAATATACGAGTTAAGAGACTCCAATATAAGAAGGACTTACTTATTCCTTGTTATATTTTCTCTTATTCTTTTCGGAATCGGTTATTTCTTTGTATATGAGTTTAATTGGGGAATGAATGGAATTCTAATTCTCGGAGCAATCATAATCCTATACAATATAATTACGTATGTGAATTCTGATAAAATCGCCCTTGCTTCAGTTGGTGCAAGGCCTGCTGACCCCGGTGAGTACCAGATTCTTCATAATGTTGTGGAAGAAGTTGCAATTGCCGCAGGCATACCAAAGCCAAAAGTATATATCATGAATGAACTGCAACCAAATGCATTTGCCACTGGGAGAAATCCGAATAACGCTTCCATATGCGTAACGACGGGCTTGCTATCTATAATGAACCGTGCGGAACTCCAGGGCGTTGTGGCACATGAGATGTCACATATAAGAAATTACGATATTTTTCTTATGACAGTAATTGGGATTGTCGCAGGGCTTATAATAATACTTCGTTCCGTTGCCTTCAGGGGTATGTGGTTTGGAATGGGTGAACGAAGAAGAGATAGAGATAGTGGTGGAGGGGGCGGCAACATTATTGCAATTATCGGACTTGTACTTGCTATTATCGCGCCTCTGCTTGTTATAATCATAAGGGCTGCAATTTCAAGACAGAGAGAATACCTCGCCGATGCAACAGGGGCATATATTGTAAGAGACCCTTATGGCCTTGCCTCAGCTCTAAAGAAAATTGGGGACTACAAAAAACCAATGAGAACTGCAACAGACGCTACAGCACATATGTTTATTAGTAATCCATTCGCAGGTGAAAGATTGCTCGCAACACACCCACCGATTGAAGAAAGAGTTAAAAGACTGATGAGCCTTACAATATAAAAAATTAAAGTTACAAGCAATAAAATAAGGGGGGCTTAAATAAGCCCCCCTTAAATTTTTTTTAAAACAAGTTTTTAATTAAAATAGAAAGGTTAAGCACTTCATGAATAAGGAGGATTTAAATGTTTGCTTTAGAAGTGAAAAATCTCACAAAAAGTTATGGAAGCCTTAAGGCTCTTGATGGTGCAAGTTTCGAAATTAACGAAAAAGAAATATTCGGCCTTATAGGACCTAACGGGGCAGGGAAAACAACGGCTCTTCGGATTATTGCTACGATTCTATCAAGAGATGGTGGAGATATCAGTATTTTTGGCATGGAACTCGGAAAAGATGACGAGAAAATAAGAGAGATTATAAGCTATCTACCGGAGGAAGCGGGCGCTTATAAAAATCTTACGGGAAACAATTATCTGAACTTTATGGCAGGTTTTTATGCAAAAAATGTGGAGGAAAAAAGGCAATTCGTCGATGCTGGCATCGAAATTGCGGATCTCGGCGACAGATTAAAAAATAAAGTTTCAACATACAGCAAGGGCATGACGAGAAAAATTCTTCTTGCAAGAAGCCTCATGATGATGCCAAAACTTGCAATTCTTGACGAGCCAACAAGTGGTCTTGACGTCCTTAATTCAATTGAAATAAGAAAAATAATAAAAGATTTTGTTAAAAAGGGGGTCACTGTTTTACTTTCCTCACATAACATGCTTGAAGTTGAATTCCTCTCAGATAGAGTTGCGCTTATTGATAAAGGGAAAATCCTTGAAACAGGAAAACCAGAAGAATTAAAGCAAAAATTCAGTGCTCGGAATCTTGAAGAAGTATTTATGGAGGTAGTAAGATGAAAAAGTTTCTCAATCTATTTAAAAAAGACATAAAAGAGCTTGTCACAATTCAGCTAATTCTACCATTGATAATAATGGTTGCAATTTACGGCTTTCTTGGAACACTTGTAAAATCTGAAACTAAAAAGGCTATGGCACCTCAAAACGTCATCATAGTAGACATAGACAAAAGTAGCTTTTCAACTTCACTCATTGAAACTATGAAACAGGGAAATCTCATACCTATTCAATCTCAATCTGATAACATTGAAAATACATTAAATGTTGCAAAAGAAAAAAATATAAAGGTAGTAATTGTAATACCAAAGGATTTCGGACAGAATGTTCTGAGCTTCAAACAGCCGGAAATACAAGTTTACTCTGTAATGAATAGTTTTTCCCTAATGAGTATAGGACAACCATCAGTTGTTAAAGGCATTATACAAACCATTAACAATTCAATTTCATCTCAATTTATCGAGACTAAATTTACAGGTATCCCACCTGAAATTGTTAAATCACCTATTACTACAAAGGATTTCGTTATGGTAAAAGGAAAAGTGGCCGCCGTATCAGCCGACATTGTATCACAGGCATTTGCCTCACAGAATTTGATTATCCCTATTGTGCTTGCTTTTGTCATTATTTTTTCAGCACAGATGCTTGCATCTCTTATAGCACTTGAAAAGCAGAACAAGACCCTTGAAACTCTGCTTACAGTACCAATAAGAAGGCCTCTTATAGTCTTTTCAAAAATGTTAAGCGCCGGCGTTGTTGCACTCATTATTTCAGTCGTCTATCTTTTTGCAATGAACAGTTACATGAGCGGTGTAACGGGTGGGAATATTGGCTTTGGAAATAACAATGTTTCTACTGTCCTTAAAGAACTTGGGATGAACTTTACGCCGTTAACATACAGCCTATTAGGACTTTCAATTTTCTTTGCAATTCTTGCAGCACTTGCAGTAACTACAATCCTTGCAGCGTACGCCGAGGATGTAAAAGACGTTCAAGCAATGCTTACTCCTTTAATGATTTTCATTATTTTGCCTTATTTTCTTACAATGTTCACTGACCCTGTAAACCTTTCCTTACCCCTAAAATTAATTTTATATGTAATTCCATTTTCGCACCCTTTCCTTGCTACACAAAACCTTATGTTTGGAAGGTTTAGCCCTGTTATATTAGGAATAATCTACCAGATCTTATTTTCATTTGTTTGCATTATGGTTGCCTCAAAAATATTCTCTTCTGACAGAATTCTCACTGCAAGGGTAAAATTCAGGAAAAAACTTTTTGCAAGATGAAAAAGACGATTTCATTGATAATTATTCTTGCTACAATTTTTTTGTTTACGATTCCTCACCCTGTTGACTCTTACAATGCCTGCAAAATGAAGGGTATATGTATACATGGGGATGATATCTCAAAAGAAGGAGTGGAAAATGCAATAGATAAAATCTCAAAATTTGGTTACAATTCAATTTTTTTACTTGTAAAAACTCCTGAAGGAAAAGTTTTTTATAAAAGTAAATTTATTCCAGTTGCACAGGATATACTTACCCCTCTTATAGAATATGCGCACAAAAAATCGATAAAGGTTTACACCTATTTCCCAATTGTTATGGATAAAAACTTCTCATCTCAAAACCCCGCAGAACAGATGGTAAATTCAGGTGGTACAAAAGACCTTTATTACGTTTCTCTTAGAAGTGAAAAATATATAGATTATGTTAAAAATTTTTTAGATGAACTCCTGAAATATGACATCGATGGGGTTGCTCTTGATTACATAAGGTTTCCTAATGGAAACTGGGATTTCTCAGATAGTTTCCTCAATTATGCAAAACAAAATGGAATAGATACAACAAGAGTAAAGGATATTGCCTATAAAACATTTGTTAAACCCGCTGACTGGAAGAGCATGTTTACTGCCTATGAAAATGGGGATGAAGACGTTGTTAAATGGATTGAATTAAGGAATTCTGTTGTAAGAAACGTTGAGTTCATAATAAAAGAATACATTAAGTCAATAAAGCCAAACATAGAAGTTGGAGCTTTTATTGTTGCAAGGGGATATAGGTACAACAAAACATCAGAAGCTCCATCAATTACAGAATCGTTTACATACCAAATCGTAAATTTTGCTCAGAGCCCTGAAATTTTTAAAGCTAATGTAGACTTCCTTGCACCTATGATATATCTGTCATCCCTGAAAGAAAATTCCTCTTATACCTTAGTTGTTGCTAACAAAATAAAAAACTTGCTTGGAGAAAATTTCCCAGTTTATATAGCAGCAAATCCCGACAGAATTTCAGCAGAAGATGCAGGAGCAGAAATATTTAATGCATTTAAGGGCTCAAACGGTGTAATCCTTTTCAGGTATCCGCTTTTTAATATGGGAAAACTAACTTTTGATAGATATCCGCTACCTCAAAGTACAGTTACTTTAATATTTGAAACTTCAAAGGGAGAAACATCGACCAAACAGATAAATGTACCAAATGACCAATTTATACCAGGGTTTAAAGACGCAATCTTTGTTTCCAACTATTTCTATTTTTTAGAATTGAAACTTGCTATTAGCAACAAAACCTACCTGAAAAATGGAGAAAGTCACGAAATGGATGTAGCTCCTTTTATTGAGAACTCAAGAACGTTTGTCCCTGTAAGATTTGTATCCGAAGCACTTAATTCAAATGTGCTCTGGGATGGAGTAAAAAGAGAAGTAAAAATTGAAGGGATTAATATAACTATTCTTAAAATAGGAAGTAAATCATACTCTATTAATGGTAAGAATTATCAAATGGATGTAGCTCCTTTTATTGAGAACTCAAGAACGTTTGTCCCTGTAAGATTTGTATCCGAAGCACTTAATTCAAATGTGCTCTGGGATGGAGTAAAAAGAGAAGTAACAATACTTAATCTCGATAGACTTGACTAGTAATTACCGCGCAGTAAATACTCTCCCCGAAGAATATGATTTGGCTTTATAAAGAGCTTTATCTACTCTCATTTGAAATTCTTGTAAGGGCTCAGATTTATACACAGCCAGGCCAACAGAAACAGTTACCTTAACTTTATCGTCAAACTTTGAATCTTTTACAAGTTTTGAAATTCTGTGAGCAGTAATCCTTGCCTGTTTAATATCTGTTTCGGGAAGAAGAATCATAAACTCGTCTCCTCCAACCCTGAATACAGCATCAGTACTTCTTATGGATTTACGCATGATGTCAGAAAATTCTTTGAGCAGTTTATCTCCTTCAAGATGTCCATATGTATCATTCCATTTCTTAAAGTTATCAAGATCCAGCTCCATAATACTCAATGGTCTTGAATATCTCCTTGCTCTTTCAATTTCACCCGGTATTCTATTATCGAATTCTCTCCTGTTGTAAAGCCCTGTTAAAGGGTCAGTAATTGAAGATCTATTATATTCTTCAAGCATTTTATTTAACTGAACGACTGTGCTTACAGTAAGGGAGAGTGCATTCGCAAAAATTAGATCTTGCTCGTCGAATTGATAAGGCTTATAACCATCTACATTAAGAACTGCAATCACTTCCTCATCAAAAATAATCGGGATACCTATATAAGAAAAAGCATACCCGTTTACCTGAACCCAGCTTGGGTAATCAGCGATATTTACAATATGAAGTACAGATTTTCTTTCTTTGATAATTCTTAGATTATCACCAAAATCAGGACTTTTTATCCTATCCTTTACAACGGCAATCCTTTCATTTGGAACATTCTTTGAAGAAACAAAATTCCATTGAGATTGAGGTCCTGAAACATCTATGATTGAAGCAGAAGTAAAAGGAAAAATTTCAGTTGCAGCAACGACAGTCTTCCAGTAAATTTTCTCATAGATATGCTCTTCTAGTGATTCAACGGTTAATCTGTTCAGCACCTGATATTTTTTAAGTAATTCTTCTGTTTTCACTTTTTTATTTTCGACGCTAATTTCAAGTCTTGCGCTGCTCAAAACGGGAAGTGCAAATTCAAGGTACTCCTTTAATTCACTTAACACTTTATCATTAAGTTTGCCGGGGATCACTAAATTACAATTAGCATCAAAAATTTTAAATGTTTCAATTGTTACATCTATTGGCTTCTTCTCAATACAGTTCAATAGATAATCTTTCGTATCTTTACTTTTTTCGCTTATATATTCGCCTTTAAAACCATCATCTGCGCTCAAGAATATACCAAGCACAGAAACATTTAAACAATCAATCATTCCGTCTCCGAAAATTTTTAACTTCTCATTAAAACCTACTTCTTTGATAATGTCTTTTGTCACTTTATCTATCTTTTTCAATCTGCTTAATTCATCAAGTATCTTGATTCGTCTTCTTATTGCCATTATTGACAAATAAACTACAGCAAAGAACACAAATATCAGTGAAAAAACAAGCATATAATAAGAAGCTGGAACAAACTCAGATAGTCTCTTGTAAAAAGGAGAGCCATAAATTTCTAAATCATAATAGAAAAATAGAACGAATAAGACGATACCTGCAAGCAGGATAACAATACTCAGGATATAATCACTTAAGAATCTTAGAAATTTCTTCATAATTTAGTATTTAAGATAGGTTTCTTCATATATTGAACCTGAAGTGGACTATCTCTTTTTCCCGCAAAACATAATTTTCACCTTCAATTCTCAACAATCCCTTTGATTTCGCTTCATTAAATGAAAAGTTCAAACTTTTAAAGTCATTAAAAAGAATAACCTCTGCAGCAATGAAGCCTCGTTCTATGTCAGAATGGATAATACCTGCTGCACTTCTTGCATTAAGTCCTTTTTCGATGAACCATGCCCTGACTTCGTCTTTTCCAATAGTATAAAAAGTATGGTAATTCAGAATTTTCATGGTAGCCTCAATAACTTCTGGAAGCGCTGGTCTTTCAAGCCCATAAGATTTAAGAAATTCTGATAATTCTTCTTCGGTTAAATCTATAAGTTCGCTTTCAAGTTTAACAGGTAGCGAAAGAAAAAGGAATCCTTTGAATTTCTCTGAAAACTCTCTCTCAAGAAATTTTCCTTTTTCTATTTCGTCGTCCTTTACATTCAAAAGATACAGAATTGGTTTTATAGAAAAAAATCCAAAAGGTGAAATAAGATTTTTCTCTTCCCTGCTTAATTCAAGTGAACGAATAGGTTTTCCTGAATTTAGTTCATTCAGACATCTCTCAAGCAGTTTTTTTTCCATTTCTTTTTTTGGCTCTGCTTTTTCCTTGCTAAGTTTTTCGAGTCTTTTTTCTACAATATCAAGATCCATTATTATCAACTCTGAATCAAAATCCATTATTTTTCTTTCTACATACCCGTCAGAAAATCCATCAATAACCTCCAGAAGTGCGTCAACCTGTTTTATATGAGAGAAAATCTCATTTCTTCGTTTTGCATTCTCTATACCCTTTGGCACACCGGGTATATCAACAAATGTAATCTCTGCATAAGTTGTTTTTTTAGGTTTAAAGAAGTTAGACAACTCAAGAATATTAGGATCAAAAACCTTTGCATTGCCTATATTAGGTTTATCAAACGAAAGCTTAGCGCCTTTTCCCACAAGCGCTTTGAAAAGCGTCGTTTTCCCAGATAAAGGAAGTCCCACTATTCCTGTTTTCATAAATCCCTTTGATTAATTATAGAAAAAAGAATAAAAACAAAAAATGGTAGCGTAGCAGGGAGTTGAACCCTGGTCTGGGGATTGAGAGCCCCCCGAACTCACCGTTGTTCTACTACGCCACCTGGCTGGGAAGGATGGACTCGAACCATCATTAGAGGATCCAGAGTCCCCTGTCCTACCATTAGACGACTTCCCAGAGCTCAAAATTATACATAAAAGATAAAAAATTCAACTACTTACTCTCTTCCTCCTGTATTTCAACTCCTTTACCTGTAAGAAGATCTCTACCTTTTGCTTTAGCATCATCAATAAAATCTTTTGCTTTTTCACCAAAATCTTTTGTTTTTTCCTTTAAAATTTCCCTTGTTTCAACACCAGGTCTTGGTGCATAGAGGATCCCAATTACAAACCCTGCAATTGCTCCCCAGAAAAAACCACTTATAAAAGCACCAGTTTTTTCTTCAGGCATTTTTTTTGCCTCCTTTTGAAAAATATTCTTTAAACATCGTAAACCCCTGATAAGCCGCAGCAGCATATTTACCGATTTTAAGGAAGCTATCTAAGAAATCGTTGTCTTTATTTTTTCTGCTTCTTGATGCAATAAAAATTAGAGCTAGAGGAGTTACACTATTAATTATTGAAAGTGTATTATTCACTTTTTTAACTGTCTCTTTTAGACCCGAAGTAATTTCAGATGAATTCTTTAAAGTAATGTGAAGCTCGTTGCTCAAGATATTAATTCTATTATTCAGAGTATTAATGAGCTTATGAGTTTCATTAATTGTTTGTCTTATTTCATTCCTAATACTTATAAGAAAAATTAGGATTGCAATCAGCCCTATTGATACTTCTACCACAAGTATCCAAATAGCAACAGTTAATGCTACCATCATGCCTCCACAACCCCACATGAGCCGTGACTTAGCAGATTTCGGGAGTCCAAAGGACAAGTGGAGCTTTCAAGCACACTTTCAGAAAGCCCGCAGGCTTCTTAAGTATACATCCATCTCCATAAATTAAGCGTTGGCCCAAATCCGCTAAGTTTAGCGCGAACTCCGCAGGGTTCTAATATATTTTATCATAATACAAATAAATTACAAATATCAAAATTTTCAAAAACCTTTATGAGTTTACTTAATATTTAAGAAAAGTTAGATGCCTGAAAATCGCAAAAAATAATACATATACTCTTGCGCATATCCTGCATATTCACCAAAAATTTTTCTTCCTTCTTCTGCAAGTTTTCGCTCAGTTCCAATCTTATTAAATAAAGATTTCATACCTCTTTTAATCCATACATCTACTGGAAACGCAGAGAGCTCATCTAGAGAAAAGAGAAGTATGCACTGGGCAACTTTTTCACCAACTCCTTTAATTCTTAAAAGCTTTTTCCTTTTCTCCTCATAATCAAGCTGTTTTAAATTTTCAAAAAATGTTTCATCGTAATTCTCAATAAACTCTACAAAGAACTTTTCCCTGAAGCCAAGCTTAAATGAAGAAATTTCTTTCCTAGAAAGATTTTTTAAATCACGGCTTTTAGGAAAAAAATAAAATTTATCGCCTTCTATTTCAGTGCCACTTCCAATATATTCCGATAAAGTATTTAACCTCTTCTTAATGACAGGAATTGAAGATTGAATTGAGAATATAAAGGAAATAGCTACTTCATAAGGGGGAAGACTCATTATTCTTAAGCCATTTGAGAATTCAATAATTTTTTTATAAACTGGGCTCCTTTCCACAAGGTAAGAATTTATCATGTCAACGTTATGATTAAGACCAAGGATTTTTTTAATCTCGCTCTCCGAGAGCGTATCTCCAGAAACTGAATAAAAGATTTTTTTATCTTTCTCCTCAAGAATCAGAATGCTGTTTAAAAAAGGAAGAAAAAATTTTTCCCTTTTGAAATAAAACCTGAACACCTGACCGCAGTGAAGTGTCTTCTCTAATGAAAATGTCTTTTGAGACTCAATGTTACCTTGCAAGTTCGTAAATAGCCCTTGAGTATATTTGTGCAAGTTTTACAAGATGATCAATACCAATAAATTCATTTGCCTGATGAGCAATGTCCTCCATTCCTGGGAAATATGGACCAAATGCCACTCCTTTATCCATAGCTCTTGCATATGTACCGCCACCGATTGAAATTGTATAACCCTTTTCGTGAGTAAAGTTTTCATAAACTTTAATAAGCTTTGTGATAATGAGCTCTTTCTCGTCAACGAAAAGAGGGGGCTGGTTTTTAAAAGATGATACATAAAGGTGAAAATTACTGCCTTGAGTTTTAAAAACATTGACAATACGTTCATAAGAGTCTGTTACAGGATACCTGATATTTAAACTCATTTCTCCATATTTTTCCGTGATTGTAATTTCCCCAAGGTTAATGGTTAAATGACCTGAATGCTCATCAATTTTATCAATTCCAAGCATCTGTCCATAAAAATCTCTACCAATTTTATGGGCAACAAAATCAACAATCTCCTTTACTTCATTCGGCAACTCAACCTTCAGAAGAGCATCACAGAGAGTAACAATAGCATTTTTTCCTTTTTCAGGAAGAGAACCGTGTGCAGAGACTCCCTTTGCAGAAATTTTGTTCTCTTCGATTGAAATATCAGGATTATCAGATTTTAAATCAACTGCACTCTTAAAAATTGCCTCCGCATGATCGGGAACCATATTAGACCTCTCCCCGCCGGATATTCTGACAGAATCATTTAAAGTAATAAAATCCTTCCGTAAAACAACATTCAAAATACCTTTTTCTCTGTTAATTACAGGGAACTGAGCATCAGGAGCAAAACCAATTATAGGTTCCCTCACTTTTTCATTATAAAAAGACATACATCCCCAGCCTGTTTCTTCGTTTGTGCCAAAAACTATACGCGCTCTCTTAGACATATTCAATTTAGTCTCCTTAAGCGCATAAAGCCCAAAAAGAGCAGCCATAGTTGGACCTTTATCATCTATGGCACCTCTACCATATATTTTTCCATCGTGTATTTCTGCACCATATGGAGGGTAAATCCAATTTTTACCTTCAGGTACAATATCAAGATGACCAAGAACGCTGATAATCTCATCACCTTCACCATACTCTGCGAAACCCAAAACGTTATCAAGGTTTACCACATTAAAACCAAACTCTCTACCTATATCCAGAGCCTTTACAAGTGCTTCTTTAACTCCCCGTCCAAAAGGAGCATCTTTTTCATGTTTACTCTCCACACTTTTTATCTTTAATACAGCTCTTGTTATATCGATTAATTTTTCCTTATTCTTTTCAATAAAATCTTCCACACCATGCCTCCTAGTTTCCGCATTGTAGCAGATTTCCTGAAATATCCAAAATTAAAGAAGAAAATTTTTTAACAGAAGAGTTAGCTTTCATTAAGAAGTTTTCGCTGCATTACGCCGGAAATTTAGCCTTGATAAAGACGATCTGTTTCAGGAAGGTTATCTTGCAGCAATTATGATGTTCCGAAAATATGGCAATTCCCAAAACAAAGAAGCAGTGGAGAGAATAACTAAAAAGGTTCCAAGCAGGGTAACGTACAGATTTATTAAAAAAGAATTAGATAGAAGAAAAGTAGAAGAGGAAGTTAATGATCTCAATTAAAGAAAATATTTACGAAGCATCCATTGGAGAAATAACAGAAATAATAAGAAGAAACTTGATGAAATTAAAAGATAGTGAAAGAGATACAATTGAAGAAGTTTTCTTTAAAGGTAAAAATATCGCTCGGATCCCAAAAGATCTAAAAGTTAGCAGAAGTTGTATAAACTACAGGTTGAAGAAAGGTATGGAAAACTTGAAACAATTGATTGTCAAAGAGATAGGTATTAAAGACGTAGAAAGATTAATTAAAGCAACAATAAAATTACATTGATTTTTTAACCTAAATGGATAGAATATGTGAAATGATATTAGAAGATCTTCATATT
>Ga0209610_1000981_pt1 | contig 14824 bp, 18 predicted proteins | sample LakKivw275mmetaG_FD_184137 | JGI IMG/M metagenome (GOLD analysis project Ga0209610, IMG submission 184137) | Anoxic lake water microbial communities from Lake Kivu, Rwanda to study Microbial Dark Matter (Phase II) - Lake Kivu water 275m metaG... | ecosystem: Environmental > Aquatic > Freshwater...
AACTGGTTAAATCCCTCGATGGCTTCCTGATATTTCCCCTTGTAGAAAAGTTCCAGGGCAGAATTATAAACCTCTCCCGCAGTCTTTGACTTTCCCTGGCCCTGGACAAGAGAGAGAGAGAGTAAAATGAAGACAATTAAAAAAAACCCAACCCTTAACTTCTTCATAAGCCCTCCCTGTTTTAATAATCATTGCAAAATGGCCAATGGGCATTGATCATTGAAAATTGATTCTAAAATAACCTCCCAATGGCTTCTTGAACACTCCCCACGCCAATGAGATCAATCCCTTTTATCCCTTTCATCTTCTCCCGGTTCTGCCTGGGAAGGAGCACATGCTGAAACCCCAACCGGACTGCCTCCTTCACCCTGACCTCTGACCGATTAATCCCCCTTACCTCTCCGCTCAACCCCACTTCTCCGAAGATGACCCAATCCAGTGCGATCGGTTGATTTTTAACGCTCGAGGTGATCGAGGCAATCACGCCCAGGTCAGCCCCGGGCTCCTCCACCCTGATTCCTCCCGTAAGGTTGAGGAAGATGTCCTGGTTGAGCAGATGGATTCCCAATCTCTTTTCCATTACCGCCACGAGCAGCGAAACCCTGTTGACGTCCACCCCCTGGGCCGTCCTTCTCGGAACGCCGTAATGGGTTGGAATGACCAGGGCCTGAATTTCAACCAGAATGGGCCTGGAGCCCTCCATGCTGGCGATCACCGCTGAACCTGAAGTGGCCTGGGTTCGTTCAGAGAGAAAGAGTTCGGAGGGGCTGACCACTTCCAGCATTCCGGAGTCTTTCATTTCGAAGACCCCGATCTCATTGGTTGAACCGAAACGGTTCTTGATTGCCCTCAGGATGCGAAAGGAATAATGAGTCTCCCCTTCGACATAGAGAACCGTATCCACCATATGCTCCAGTACCTTGGGCCCCGCAATGAACCCCTCTTTGGTCACATGGCCGATCAGAAAGACAGGAAGAGAAAGATGTTTGGCCAGGTAGATCAACCGGCTCGAGCTCTCCCTTACCTGAGTGATGGTGCCCGGTGTGGAGGGAAGGTCAGAGCAATAGATGGTCTGGATGGAATCAACCACGACAGCGGAGGGCCGGAGCGTCTGGATGTCCTGAAGGATCTTCTCTAACGAGGTCTCGGAAACGACAAATAGCCCCTCAGAAGAAATTCCAAGCCGATCCGCTCTTATCTTAGTCTGCTGGAGGGACTCTTCTCCGGAGATGTAAAGGACCTTCTCTCCTTTTGAGGCAAGACCGTTCATGGCCTGAAGAAGAAGTGTGGATTTGCCGATGCCGGGATCCCCTCCGATTAACACAACGGACCCATAGACAATTCCGCCCCCTAAGACCCGGTCAAACTCTTTGATTCCCGTCCGAAGCCTTCCCCTTTCCTCGGGAACAATCCCTGTGATAGGCATGGGAATCGCTTCTGATTCAAGTCCGAGAATATCCCGCTCCGGCACCTTCTCCTCGACAATTAGCTCTTCAATAAAGGTATTCCAGGCCTGGCATCCCGGACATTTACCCAGCCATTTGGGAGCCTGATATCCGCAGGATTGGCAAACAAAATGGGTTTTGGCTTTCACCATAAATTTAAAAGTTGGAATGAAATCGAATTGAGAACATTTTAACAAAAAGGACTCACGAAATCAAAAAAAGACCGAGATTGATCATTTTATTCACAATGACACATTACTCAATCGGAATTTGGGTAGGAGAAGGGGTTTTAAAGGGAGAGGGTAATCAATAACGAATCAGGGCGGCTCCCCAGGTAAGGCCTGCACCAAAAGAGCTTGCCAGGATGAGGTCTCCCCGGTGGATCTGTCCATTTCGAACAGCCTCGTCCATAGCAACGGGAATGGAGGCAGCAGAAGTATTGCCATACTTATGAACGTTGATAATGACCTTCTCCATGGGGATTCCCAGGCGCTCTGCCACGACCTGCATAATGCGTATATTTGCCTGATGGGGGATAAACCAGTCGATCTCTTCACTGGTGATCCCCTGTTGAGTCATAATCTTTTGCGCCGAATCCACCAGCGTCCGCACGGCCTGTTTGAACACCTCGTTGCCCTGCATCTTCACGTATTGAAGTCCCCGCTCCAACATCTCGTGAGAAGGAGGAATGCGTGACCCTCCTCCGGGGACATTGATCAGGTTCCAGAGGTCACCATCGGACTCAATATCCATCGCAAGAATCTCTCCATTCTCTGCTCCGTTGGACTGCACCAGAATCGTAGCCCCCGCCCCATCGCCGAAGAGCACACAGGTTGTTCTGTCTTTAAAATCAAGTCGGTTGGATACGATCTCGCCCCCGACCACAAGAGCTTTACGACAGGAACCATCCTGCATAAATTTCTGGGCAACGGCAAGACCATAAATAAACCCCGGACATCCTGCGTTGACATCGAAAGCCACCGCCTTTTTTGCACCCAGCCGATGCTGGACTATACAACCCGCAGAGGGACTCAGCATATCTGCTGTGGAAGTTCCGATGACAATCAGGTCCAGCTCCTCAGGGGAGACCTCAGCCATCTCTAAGGCACGTTCAGAGGCTGAGGTTGCCAGATCGCTCAGGGCCTGTCCTGGCTCGATCATTCTTCGAGCCCGGATCCCTGTCCGGGTGACAATCCATTCATCACTGGTATCAACGATCTTCTCAAAATAAGAATTCGGAACAACCCTTTCGGGGACGCAGGAACCCGTCCCCTTAATACCTATCTTTTTCACTTGATCTCCCTTTGGATGACCCCCCGCCCGGATTCGAAATTTATACCCTATTCTCACTGACTTTTCCAGTAAAATGGAGAAAACAGTTCTTATCCTTCTCTGGCCCACTGCTCCTTCCCTGTTTTATTCAACCCGAATAGTGCGTAAACCTTTGGTCAAACAGGTATGTTAAATCTCTTTTACAACAACATTCCCTGGCGCCTTCGCGATGACCTCCGAAAAATTTCTCAACGATTCGAGGAGCCTTTCCGCCTGATCGGATTGAGGAGCAACATCATAGGTGAGCCCCCGGTGTTCATAGGCATCGAGAACGTCTTTTACCGTCAGGTATTCAATCGTCCTCCCGGGTTGGAAGGTCACCTCATGTTTCGCTGTGCCTACGGTTTCAACGACCAATCCGACCTCCATTAATTCATGCAAGAGTTGCCGCACCAGTGGAACAGGAATCTCTAATTGCTCTGCAACCTGGGATGCGCTCAAAGCTTTTTCTCCATGAGAAAATTTTTTAGTTAACAGGTGGAAGATCTTAAGAGCAAACCGCTTCTTTGCAGAGATACTGACACGGGAATAGTCCGGTTGAAATCCAAACGTTTCATAATACTCGCTAGCATGTGAAACTTCGGCTCCGAAAAGGACAATCATCCAGCTGATTTGAACCATTACCAGGAAAAGAGGTAGGGCCGCGAAACTGCCGTAAATGACGCCGTAACTGGTAGCTCCGATCTGAAATTTAATATAGATCCACTGAACGATCTGAAGGATCGTCCCAGCAGAAATCCCTCCCACAATAGTCGCCCTGAGAGGGATTCGGATATTGGGCATGACCAGATAGACCATGGTCAACAGGGCCCAGATGGACACATAGGGTAATAGATTCAACAAAAAAAAGATGACCGAACTGAAAACGTCCAGGAAGGCGATTTTTTGAAGGATCACCTTGAGCTGACTGGCTACGAGGATCGTCGCGCTGCTGGCAATGATCAGAAGCACAGGAGCGAAGACCATGATGGCAATATAATCGCTAAATTTCCTCACGAGTGTCCTCGACTTTTTTATCTCCCAGATCCCATTGAGCGACTCTTCAATTTTTCCGAGGATGGAGACCACCGTCCAGAAAAGCAATACCACGCCCACACCTGCAATGACCCCTCCTTTGGCTTGTTCCAGGAGTCTGTGGGAGAAGGTGAGAATCTGGCCGGTGAGATCCGCCTGCAGGTTCGCCTTATCTGCCATTTGCAAAATCTGCTTTTCAATCAGTTTTTCGAGACCGAACCCTTTTGAAATGGCAAAGGCCACGGCCACGACCGGAACGACATTGAGTAAAGAATAATAGGTCAAAACCGAAGCGGTCTTCTGACAGCGGTCCCTGAGAAATCCCCGGATCGCCAAAAGGAGAATCCGCAGGGATTTAATGAAAAAAGCATGGATGGGTTGCAAATCTTTTAACCGGATTTCCCAGATGCCGGTATTAATAAAATGGTTGATTTTTGAAAGCATTGGAGTTCTCCCTCTCCGTCGCCTCTTGTTCAAACCATCTTCAGTTCGGAGGTGCAATGAGGGCAACGGGTAGCCTTGATCGGAATTGAACTGAAACAATACATACACTCTTTGGTCGTCGGTACAGGGGATGGCGTTTCCTCTTGGCGCCTCAATTGATTGATCGTCCGGACCAAAAGAAAGACGGAAAAAACAACGATGAGAAAGCTGATAATCGTGTTTATAAACACTCCGAAGTTGATGGTCACTGCACCTGCTGATTTCGCGGCGGCCATTGAAATATAAGGCCCGGCCACCTTACCTTCCTTGAGGACAATAAAGATGTTCGAGAAATCAACATTTCCAAGAAGCAGGCCAATGGGTGGCATGATCACATCTTGGACCAGTGAGTTCACAATGGTACCGAAGGCCGCCCCGATAATGATTCCGACTGCCATATCAATAGCATTTCCCCTCATCGCAAATTCTTTAAACTCTTTTAGCATCGAAGGTCCCTCCTTTCCAAATGGAGACTTTTATTTCAATTTAAAATCAACACGGCTGTCTTTGACTTTCTCCTTCTTTTCAGGGGAAAGGGATTTTGGTTCAAGGATAAATATTTTTTCCGGTTCAACCTGTCCGGATTTTTGGATAAAATCTTTCACCTTCATCGCCCGTTGAGAAGCAAGGGTTCTTAGGTCTCCCTCCTTGACCTCCGTATGGGTGAGTATCAATTTCTCCATCTCCGGGACAGGTAAATCCTTCGCCATCCCAATCACATTTTTGGGCTTGGGGAACTTCTCCTCTTTATAAGCCATCTTCAGATACTTTCCATATTCGGCAGGTTCGATTTTAATCTCATCCACCGAAGCGGCAGGCTGCCCCTTTCTCACCATTTCTTTTAATTTCTGTGCCTTCACCTTCCTTTGAAAGAGATATTGTTTCAACCCCTCCCTGTCCTTCTCCATATCCACATGGCCTTCAATATCCATTTTGAGGGATGGTCGATCATGGAGAGCCTTAGTGATGATTTGGAGTTTTTTGGCATTCGCCTCCATAATGGTGGTGCTCCCGAAATCAAATTCTACAAAACTCAATTCTTCCCCTCCACCTAACACTGCGCCAAGAAGTGAAAAAGGAGAAGTGGCAGCCTTCGAGATCAGGTTAACGATGATTTTTAATATCACCCTCCAAACACTAAATTTTGGGTCATCCAGACTTCCTGTGACAGGAAGATCCAGTTTTATTTCTCCCTTCCTGTCTTTGAGAAGGGCGATAGCCAGTTTTACAGGTAACTTGGTTGCATCAGGGCTTTCTACTTTATCACCAAAGGTAAACTGATCGATGAAAATTTGATTTTGAGAATCAAGCTTCCTCTTCACAATGAGATATTTTAAATCGAAGGAGAGTTTACCTTTCTCAATGGTATAGCCTGCATATTTCCCAGAATAGGGAGTGGCAGGACTAAGGTCTAAATCTTTCAATCTGGCCTTTAAATCGATAAATAGTTATCTGTAAAATAAGATTGGAAAGGAGTGATCTCAATGCCTTTCAGCTGCAACTTCAAATCCGCTGTTAATGGATCGATTCCGATGGTTCCCGCTGTGGATATCGTTCCTTTCTCATTTAACAGAAGGGATAGATTGATTCTCCCCTTACTATTTTTACCCGTTGAGATGGTTTCTCCTTTTAATGTTAAATCCTAAAGGACGAGAGCCATCTTAAGAGCAGAGAGGCTCTGTAGATTTAGGAAGATTTCCTCACATGAGATAAAAGTTTCTGGGCTCCCCCGTTCTTTCACTAAAAGGCCTCTTACCGTTAGAGAAAGGACGTAAGGATTGACCTTAATCTGGGTGATCGTCACTTCGCGAAGAAGGTTTTCCGAAAGTTTGTTGACCAAAATAAATTTTAAGACAGGAGGAAGGGCAAAAAAACCAATGAGGGTAAAAAATAGAAAGAACACGACAATACCGATGAGTATCCATTTAAGATGCCGCCTTAGTTTATTTTGATAGGTCTGGATTAATTTGTTCACGGCATGATCACCCCCCTTATCGATAGGTCAGTAGAGTAATTTTTCTTTTCATTTCCACTCCAGGCCCGATATCAGAAAATTGAACCTACTGGACCCCTCCCCTGTCTTGCCTATTTCGATGACCTTTTTTTCTGAAACAGCCTCTTTTCAATCTCTCTGGTCAAATCAGGTACGATCTGTCTGACCAATTTCTCTGAATCGATGCTGACATCGGGTTTTTCTGTCGTTCCTTTTACTTTAAGGGGGAAGATCATCCATCCCTGATCATCCGTCATAAACTTCCACTTAGTCAACTCCCTTGAAATGTTTTTACTTAGTTCAGGTGAAATTTTAAGCTCGGTAGGAATGTCCAGTTTCTGGTTAAACTCTAAATATCCTTTGGGGGTAATCCTGAAAAGGGCCGAACGTATAAACCCCTCCAAAAAGACCTTCTCCTCTTTGATGTCGAAATGGAAGGATCCTTCCTCCACAACCGGCTCCTTCAAAGCCCGAAGGCCTGTGAGAGATGAAATGGCATTAAAAATCTTTGAATCTTTGATCACCCCTTTGCCCAGTTTTAAATCTGCATCTCCCCTCAGGGTCTCCTGTGGCCTGGCGCTGGCCAGCTGAAGTTTTCCACCTAAATTCCCTTCGGTTTTATAAACATCCCCTCCGGAAAATTTCAGCCCGAGAGGCTCTATTTTAACAATCCCATTGACATACTGATAATTCATGCTCAGACCTTTGATGGTATACCCCTGATATTTCGCTACATCCACCTTCACGGCTCCGGCGGCTTTCAATTTCAGGTCTGTTCCACGTTCAGCCGGCTTGATAAGCTTCTCTTTCGGAGGGGCCGATTCTTTTGAAACAGCTTTTTTAGGCGCTTTCTCCTGGCCTCCGATGCCCATCCATTTTTCGAGATCCAATTCTTTTGAATAGAGGTTAGCCGATACCTCAGGCGTCTTGAGATAATCTTTGACCGTTGCCGCAAGGTCAAGGCTGTCCTTTCCGAGTAAGGTCTTCAGGTTGGCCCGAAGGGTTTGTTCATCCATTTCGATCTTCCCGGTGGCTCGGATTTCAGCTCCTCTTAAAAGGACTTTAATTTCCTTTATCGTGATCTGGCCGGATTTCATCCGTGGAGTTCCGCCCTGCCCGACCGAACCCGTGACCTCCATATCGAAGACGGCAGAAACGTCAGGCAATGTTTTTCCCTCATCGCTAAACTTAAACTGCCCGTTTTGGATGAATAACCTGTCTGTGACGATCGAAAGGGGAAAGCCCTGGCTTACAGGCGCAGGGGGTCCGGAAGGCTTCTGGGATGTCCTCTCGACTATGCTGCTGAAGTTATACCTTCCCTGCCGGTCCTTCACGATCATTACAAAAGGAGAAATCAATTCGATCTTGCTGATCACAAACTCTTTCTTGAGAAGTGGTAAAAGGCGGTAATTGAGAACGAACTCCTTCATCTTGAGGAAATCCCTCTGACCGTCCATCTCTTTGATGCTCAACCCTTTGGCCACCACTCCTCTGAAGAAGGAAACATGTATCTCCTCAAGGTTGACTTTCCTTCCCATCAAAGCTTCGGCTCTGGGCAGGATCATGGCCTTCAGCCTCTCTCCGGAAAGGTAGCTTTTGATGAAAATATTGAGCCCGATGAACAGCAGGAGAAATATTCCGAGGATAATGATCCCTCTTATGATCCATCTTCTCATGGCTTCCCTCCTTTTTGAAACCTCACCGTAACCGGATGATCAGGACAATGTTTTGTAAGAAATCGGTCGCCTTTTTTCTATTTGCCAAACACCTCTTTAAGCAGATCGGTAACCCGGGCTGCCGGGTTAGTGCGAATCTTCTTCTCCTCCTCGCCGAGCACATGAAACAATCCATCGAGCGCCTTCATGACAACATAGCGGTCGAGGTCGAAGGCTTCTGTCTTAACAAACGGGAGGGTCTCATAACGTCCGACCAGATCCTTGTATCGACGGGTAACGCCAACTTCGCTCATCGCTCTATCGACGATTGGCTTGAACACCATCGTCAACTGGTCTGAAGTCTTTCCCTTAAAATAGTCGGTGGCCGCTGTCTCATGGCCTGAAAATATTTTCCTCACATCTTCGAAAGTCATCTCCCCGATGGCATCCCAGAAGATCTTTTTGGCAAAGGGAGCAGCCCTTTCGGCAGCGCGGTTCATGCTCAGAACGAACTCGTCCACCTGCGGGCCATAACCCACAGCCCTCAACCCTTTCTCAAGGGTCCGGAGTTTCTCTGGCATCAGGATTTTGATTACCCTGTTGAGAAAGAATCCGTCATTGTTTCCGGTTAAAAGAACCGTGTTCTCCGTACCCACCTTAAGGGCCTCTTTCAACCCTTCCCCGATTTTCGCATCGCTGAGTTCTTTTTGCCCGCCCAGTCCCAACCCTTTCAATAGCCGATCGAACTGGGCCGAGACGGGTTGGGATATCAACAGTGCAATAATGACGATTGAAATGATTCGAACGATCATGGATGGACTCCTTTCGAAAGGAAGCGCTGTTTTTGTTTTAAAAATTTACCCCTCTTTCACAAAAAATTCAATAAAAATACATGGGATAGCCAAGAAGGGAGATTTATGATATGAGTGTCTTCCATGGAGGGGGAGAACAGAGAACTTCTCGTCAGGGGGGTATTAAATTTTGGGATTGAATTGGAAGAAAAAGCCATAGAGGCATTCGACCTCTATCTTCGGGAACTCCTCAAATGGAATCAGAAGATCAACCTCACGGCTATTCGATCGGAGAGGGGAATCGTCTTAAAGCATTTTATCGATTCCCTGTCAGCCTTCCCTCATCTCACGGGAATCTCCTCCCTTCTGGACATGGGTTCGGGTGGTGGCTTTCCCGGAATCCCCTTGAAAATCGTTCAATCCTCTCTGAAGGTCACTCTGATTGACTCCGTTCAAAAAAAGGTTGACTTCCAGAGGCATATCATCAGGACCCTCGGGCTCAAAGGGATCGAGGCCATCCATGGCCGCATTCAGGAGAAGGGAATCCTCGAACCTCTCCGGGGGTCATACGATGGGGTCATCTCGAGGGCCTTTTCCAGGCTTCAGGCCTTTCTCCCCCTCGCTTTCCCTTCCGTGAAGAAAGGCGGGGTCATTATTGCAATGAAGGGGGAGTTGACAGATGAAGAACTCCGCTACCTCTCCCGATTGGAGGAGGTCCCCTGCCGTCTGGAAAAGATGGTTCATCTCTCCCTCCCGTTCAGTTCGATCAGAAGAACGATTCTCCTCTTTGAAAAGAGATGAGTTTATGCTATAAAGATGTTGGTTTGCTCACTCTTAGGAAATCGGGATAAGGGGATGAAGTGAGATTATTGTATTGTACCCATTATTCCATTACTTCAGTGTTCCATTTTTCCTCAGGATTTCTGCTGTGGGGCGAGTGATCTGCATTGCCAACCAAAAAGGAGGGGTGGGAAAGACCACCACGGCCGTGAATCTTTCCGCCTCTATGGCCGCCGCGGAAAAGAAGATTCTTCTCATTGATATTGATCCTCAGGGAAATTCAACAAGCGGCTTAGGCCTGAGCAAAGAGAATCTTAATGGGACCATTTATCAGGCCCTGCTCCGAGGCTCCGGGCTTCGAGAAATGATTCAGAAAACCACTCTGCCCTGCCTGGAGGTAGTCGTTTCGAATACCGACCTGATTGGTGCCGAGGTGGAACTGATTCAGGAGAGGGATCGCGAAAAGAGATTGGACCGACTGATCAAAGAGGTGGAGGCAGACTACGACTATATCTTCATTGACTGCCCCCCTTCTCTGGGGCTTCTGACCATCAATTCCCTGACCGCCGCCCATAGCGTCCTCATTCCTCTTCAATGCGAATATTATGCCCTGGAGGGTCTGGGACAGCTTCTCAAAACCATCCGTCTGATTAAACAGGCCCTCAATCCGAGGCTGGAGATTGAAGGAATCCTTCTGACGATGTTTGACATCCGCAACAACCTCTCCCATCAGGTGGCCCAAGAGGTGAGGAGCCATTTTAAAGATAAGGTTTTTAAGACTGTGATCCCGCGGAATGTCCGGCTGAGCGAAGCCCCCAGTCATGGCATGCCTATCCTCCTCTATGATATCCACTCCAAGGGGGCGGAAAGTTATCTCAATCTGGCCCAGGAATTGATGGCCAATGGAAACCAAAATGACACCTAAAAGAGTTGCATTGGGAAAAGGCCTGGGAGCGCTCATCCCGGAATTTGGACTGGCAGAAGGAAAGAACCTCCTCTATTGCGGAATCGAAGAGATTCATCCCAACCGGAATCAACCCCGGAAGCATTTTGACGAATCGAGGCTCCGGGAACTGGCCGATTCGATCAAAGAGCAGGGAATCCTCGAGCCTCTGATCGTAAGGAGACTTGAGGAGGGCTATGAACTTATTGTTGGAGAAAGGCGATGGCGGGCTGCTCAGAAGGCAGGCCTGAAGGAGGTCCCCATCGTTATCAAGGAAGTGGAGGGACGGGCCGCCCTCGAGATCTCACTGATCGAAAATCTCCAGAGGGAGGATCTCAACCCGATTGAGGAGGCAGAGGCCTACAAACGTTTGATCGAAGAGTTCAACATCAGCCATGAGGAATTGAGTGCACGAATCGGAAAGGACCGCACCACGATCACCAATGTCCTTCGTCTTCTGAAACTTCCCTCAGAAATAAGAAACCACCTTCTTCAGAATCGCATCACCCCCGGACATGCCAGGGCCATTCTCAGCCTTGAAACCAAAGAGAAGCAGAAAGAGCTCTGTGCCCTCATCATCCAAAAAGGTCTCTCCGTGAGGGAAGCCGAAGCCCTGTCAAAAAAATGGTCAGAGAAACCGAGAAGAAAAACTCCGGAAAAGAAGAGAGGCGATCTGGAGAGCCAACTCGCAGGGCTTCAGGACTCACTAAGACGTCACCTGGGAACCAAAGTCCTCATCCTTTCAAGAGGGAAAAGGGGGAAGATCGAGATCGAATACTACTCCCATGAAGATTTGGAGAGAATTGTTGAGGCAATCTTGGGAAAATAAAAAATTCGAAATCCAAATATCGGGCGAAGCGTCCATTTCGGACCAATCCGAAACAATACCAAAATTCGAATGACCCAGTTTCTAAAACTTTATATTAATTTTTTGTTTCGAATTTCGGATTTCGTGCTTCGGATTTCTCCTTCGGAAAGGAGCTATTCATGTCTGGAAAATCTATCTTCACAAAAGGGGATTCAAAGCCCTCGACCACACATGAGGAGATCAGTGCCTTCCTGGGAAAGGAAAGCCTCTTTGAAGGAAAGATGACCTTTCAGGGTGTATTCCGCCTGGAAGGTAAATTCGAAGGGGAGATCTTTGATAGCGGAACACTCATCGTTGCAGAGTCCGCCATCGTCAAAGGAAAGATCGGGGTCAACACCATCATCATCAGTGGCCAGGTGGAAGGGGAGGTCCATGTTCACGAAAAAACTGAGATTCACTCCACAGGCCAATTTCATGGGAACCTCCTCACCCCCACCCTGATTGTCAATGAAGGGGGTGTCCTCGAAGGGCATTGCCAAATGAAGAGCCCTCCAGACCGGGAGGAAAGGCCTCTCCCCTTTCCCCATAAAGAGGATCAGCCTCTATCTGCTTGAAATCAAAAGACTAAAAAATTATTGACAATGTTAACTTTGTATGTTAGAAAATTCACATTTTGTGCCCCTTCCCATGCCACAAAATCAAAAACCCGCAAAATTTTTTGATAGGGATCTGCTTAGATATGGGAACATCGGACTGGAGATGTTGGTCTCAGTCCTCATTGGGGCAGGAGGTGGTTATCTCTTGGATCGCTACCTCAACTCAAGACCGTGGCTGATGATTATCGGCTTCATTCTCGGATCAGCAGCCGGTTTTAGAAACCTCTTCCGACTATTTCATGAATGGAAGAATAAAAAGGATTAAAATGAATCCATTCGTTCTAAGCAGTGGGATCGGAATCTTATTGGCCCTTCTTGATTTTTTCGGCTCCCTTCTTTATTCCTCCAGAATAACCATGGTCTCGAAGGTCACTTCCGTGGCCTTGGCACTGGGCGGATTCATTATCCGGCTGGGGATGCTCAGCCTCATCTTTTACGGCCTGTCCGGGATAAAGGAGATTCATCTTCCGATGACCCTACTCTCCTTCATCCTCTGTTTTACTCTCTGTCTGGTTTTGAAAACGGCCCTCTTTCTTCGAAAATTGAAATCCTTAAAACAGAAACCCATCAGGGCTTAGGGGAGAAAATATGGAAAACATCCATCTCATGGAGCATTTACAACCTCATGTGATTTATCCCCTGAAGATCGGGAGTCTCGACCTCTCCATCAGCAATGCGGTGGTGATGATCTGGATTGCCTCCGTCCTCGTCCTCATTACCCTCACCCTGGCAGGGAGGATCGGAAGATTGGTTCCGAAAGGTCTTCAGAACCTGATGGAATCGATCGTCTCCTATCTCAAACAGACCTTTGTCACTGAAATTCTCGGAGAGGAGGGGATGGCCTGGTTCCCCTTTGTTGCGACCCTCTTCTTCTTCATCCTCTACTGTAATCTTCTCGGATTGGTCCCAAAGATGTTTACCGCCACCTCCAACATCAATGTCACAGCCTCCCTGGCCATCGTGGTCTTTCTCTGCACCCAGGGAGTGGGAATTTATAAACATGGCCCTTTCGGGTATTTCAAAAGGTTTGCTCCTAAGGGGATCCACCCTGCCATCCTGGTGATCATGATCCCCATTGAGATCATCAGCCAATTTGCCAAACCTTTTGCACTGGCGATCCGGCTCTTTGCCAATATGACGGCTGGCCACCTGGTCATCTTGGTTTTTCTCGGAATGATCATCATGTTCAAAAGTGTGATCATTGTTCCATTCCCGTTGGCCATGGCTGTGGCGATGATGGCCTTTGAGATCTTTGTCTCTCTGATTCAGGCGTTTATCTTTTCAATACTCGCTACGATGTATATTGCGGAAGCCATTCACGAAGAACATTAACTTCGAATGCAAAAAAAAGAGGGTGGAAAGTAGATTTCTCTTTTTTACATTCCCTAATCTACATTCCACTTCCAAAACTAAAAAGGAGGTCAGGAATGGAGCCCATCGGTTTTGCTTATTTAGGTGGCGGATTGAGCATCGGTTTGGGAGCCCTGGGAACAGGGATCGGCATGGGGATTCTGGTCGGGAAGACCGTGGAAGGGATGGCAAGACAGCCGGAGGTTTCAGGATTACTGCGGACCACCATGATTCTCGGAATCGCCTTCGTCGAAGCGCTGGCTCTCTATGCCTTGGTGATCAGCTTCCTGTTGATCTTTAAATAAAAATTTTGATTTCACTAAATCACCCCTCACCCTTCTCCTCTCCTCTTGGGAGAGAGGAGAAGGGTGAGGGGGTGAAGAAGGAGCCGACCATGTTTAAGGCAGAACCCGGATTGATCGTCTGGACGTTGATCTCGTTCTTTCTTCTCCTCATCCTCCTGGCAAAATTGGCCTACCCGCAAATTCTGAAAGGATTAAGGAAGAGGGAAGAGACGATTCAACAACAATTAGAGGAGGCCAAAAAGACCAGACAGGAGGCGGCCAATCTCCTTGAGGATTACAAACATCAACTCGCCGAGGCCCGTACAGAGGCGCAGAAGATCATCAATGAGGGGAAGGAGCTGGGCGAGAATGTCCGAAAGGAGATTCTCCAGAAGGCCCAACAGGAATCGAATCAGATGGTGAAACGAGCCCAGGAGGAAATCGAACTCCAGAAGCAGAAGGCCATCCTTGAGCTTCAAGAGAGGATTGCCGATCTTGCCATCATGGCGGCATCAAAGGTCATTCACAAATCCCTCAATCCGGAAGACCATCGCCGCCTGGTGGAGGAGTATGTCTCCAAAGTAGGTGATCTCTATGGCAAGTGATCCGTTGGTGAGAGGCTATGCAGAGGCCCTCTTCCAGGTGGCAAGGGCTGAGGAATCCCTCGATCGGACCGAAGAGGAATTAACGCGTCTGAAGAGTTCTCTGGAATCGAATGCCGAATTAAAAGAATTTCTGAGCAATCCTCAAATCCCCCCGGATGGGAAGAAGAGCGCCTTCTCTCAGATCTTCGGTGAGAAGCTCTCCCCCCTCACCCTCCACTGGATCAATATGGTGGTAGACCAGGGCCGCCAAAGGAAGCTTCCGACCATCATCGAAACCTTCTTCGGCCTGGCCCAGGAAGCCCGTGAAAAGGTGACTGCGGAGGTCATCTCTTCAATCCCTCTTTCCGAGGAGATGATCGAACGTCTTGAGAAGGAGCTCTCCCGAACATCCAAAAAGAGGGTCTTCCTGAAACCGACAGTGGAGGAGTCGATCCTCGGTGGGGTCATTGTCAAGATCGAGAACAAGATTATTGACGGGAGCATCAAACATCGCCTCGAAGAGATTAAAAAAGAGATGGTCAAAACCTTTTAACCTGTTCCCCCTCACCCTTACCCTCTCCCTTGATGGGGAAGGGTGGGGGTGGGGGTGAATGAATGATTAATGAGGGGTGACAAAGTGGAAATAAAGATCAAGCCAGAAGAGATCTCAACGATCCTGAAGCGACATATCGAACAATACCAGGTC
>Ga0209610_1000983_pt1 | contig 14816 bp, 7 predicted proteins | sample LakKivw275mmetaG_FD_184137 | JGI IMG/M metagenome (GOLD analysis project Ga0209610, IMG submission 184137) | Anoxic lake water microbial communities from Lake Kivu, Rwanda to study Microbial Dark Matter (Phase II) - Lake Kivu water 275m metaG... | ecosystem: Environmental > Aquatic > Freshwater >...
GAATCAGGGTTGTGCCCTCCGGTTGAGTAAACATGACAAAGGCGATAATGCCCGGAATGACCACGATCAGCGGAATAATGAGTTTCAGAAAAGCGGCGAAAGCCAGACCACGCTGTGATTCGCGAATTGACTTTGCCGCCAGCGCTCGCTGAATAATATACTGATTAAATCCCCAGTAATAGAGATTCGCCACCCACATTCCACCGATCAATACCGCAATTCCAGGCAAATTGAAATATTGCGGATGCGAGCGGCTCAGGATCATCTGAAATTTATCACCGGCAACGTTATAGATATGGCTGAGCCCAGGGAAAACACCGCCACTGGGAGTGACATGTTTAAGCCCGATTATTGTAGTAATAATGCCACCCAGAATTAGCATGATCACCTGAACCACATCGGTCCAGGCAACCGCCGCTAACCCACCATAGAGTGAATAGGCAATGGCGATCAATCCCAATCCGATAATTGCATAGATAATCAAACTGCCATCGCCGTTGCCAATAATCGTATCAACGGCTTTCGCCCCCAGAAAAAGTACCGAAGTCAGATTCACAAAAATAAAGAGGGCAATCCAGAAGATTGCTAAGATAGTTTTTAAATTGGTATTAAAACGATGTTCAATAAATTCGGGAATAGTATACAATTTTTTCTCGAGGAATACCGGTAAAAAGTACTTGGCAACAATAATCAAGGTTAATGCCGACATCCACTCGTAAGAAGCGATTGCTAATCCGATCGCAAAGCCAGACCCGGACATCCCAATAAATTGCTCGGCGGAGATATTCGCCGCAATTAGCGAAGCACCGATCGCCCACCAGGGCAGTGCCTTACCGGCTAAAAAATAATCTTCAGCACTTTTCTGATGCCCCTTCTTCTCATGCGAAACCCATAGTCCCAAACCGACAATAATCACAAGGTAGCCCAAAAAGACCGTCAAATCTAACCAAGACAAGTGCATTTTATTTTACTCCTGTAATAAATTCCAAAATTCTGTACTCCTAAAATTAATAAAGTTTAGTTATTTGGGACTCAATCGTAGCAAAATGACATCATGAGCCCCCAGCTCGGTATTCAACGGTTTTTTGGTTGTGCCGAGATCCTTCTTGAACCACAAGTCGCGGATTTTGTACTCTTTTTGTCGAAAATCATAGTAGTGATGCGAAAAGCTATCTTCGATAATCTGTTTTTCCCAATCAAAATTTAGCGGGCGAATTGCTATACTTCGATTGAGGAAGCAGACCGCCAGCTCATTATTCTTCAAGGGTTTTGCCCAGACTTCCAGATCGTCCAGTCGCAAATACTTAAATCCCTGAATCCCAAGTTCGTCCTGGTCTACCGCAATTGCCTCTTTATTAGTCAGAATCTCGCGTGTGGCTTGACTCATGTTGCGCGGATCATTGCCGGCAATCAAAGGTGCGGCTAACATACACCATAGCGAGAAATGCGCCCGGTCCTCGCTAACCGTCATTCCATTGCCAACTTCCATCATGTCGGGATCGTTCCAGTGATCCGGACCAGCATAAATGCGAATGCCTTCTCGCATATCAATAATCTGGAGCATACCCCAGGAAGTCCAGTTACCATGCCCGACTTCGCCGTCGAATATCGGGGCAATATCGCCAGTCGTGCGCCACAGATGACCGATTTCTTTACCCCATAACCAGGGTTCATTGTTGCCCCATTCACATAAACTGAACACGATCGGGCGACCGGCTTTATACAAAGCGTCCCGCATCGTTAAATAAGCGCCCTTAGCATTCAATTCTTCGGTATTGCACCAGTCGTATTTAAGGTAATCAACACCCCACCGAGCATATGTCAAAGCATCCTGATATTCATAGCCCCTTGAGCCCGGTCTGCCGCCACAGGTTCGCCAGCCGGCATCCGAATAAATCCCAAATTTCAGTCCTTTGGAATGAATATAATCCACTAAAGCTTTCATCCCCGAAGGAAAGCGCTCCGGATCAGGCTGAATAAAGCCATCTTTATCCCGCTCACCCTGCCAGCAATCATCAATAACTACATATTGATAACCGGCATCTTTCATCCCGCTAACAACCATCGCCTCGGCAACTTCCCGAATCAGTTTTTCGTCCACATCACAGTGAAATCCATTCCAGCTATTCCAGCCCATCGGCGGCTTTAACGCTAAACCCTCATACTTCTGAGCATAGGTCTGAGCCATTAAAAATAGCAATGCAATAAAGATCAACTTTTTCATTATCTCGCTCTCCTGTCACTCAAAGGATTTCATGATTCGATTATTTCTCATCGGCCCTGAACACCCGATATGAGTGTGGTAAAATATTAATTTTACATACCAGCTTATCATTCTCTATGTGACCAGATATTTCTTGGTTGGAAAGTATATCGGTAATTTTTTTGAACTTTTTATTCAGAATAATATTCACGTCGGTACTATGCTCTTTGAAAGAATGAATAATAAAGGTATTGTTGTCGTAAACGAACAAACTCACATTGCTGGGGCTATCGGTATAGACGAAGTAATTTTTCAGCATCACTTTTTTAATGGTGGTCAAAACCTCTCGCGGATATTCGTATAATTCACCAAAATTATCCGGAATGGTCAGGATATAGAGTTTACCTTTGGCATAACTAGCTTGATGAAAAATCGGGTATCCAACACCATTATCCAAAGCTGTGATTAGTTCCCAAGAATCGTTGGTAGCATATCGAATCTGAGGAATCATAATCTCATTTTCCGCGATGTACACATTCCGCCAATCAGAAAATTCATGCACTCTTGCCTTTTTATCGGTATACTCCAACTCGACAATATCTTCGATGCCCTTGCCTTGAAGCACCCGATAAAGCCCGGATGTGATCACTACCTCCTTACCCTGGAGCAGCTGCTTCTTGATTTTTTCGAGGATGTCTTGGTCAAAATTAGCTTGCTCGGTCAGGAAGACAAGGTCTTCATTCGCGGGAAATTCAGGCGTAATATCCATCGGAATGCCTAACATCCCCATAAAATTGGGGAGATAGTCTTCACCATTTGAATCATAGGGTTTGTAGCTCTTAATCCCGACCGGCCTACCCAATTGACCCAGGAAACAGTCAAGTTTTTCTAAGCTATAGCCGGCTACCGGAGCAACCGCACTCAAGGGTTTAAATGAACCGTCATCCTGCTGAATTTCTTCTAACAGAATTCCAAAGCAAAATAAAGTCAGCTCCCGGGCTTTAGCGAACATAGTCAGATTGATCTGTTCGGCATAACGGTCGAGCGTCCGACGCGAAAATGGATCCACCCAGCCACCGCCGTTTCTACCCGGGGCAACATTTTCAAAATAGCGCATGATGGCATAACTCTCATAAGCCTGTAAATGCTGATGAGTATAAACCGGGTCACGAGTTTCGGTACCGGTATAAATCAGATCGAAAAGTGCCGGCTGTTTCTCCAAATTATAGCCACAATACTGAAAATGGTCATACCAGTTGGGATATTTGATGATTATTTTTACTTTGGGATTAATCTTTTTCGCCGGCTCGATGATTAACTTTTGAGAAGCCTCATCCATCTGGTCAAGCCGGAAACGTGTCCAGCTCTTTGCACCCTTGGCTTTAATATCGGACTCAGTTTTGGTATTCAGAAACCAGAAATCATCTAAAATTATTTCATCAAACATACCGGCGGTGTACTCCGCAATTTCCTGGATTATTCGGCGATGTTCCGGATTAGTGATGCAAAATGACTCAAACTGGCGACCATCATTCCAAACATAGGTTATTCCACCCGAAGTTTGAATGCCGCGATCCTTGAAAAATTTTTTAACCTTTAAAATCGTTTCCTTTTCAACTTTATTTTGACCGCGATATGTCTCAAGATAGACTTTATCAATATCGAGATATTTATCAAGCAGGTTAAAATTTTTTTCTAACCAATTCAAATCCGCCATCCTTTGCACATCGCGTGCCGGGCAATAAACGGCAAGTTTGAAATTCTTATAGTGATCTTTTGCCAGTAAAGGTCCTGAAATCAGGGCAAGTATTAAAAAGACTGAAATGATTAATTCCATTTTTATGGTCCAATTCATATCTGGTGTTTCCCCTTTTAATTATCAGGTCTTATTAGATCTCAAGATCCCTCATCATTGATAAATAATCTACTTAAGCAACAACATTTGCTTTTGGGTTTTAAAATTACCTGCTTCAAGGCGATAAAAATAGATCCCGGAAGCTAAATTGCCAGCATTGAACTGCATGATATGATAACCAGCGCTCAACGGTCTATTAATCAGAGTTGCTACCTCTTGACCTAATAAATTATACACGACCAATTTGACATGCTGCGGTTGAGCCAGTGAAAAACTGATATTGGTAGTCGGATTAAATGGGTTGGGGTAATTCTGGGCAAGTTTGTACTCAAGCGGTAAACTATGTTCCGCTATTGCCGTAATCACCGACTCCTTATTTAACTGGATATAATCCACGACAATATTACTGGCAGTCAGGGTGATGGTATTAGCGCCGGCAACCAATTCAAATCTGTCTGAAAGGACGCTTAATCCGCCACCCTCGGGATCGGCGGCAAAGGTGATCGGATAATTAGTAGAAGCTACTCCAATCTGACCCGTTTCCGCTGTACCCTTATTCGTGTAGTTAATTAAAACCTTATAAGTACCCGGATTGGTGATATTGACCTGCCAGACTATCGTTCCACTTGCTCCCATATTAACTGACTTAAATTTACTCGGAACATAAGGGGCATTCTTACTTACTAAAACAACCTGGTCGAAAGTCGTCACATTCGAAGCATCTAAAGTGATAATCGTTTCGCCGCCAACTTTGATATAAACGATACTAAATTCCTGCCATCCCCAGGACTTTTCGATTTTGAGGGTGTTGGTACCAGCTGATAGATCCAATGCCTCGGCTCCTTCAATCAGTCCAGCCTGGTTAATTGTATATTCCTGCCAGTTGTTAGTAAGTCCGGTAAAATAATATTCTCCATAACCGGCATCATTGCGGATATTTATGCCATTAATTCGAATAAATTCTCCTCTGATCGCATCCTGACTCCGCGTTACGACTCCCAATTCGATGACTGCCGCGGTCGGCATTTCGAACACCCACTCCATATAGCCAGCACCGTCCATATCAAAATAAGGAATATCGTTAAAGCTTTCAACGACGGCTGTACCGGATAGTGTGCCGTCCTCAGCTTCGACTTCCATTACCGGCTCGAGCTTAGTGATGGTACCAGCCTTGGCTTGCAATTGAGCGATATATTGAGCTTTATTCGCCTCGAAGATTGCCTTTTCATTCGGGAACCAGTTCAGATCGCCAAGTGGTAAGCCATCGGTTCCAGCGGTTTCCAGTTGAGCATCGGTATACGAAAAGTCTTCCGGTAACGGCCAGCTGGGACACAAATGACAAACTGAACCGTTGGGATTCAGCACCGGATTCCAAACGTATACCAGAGCATCTCCAGAACCATTCCGCAAATCCTTAATATTTTGAATCATAGAATCAATAAAAGTAGAAGTAAAATATGTTCCCAGGTTTGGTCGAGCCGTTAGCCAGGTAGTATCAACCGCAACCATTTGGTCATACACGTCAAAGTAATCCTCGCGGGTAATTGGATTGGCAAAAGGTTGCGCCTTAATGGTATCGGCATAATAAGCGGCAAAAGCTGGGTCGCGCCAGGCTGCCGTATTAGCCAGCAGAATTCGGCGCCCCTCTTCCGGACCATATTTCGAGGCTAAATCACCAATACTGAACATCCCCGCCGAAGTCGCCCGCGGTTCACGATTCGGATCGGTCAGATCGGCATGCCCCTCACCGTGCCAGAAAACATTTACCAACAAATTATTGGCGAAATAGGCCTCCCTCCAGGAGTTGCCCGAAATAGCCATGTTCCGCCCAACATTGACTTCCGTATTATGATTGAAGCGCAGGTAATTGGCGGCTCCACCTTCCAACTGAAACGGGGTAAATTGAATGTTAAAAAATGTGCAGTTTTCAACTATGATTGTATCCTGATCAGTCCAGATCGAAACTCCCCGACCCTGCCACTGCTGGTCACTGGGATAACCAATTAAATTGCGAAAAACACAATTTGTGAAATAAATATCGTTATCCGGATTAGTAAAAGCCGGAATCGCAAAATTACTCCGCTCGAAAATAACGTTATCAAAAATGAATCGTTTGTTGGTTCCGGCTAATTCAATGGGCTGGTAAGAAGTCTGCACACCCTCGTCGTCAGCACCAATGATATAAAGGTTTTTCAAAGTCAGATCACCATTACCAACAATCATTTTGTCACTGATTACGCCCTCATTAGTATGCACCAATTGAATCACCGGAGGATTTCCATAAATTGGATCGCTTAGATTCCCTGGCTCACCCACAATTGCCAGTGAATAACCGGTATTATCAATCCGGTCACTGTTCCAGTAAAAGCCTCCGCGTTGGAGTTTATAAACCCGGTTTTGAACCCGATCACCACCGGCAACCGTATCGGCAAGAATAACATCCCTTAGATGATTTAGCCACGGATTGATTCCATCTTGCGACCATTCGACTACTAACGTATCAGGTGTCTGAGCATTACCTTTTATGGAGTACCCGAAGATGCCCAGTCCAACCAGCGTTAACAAAGTAAAACGATACATAACCTTCATAATGAACCTCCTGCTGTTTATTATTTAATAGTAAAATCTTCATTTATCATCAAATTTTATAACGAATCCCAAAATCCATAGTAAAACCATAATATTCGATATAGGTTGGATTAACTAACGCTTCGCCTCTAAAACTTCGATCAGGTCGGCTGTTCAGGTTATTGAAATTAGCAAAAAGTTGAAACTTCTTACTCAGTTTCTGCTGCAGCGAGAGGTCCCAGCGGGCATAATCTCCCGTAAATTGATCCAAAATAGTATTGCGATCAATATAAGTCACTTTATCGGTCTGGTACAAGTAAGACAGACGCATCGAGAATCCTTTATAATCACAACCAATCGTCAAATTCAAAATATGAGCCGGCTGATCAGGCATTCGGGCGGTTCGGGTACTGTCAACAATCTTATAACTCCAAACCGGCGGTCTGGGTCGAATTAGCGAGTCCTGTTTGGTGATGTACAACGTTTTTTTCATCTCCGAATTAATGTGAGTGTAATTCACATTCAGAATAATCCCTTTCAGCAGCGAAGGTAAATACCAGAAATGAGTTTGCCAATCCAATTCGACTCCCCGATAATAGGCAGGATACGGATTATTGATATAAATATCTGCTTGTGGTGAGGCTTTTAACCAATCCTCGGGAATATTACAACCAACCGGCACCGGCACTCCCGTTTTAAACTCATATCTGGTCTGAAAAATTAAATTTTCAATTTCTTTATAAAAACCTGAGATGGTAAATAGACCAATATGATTCTGATAAACCGAAACTGATGCATCGTAATTCGTTGATTCGGCTGGTTTTAATAAGGCATTCGCCGCCCGCATATATGACTGATAACTATTAATTCGGGTAATCGGAGCATACTGGATATAATCGGGTCGGGTCAGGGTTGCGGTGCGTGCCAAACGGATTTTCAGCCAGCTGGTTGGTTTAATAGTCAGATGAATCGCCGGCAGCCAGAATTCATGGCGGCGGATATTGGTTAAGGTATCTAAATCAGCCGGTGGACCCTGTACATTATTTGGTGAAATTTCCTTAAACCGCTGACCGTAATATTTACTATACTCATTTTCATATCGGATGCCCGGCAAAATTGTCAGGTAACGCCCAAGATTAAATTCAGCCATTAAATATCCCGCCTGATAATTCTCTCTGCCATGATAATCGTTACCTAACGAATTAATCGAATAGCGCAGAATTTTGCCGCTGTCACTCAAAACCTGAGTTACTCGCTCTAACATCGCCTGCTTGACCGTAAAACCAAGCGGGTAATCGCCATCCAGAAAATTAGCACGTGAATAATTATCCAGGAAGATTGAAATCGGTAAATGACCGTGTTCATCAACTAATTCCTGCACTTGCCAATCGGGATTGGCTCCATCAAGAGCAGTTAACATTTCATTTCCGCCATCACCATATTGAATGCCATGACGACCACTATTTTCTTCATCATTCAGGCGCTCTAACCAGCGGAATTTACCTCCGGTTTTCAAATAGCCGTTGACCATATTGCCAACATTGAAAGGCATTTGGAAATTAAACTGGATTGAGGATTCATTTTCCTCGCGCTCAGTATCCCAGAGCCACACTTCCGATAAAAAAGTCTTAAAAGTATCGTTGGTAGCAAAAGCCGGGATCTCTTCCAGATCAGTGTTTTGAGGAAATTCTGTCTGGGTAAATGCTCCGGCTTCCTGTGTAAATCGCCAGGTTTTTTCATCCGGACATCGGGTTCGCGATGCGGTTCGCGCCAGACTGGCGTCATAACGGATCCAACCAAAATTTTGCTCGACACCTAAAGCGCCGGTAAAAATTGAAGTTGAACCACCACGCTCCTCAAATTCATAATAGTGGCGATTGCTTTCTCCCGGGGCGGTCAAACTCATGATATTAATTCGGTTGGTGCCATCCCAGCCAAGCTGGTTATAGAACGAATTGGCTGTTATTTTCCCGTTGGGCAGGCGATAATCGAGCAAAATGCTGGCACCCGTTCTTCCGCGCTTGAGTATATTTTCTCTTAAATATAGCTTCTCCATCGAAATGTAGGTTTCACCCTGCAGGTTTGTCCTTTCACCATAATTGGCTGAAAGTTTATCGGCGCTACGATCGTAATCATCAAGATTGAAGTTCGCCAGAATGCCGAGACGATTATCACTGAACCGATTGCTTACAGTCCCACTCAATTTATAATTGCCAGTATAATTCTGCAGTTGATTATAGCCCCCCTGACTCGCGAAATCCAGCTGCAAGTTCTCCGGCGCTTCCTTGACTTTCAGGTCTACGGTACCGCCTAAAGCATCGGCATCCATATCGGGAGTTACGGCTTTTTTTACCTCAATCCCGCCCAGCATATTCGATGAGATCAACGATAAATCCACACTCCGGTCATCACCACCGGTAGCCGGAACTCGCACGCCATTAACTGTAATCATATTATACTTCGGCGAAAGACCACGAATTTCAACTTTGGTAGCTTCACCCCCATACCGCTGGATCGAAATACCGGGCAAACGCCCGATGGATTCGGCGGCGTTGACATCGGGGAGTTCCTGGATGCGGCTCTGGTCAACGATACTTGTGATGGTATTGGATGCCAGCTGCTGGTTAATTGCCGACATTTGCCCCTTAGCCTGGGCCGTAACTACCACCTCCTCACCGAGTAGGGCACCGCCATATATCAGATTGAAATTTTGAGTAATTGTTTCATCTGCCCTTATAATCAATTTTTGTTTGGCAGTTTGATAGCCGATATAGGTGACTTTTAAAGTATACTCGCCTGCCGGAACATAATCAATGCGATAGAAACCCTTTAAATCCGACGCCCCTCCAATTCCAGCCAGTTCTTCGATAATGACATTTGCCCCAAGGAGCGGATCTCCGGTATTGGAATCTACCACGCGACCTTTTATCACCCCGGCAAATAAATTTTCCAATCCCCCAAATATTAAAAATAAACCAAAAAGCAGATAGGTAATTACTTTCCTCATAAAAATCTCAATTTACTTCATATATTGATCAATGAACCTAATCCCCACTATGTGCTTATTTTTGTCACTGAATCTCGTTCAATTAATTTGATCGGGACCAACGTGGTAATTGGTTCCGTAATCTCCTTGCGAATTATTTTCAAGAGTATCCGGACGGCAATCGAGCCCAGCTCTTCTTTATATACCCGGACGGTGGTCAATGCCGGACTGATGATTTTGGCAAGTTCAATATCATCAAAACCAATTATGCTAATATCGCCTGGAATTTGATAACCATAATCTTTCACCGCATTATAGCCGTGGATCGCATTAATATCATTAACCGAAAATATCGCCGTCGGATGTTCTTTCAATTGTAAAAGATCCCGGACATGCTGGTAACCGAGTTCCAGCCCTCCAGTTCTGACATAATCCGATCGAAAAGGGATATTATTATATTCCAGCGCCTGCTGATAGCCAAGATAGCGCTGCTGAAAGCTGAGGCGCTCCAGATTGCCGGAGATGAAACCAATTCGGCGATGACCATGGTTGATTAAATATTGGATGGCTAAAAGAGCACCATGTTCGTTATCAATTACCACCTGACTAAAACCCTCAATCCTGATTTGCGGATCAATCAATACAGCCGGAATTTGCTGATTTTGAATGTACTCTAAGAATTTCAGTTTTTGTAATCCAATTAACATCACCCCGTCAACATTCCGCTCTCTTAGCATTTTTGGACATTCATTTTTGAAATCTTCGGGCACTAACTGCAAAACAAGATTGTAATTCTTAATTGCCAACTCGCCCTCGATACCTTCCAGAACCCGTGAATAAAAAGGATTGCCGCTGAGTGGCTGGCTCTCGCGACAAAAAATGACCCCGATATTTTCGGTTGCTTTTTTCTTTAATCCCCGACCAAAGGCATTGGGAACATAATGATGGGTCTCAACAATATCGAGAATCCTTTGGCGGGTGGATTCACTGACATCGAATTTTCCATTGATCGCCTTCGAAACCGTAGATAGCGAGCATTTGGCTTCCCTGGCAATGTCCTTGATCGTGATCATCGTGGTAATGTCATTTAATTCCGTAATTTCATCACTTTTTAAAACCGCTACCCGCGCCAGTCTGTGCAACGGTTTTTAATTCCCCTCCAACCTAAAATACCGAACCAGTTAAAATTATCGAAATCGTTTTTTCGAATTTAATTACTTTTTTATGGATGTCAAATATTTTCGCAACTATAATTCTTACCGAAGAGAAAATGCTATTTGGAGTACCTTTTTCAGTCATTTTCTGAATACCTAATAATCCACTCCCGAAAATATTTTCGAAAAAATCATTTACTGATGATCCTTCCTCCAAGATTGTTCATCTTTTGGGCAGATTCTCTGATAATTTCCAAGGTGCTCTGATCGCTGTTAAAAACCGAATTCCGACCCTGCGGCTCCTGCGGTGGATCGCCGGTATATGGATCACCCAGCTGCCAGATCGGATGCTCCGGATCGCGGGGATAACCCTCGCCCGCCCAGGTCCAAAAATTACTGCCCACCAACGGTCCACCCTGCTTAGCATCTTCATAAATCGCCTTGAAAACCTGAGTATAGTAACGGTCACGATAAGTTGTGGCTGCTGCTGGTGAATAGGAATGCAGGTCACGCGGGATACCGAATTCCGATAACACCAACGGCTTGCCCAGCCGGTTGGCAAAGGCAATGTGCTCTTGGATATAATTCAAGGCGCGTTCCTCAGCCTGGGGATAAGTTTCCGTGGGTTTGAGCGGATTGTACCAATTCCAGTTCAAAATCCAGAGGTGAAAGGTCATGTAATCAATATTTTCAAGTTGATGGATGTCTAAGTATAATTCCTGCGACCACATTGAGCCACCCAGTCCTTCGTTCCCGGTTGAAACCAAATGATTGGGATCAAGCGATTTAATATAGGCTGTCGTCTCGGCAATCCATTTGCGAAAAACATCAAAATTAGCCGTACCCCAATCACCACCGCCGGGACGGGGTTCATTTGCCAGCTGCCACGACATAATCGTCGGATCATCTTTATATTTTTGTCCGGTGAAAATATTGGTTCGATTAATCAAGGTTTTAACGTATTGCCGAAATTGTTGCTTGGCATTTTCATGGGTATAGAACCGGGCGCTGAAGCGCATGAATGCATCCCAATCATACGGCTCCCTGAACGGATTCGGAACCGATACACCCTCATTCCAGGCGACATACTGCGCCATCCCGCCCGACCAGACCCAATAATTATTCAGGAATATAACCGCATACATTTTGCGTTTGCCCATCTCAGTCAATAAGAAGTCCAGCCCCTGGAGCAACTCCTCATCGTACTTGCCTGAGTCGGGCTGCAACGAGGGACGGACAGTATTGAATTGACCGCCTTCGGATGCACCTAAGATACGCAGATTGTTAATTCCCAACTCTTTGAGATGATCCAGCTCGCGGATTAGACGCTGGCGGTCGCCACCCTCCCCGGCTGATCCCAAGTTGCACCCAAACCACAAATTAGTTCCCAGAAAATAGTAGGGCTTACCGTCAATCTCAAAGTGATTACCAACAACTTTCACGAATTGCTTGAATCCCTGTTTACCATTTATATTATTAACCATGAGAGTGATACATAAAATCATCAACCAATAGCACTTACATTTCTCTGATTCTAATTGATACCCCATTCTCAATCTAATTAAATCCTAAAATGTTTCATTAAAAACAATAAATATAAACAGACGATAAATCCAAACATTTTTACTATTTTATCTATAAGTTTCAAAATGCGATTTTCTTTCTGATATTATTCACTTATCATTCCATTACGCTAAAAGATTGGTCACTATTTTGATTAGTTTATCCTTTTCTTTGGGTTCACTGATGGCAACTAACAGAGATAACGCAGTCAAGGCATTATCATTAATCTTCTTTTCTCCATTATCTCTATAGAGGTAGTCATTGCGTTCCAGAAAATATATAAACAGAAATGAGGCTATTCTTTTGTTACCATCTATAAAAGGATGGTCTTTGATAATAAAGTAAAGCAGATGCGCGGCTTTTTCTTCGAGGGAAAGATATAATTCTCTACCATCAAAAGTTTGATAAATAGTGGATAATATACCCCTAAATGCCTGACTACTTTCCTGGCCAAATAAGTTACTGGCTTCTTTTTTAACAACCAGTTCTCTTCTCATTTTACTAATCCAAGTTACTGCTTCTTCATATTCAAGTGTGAATTTTATTTCAGCTTTTTTGATAGTCTTAAGTTTTCCCAGATCATATTGCTCGAGCAGGCTAAAAGTTTTAGCATAACTGGCAAGCAAATTCAGGATTTCCTGCTCTTGTCCTGCAAGGAATTCCTGCTTTGACTTTTCATGTAAAAAGGAAATAGTATTTTGCAGGTCCTTTAGTTGACTTTTGGTTTGAAGCAAGCGATTTTCGTTGATGGTGTAGCCCCTAATTAGGTGTTCTTTTAATGTCTTTGTTGCCCAAATACGAAAATGTGTTGCTCGTTTGGAATTGACTCGATAACCTACAGAAATAATCATATCCAGATTATAAAGGTTCATCTTCCTGACTTTTCCATCTGCGGCAACTTGTTCCAAAATGGAACAGGTTGTTTTCCTTTCTAACTCTTTTGAGCGATAAATATTATTGATGTGTTTGACAATAGCCGGACGATTAACACAAAATAGTTTGGCAATAAGATGGGCATTAAGCCAGACCGTATCCTTTTCGAGCCGTACTTCTAACATGGGGATACCGTGAGCTTGATAAATAACTATTTCACCTGTTTTATAATTTTGGTTTTTCATAATTACAGTCAAAGGTAATATCTAAAATTAAATTTAACGTCTTATTTGACGTACAGACATTTCCGGACTGCCTTAAAGTCCTCACTCAAAATTCGATAAAAATAGATGCCGGAGGAAAGATTTTTGGGACTCCATTCCAACCGATAATACCCCGGCTCCTGCCGACCTTCGACTAGTGTCTCTATATATTGACCGGCTAAATTATAGACATCAATCTTCAGTTTAGTAATCCTGGGCAAAGAATACTCAATAACCGTGTTGGCATTGAAGGGATTGGGATAATTCGCCTTGAGAGTATACTGACTTGGGATAATTTCATTGCCATCGGGATTGATTTTAGCTAAAACTTCACCAACTAAACTCGCGGTCTCTAATCCTGCGCATTGAGCCGTGATTGTAATTTCTCCCAGCTGACCTTCCACTGGAAGGTATTCGATCATACCCATTCCGTTACTTGTTTCGATTGAATTTGCACTCAATTGCCCCGGTCCACTAAGAGTAAAACCAATTGAATAGGAGCCAGTCGGACATAAACGATTTTTGGCATCACTGATAAAACACAGGATTTTATAACGGGAGTCGGGTGCAGCCTGAATGATTTCTTTTTCGAAAAACAGGTTGATTTTAGCCGCCGTGGTTCCATCCGCAATACGGTAGACTTTAAATGCCAGGTCTTTACGGTCGTCAACTGTAGTCGGAGTTGTACCATTCAACATCGCATAAACCGAGACACTGGTATCTAGCTGTATCAAATCACCACTCCAGGTGTTATACCACTGAATCTGAAAAGTCCCGTTTTCCAGCCCGTTCACTCTAGCAAAACGGTTAGCAATAGCTTTACCATTCCATGATCTTGCCCAGCCAAAGCCAAGAGTGTCTGCTTCCATTAAAAAAGCATCGGCAGAGTCAACTTTCACCGGCATAAATTGAAAATTAGTATAAGCGTAATTGATCCCATTAACTACTTTGGAAAAGGCAGCCATGCGGTTAAAAACAATATCACTCATCAATGACCGATCACTCATTGACCACCAGATTGGAGTAGTTGCTAAACCACATGCCCAGGATGCCCAGATCGCATTATGATAAACCAAAGCATAATCGGCAGAACCATCGGTAATACTTGCATACATACTGTTAGACGAAGCGCCGGCCTCACCGAAAATACAAGGCTTATCGAATTGACTAACGAGCTGCCGGGTAACATTGCGATAGGTCCAATAACTGCTGCGAAAGGGATCGTTGCGATATAATGCATTCCAGTCAGTTTCATACAAGTGGACATTCGGTAAATCACAAATTGAATATCCCTGCGACCAGTAATTTGTCGGACCGCCGCTTTTGGAAATTGTCGTCGGGCGATTGTAGG
>Ga0209610_1000985_pt1 | contig 14813 bp, 12 predicted proteins | sample LakKivw275mmetaG_FD_184137 | JGI IMG/M metagenome (GOLD analysis project Ga0209610, IMG submission 184137) | Anoxic lake water microbial communities from Lake Kivu, Rwanda to study Microbial Dark Matter (Phase II) - Lake Kivu water 275m metaG... | ecosystem: Environmental > Aquatic > Freshwater...
GGCCTTTTCCAACCTGGCGGGTTGCGGATTCTAACCCCGTGTATTTTATTCTTTTATTTTCATCAACGACAAGAGGGACGATGAGAACGACAACATCGCATTTTTTTACTGCTTCCGTGGTTTTTGTTGTTGTTATTAGGAGATTTTTTTCATGCGCGAATTTTATTTTTTCCTCGAGCCCGGGCTCTTCCTTTATGTGCGACACACCGCGGTTTATTGAATCAACCACTTGCGGGTTTATGTCGCATCCCACAACTTCAAAACCCTTGCCCGTGTACTGGGCAGCGAGCGGCAAACCAATTTTTCCCAAACCTACGACACATATCCTCATAAAGAAATCACCCTATTGCTGACAGAAGATTCGATTATTTTTTCTGCGATTTCAAGGGCTTTGAGGCCATCTTCTGCGGAAACGATTGGCTGTTTGTTGTTGACAACGCAGTCTACAAAGGATTCGAGTTCGGATTTCAGAGGCTCTTTTTTGTTTATGCGTATGTTTGTTATGTCGCCTTCCGTTACGCCCATGAGCATGTCTGAATATGAGTAACCGTTTTTTGACATCATTCTGTTTTCGTAGAAAAGAAGCTCCTGCGTGAGGTATTTCACGACGAACATTCCGCGTTCGCCTTTTATGGAGATTTCGCGGATTTTTTCCGGAGTTAGCCAGTCGACGCTCAGAACCCCTAAAGCACCGTTTTTGAATTTTAGCAGGCCGTTCAGCAAATCCTCGTGGCTTGTGTGGATTCTGCGCTCTGCCTCTGCGTAAATTCGTTTCACTTCCGAGTTTGTGAGATAGCGCATTATGTCTATGTCGTGGACCGCTAGATCAATAACAACGCCGACGTCGCGAACGCGCGTTGGGAAGGGACCGACGCGGTTTGCGGTGATGCTGAACACTTTTCCGAGCTCGTTGTTTTCGAGGCGTTTCTTCAACTCGATGACTGCGGGGTTGAAGCGCTCTATGTGGCCGATAGTGAACTTTACGTTTTCTTTTTTTGCTACTTTTATTATTTCCCTTGCGTTCTTGGACGTGTCTGAAATCGGCTTTTCAAGGAGAACGTGCTTTCCGCTTTTCATGCATTCGATTGCAACATCCTTGTGATACATGGTCGGAACAACGACGGAAACGAAATCGATGTGCTCTTTTTTCAGCATTTGTTTGTAGTTTGTGTAGGCCTTGCAGTAGTAGTCGCCGGCAACGTCCTTTGCGAGCTTTCCATTTACGTCGGAAACAGCGACGAGGTTGACGCTGTCCATTTGGGAATAGATTCTTGCATGATTCTTTCCCATCGAGCCGACGCCGATTACGGCTGCGTTTGGTTTTTTCATTGTGTCTCGCTGATTGCTGATACGATTTTATCAAGGTCGTTTCGGGTTACTGCGGGGTGTATCGGTAGGGATAAGACCTCGCCGGATATTTTTTCAGCAACCGGCAGCTTATCTTTATAACCCAGCCGGGTATATAAATCCTGCTTGTGTATTGGAACTGGATAGTACACGCCAAAACCGATGTTATTTTCTTTCAATTTTTCGATTACGGTATCGCGTTTGTTGTTTTTCACGCGTACTGTGTACTGATGGAAAACATGAACGCAATTATTTTTCACGCTTGGCGTTACTATTCCTTCGATACTTTTGATTTTGTTGGTAAGGTAATTTGCGTTCTCGATTCTTTTTTTGTTGAATTGGTCGAGTTTTTTTAACTGGCAGAGACCGATGGCTGCAGCGATGTCTGTCATGCGGTAGTTGTAACCCAAAATTTCGTGATGGTATCTCGCTCTTGAGCCATGGGCTCTGAGCAACCTGCAGGATTCTGCGATTTTTTCGTCGTTGGTTGTGAGCATCCCGCCCTCGGCGGTAGTCATGTTTTTTGTTGGATAGAATGAAAAAACTCCCGTTCCAAATGAGCCGACTTTTTTGTTGTTGTAAGTTGCACCGTGCGCCTGGCATGCGTCTTCGATAACCGCGAGTTTGTTGTCCCCAGCAATTTTCATTATTTCATCCATGTCGCATGGATGGCCGTATAAGTGAACCGGAAGAATCGCTTTTGTCTTTTTTGTTATTTTCTCTTCGATTTTTTCAGGGTCAAGGTTGAAGGTATCTTCTTCTATGTCCGCAAAAATGGGCTTGGCGTTGCAGTAAAGAATTGAATTCGCGGTTGCGATGAAGGTGAACGGTGTTGTTATGACCTCGTCGCCGGCTTTTATGCCGCATGCGAGTAACGCAACATGCAACGCGGTTGTTCCGGAGGAGGTTGCAACCGCATGCTTCACTCCGATGTATCTCGCAAACCGCTCCTCGAACTCTTTTACTTTCGGGCCTTCTGCGATGATGTCGGAATCCAGAACAGAAAGAACAGCTTTTTTCTCCTCTTCACCAATGAGAGGTTTCGCTATGGGAATCATTCTTTTTTGTAATAATCGCGGCTCGGAATTTTCGTGATTTTCCTGCATTTGGGGCATTTGAATTCAACGATTTTTTCGTCAACCTTGTATTCCTCAACCTTCCAGCCGCAGATGCATACAAAGCCCTTTAACCTTGCAGGATTTCCGAGAACAAGTGCGTGATTTGGAACGTCACTTGTTACGACGCTGCCTGCCCCGACCATGGAGTGCTCGCCGATTGTCAAACCGCAGAGTATCGTCGCGTTTGCGCCTATGGACGCGCCTTTTTTCACATGGGTTTTGACCCTGCGCTCCCTGCTCCAGATGCGTGACCTCGGGTAAAGGTCGTTTGTAAACGTGGCGCTTGGCCCTATAAAGACGTCATCTTCCACGGTAACCCCGTCGTAAACGGAAACGAAGTTTTGTATTTTGACGTTGTTGCCGATTTTCACGTTCGTGTCTATGTAAACTGCTTTTCCGATGTTGCAGTTCCTTCCGATTTTTGTGTTTTCCCGCACCTGGGCCTGATGCCAGATTTTCGTGCCTGAACCGATTTTTGCCTTTTGGGATACTTCAGCTGTCGGATGTATGTATACCTTTGTTTTGGCCATTTTACTTTTCCACGAGACCTTTCTTAACAAGTTCTGCATGCGCCTGCTCGGATTTATCCACCGCTTCTGCGGTTCTGCTCCATTCGACAAGTTCCTTCATGCCTTCTTCGAAGCTGACCTTTGCAGTGAAACCGAGTTTTTTCCTTATCTTTGTGGGGTCGGCGTAGCAGTAACGAACGTCGCCCTTCCTGAACCTGTTGGTTATTTCCGGTTTGAGCTTTGAACCGTACAAAGTTGCAAGGACTTCTGCGACTTTTTTTATGGAAATCGGATTTCCTGTTCCAACGTTGAAGTAATCGTAATCACCGGAACTTTTGTTCATCGCGAGGATGTTTGCCTCAACGATGTCCTTCACGGAGATGAAGTCGCGGCTCTGCACGCCGTCCTCGTAGATGATTGAGCGGTTGTTGTTCTTTATGCGGCTCATGAATATTGCGGCAACTCCGGTGTATGGATTGCTCAAGGACTGGCGCGGACCGTAAACATTGAAGTAGCGCAATGCAACTGTTGGAAGACCGTAGGTTTTTCCTATCATCAAACATAAATCCTCCTGGTCTTTTTTTGAAAGAGCATAAACGGAATTTGGTTTAACAATTTTTTCCTCGGTTGTTGGTATCGGTTTTGTTTTTTTGCCGCACGTCGGGCAGTCGAGTTCCCAGTCGCCTTTTTTCATCTGTTCCTCTGTCCTGAGTTCCGGGTAAACGACGCCGCATTTGTCGCATTTGTAGGAGCCTTCGCCGTAGATGGACATTGATGATGCAACAATCAGCTTCTTTACGGAATTTTTCTCGTTCACGAGAATGTCCAGCAAATTCGCGGTTCCGCGCGTGTTCACGTCCATGTACTTGTCAATCTGGTACATTGACTGGCCGACGCCGACGGCAGCCGCCTCGTGGAAAACTATTTCAACATCCTTGAGTGCTTTTGAAAGCGCTTTCCTGTCGCGGACATCCCCTTTTATGAACTCCGCTTTTTTGTTCAGGTATTCTGGAAGTTTCTGCTTCTCGCCGTGAACCTGCGGCTCAAGGTTGTCAAATATCCTGACCCCGTGACCGTCATCAACCAGCCGGTCAACGAGATGCGAGCCGATAAAGCCGACACCACCCGTAACCAAAACGCTGTAGGTTGCCATTTTACCCTCTTTTATTGGTTTTTTAGAATAAAAAAGGCAAAGGGTTTTTTATATTGCTGGGACAATAATTACCACGATGGAACGGCGCTATTCGGTTGAAATTCGTCCGGAACTTGATGGAAAAAAAGTAACCGTTGCGGGCTGGGTTCACGAAATACGGGACCTTGGAAAATTAAAGTTTCTCGTGCTCAGGGACAGGGAGGGGAGCATCCAGATAACAGCAAAAAAAGAGACTACCGACGAAAAAATTCTTATGGTAATGGGCAGTATAAGCAGGGAATCGGTGATTGAGGTTACAGGAACCGTGAGAAAAGACCAAAAAGCACCGAACGGTTTCGAGATCATTCCTTCGAAGATAACGATAATTGCAAAAGCGGAAACGCCCTTGCCGCTGGACGTCACGGAAAAGGTTGATGCCGATTTGGATACGAGACTGAACAATCGATTTCTTGATGTCCGCAAACCTAAGGTCGCTGCCGTCTTTAGGATACGCGCGAAGATAGAGGAGGCGTTCAGGGAGTATTTCACGAAAAAAAAATTTATAGAGATAAACCCGCCGACCATAATCGCGGCGGCATCGGAAGGCGGAACCGCGTTGTTTCCAATAAGCTATTTTGAGAGGGAAGCTTTCCTTGCACAATCCCCGCAGTTGTACAAGCAGATGATGATGGCTTCAGGTCTTGATAAAGTGTTTATAACCATGCCTGTTTTCAGGGCGGAACTTCACGACACAACAAGGCACCTGAATGAGGTTTACCAGATGGACATCGAGAAGGCGTTCATTGAGGATGAGGAAGGCGTTCTCGAAGAGCTTGAGGGCGTCACACACCACATATTCAGGAAGGTTCATGACGAGTGCGGTAAGGAACTGAAGACTCTGGATGCAAAGATGGAGGTTCCAAAACTTCCGTTCAAGCGCATAACCTATGACGAGGCGCTGGAAACTTTGAAAAAAAATGGGGTAAAGATTTTATGGGGTGAGGACACGACACCGGAGGCAGAAAAAATTCTCGGTGAAAGGTCCAATGATCCTTTTTTTATAACAAAATGGCCGACCAAGAGCAGGGCATTTTACTCAAAACCTGTTGATAAAAACCCGAAGGTCTGCCATGCTTTTGACCTATCGTACAGAGGTATGGAGCTTGCTTCAGGAGCGCAGCGGATTCATGACGAAAGGCAACTTATGGAGGCACTTAAATCAAGGGGTTTGAACCCGGAGAACTTTGAGTTTTATTTAAAAGCATTTAGGTTCGGGATGCCGCCGCACGGCGGCTGGAGCATCGGTGCTGAACGCATAACGCAGGCAATAACCGGAGTTAAGAACATAAGGGAATGCGTTTTGTATCCGAGAGACAGGCAGAGGCTTGCGCCGTAAATCAGCCAACGTAGTAGTAATCCCCGGAATCCTTCTGCTCGCGGTCCTTTACTGAATCTGGTTTGTTTGCGCGCGGCCTGCCCGAATCCGGGTCCCTTCTGAACGTGACGCCCATCTCCCTCAAAAATTTGTTCATTCCCTCCTTCAGACTCAGGGAGCCCGATGCCGTACCGTTTACGCCGGATACGCCGGAAAAAACCATAAGCCCGTCTGAAAGATAATCCACCAGCAGAAGGTCGTGGTCAACCACGAGGACGCTTTTTTTGTTCTCTACGGCAAACCTCCTGAGGAATTTGCCGAGGGACAAACGTTCCTCAACATCGAGGTATGCTGACGGCTCGTCTAAGAGGTAGATGTCAGCATCCTTTGACAAACAGTCGGAAATCGCGACCCTCTGGAGCTCGCCGCCGCTGAGTGTGTTTATTTTGCTATCAGCAAGGTGGATAATCCCGAAGTGCTCGGCCAGATTATTTTTCAAGCCGAGCGATTTTACTGTAGCATTGCTTGTCGGGATGTACTGCGGCTTGTATGAAACACGTACGCCAAGTTCCAGTTCGGTGTCGTCAGGTTTCAAAACACCTGCAAGCATCTTCACGAACGTGGTTTTTCCTGTCGCGTTCGGTCCGAGGATTCCGAGCGTTTGCTCAAGGTAAATCACGCCATTGATTGTTTTCAGTTTAAAGTTGCCGAGGGTTTTTTCGAGAGCAGGATATTCCACAAGTTTTTTTCTTTTCTTCGTCTCCTTCGGCGACCTGACATCGAACTTTATCTCATCCCTGAAGCGCATGTTCTCGGATTTCAGGAAACCAGCAAGGTACTCGTTAATTCCGACCCTTACGCTCTTGATGTTCGAAACGATTCCGTATGCGCCCCGAACTCCGAATATCACATGCACGTAATCCGAGAGGTAGTCAAGAACAACGAGGTCGTGCTCGACGACCATTATGTACTTGTCCTTCAGACTCCTTACGGCACGCGCAACGTTTAAACGTTCTTTAACGTCAAGGTAGCTCGAAGGCTCGTCAAGGAGGTAGATATCGGCGTTCTTCGTGAGAGCTGCAGCAATCGCAACCCTCTGGAGCTCGCCGCCGCTTAATGCGTTTATGTCCTTGTCGAGGGCGTTTTCCAGATCGAGATTTTTTACAACATTCTTAAGCTCGCCGGTCTCATCCCCCTTTTCCAGCAGTGCCTTGACAGTGCCCTTTACATGTTTTGCTATCCTGTCGACATGCTGGGGTTTGTAAACCGCCTTAACGTTGCCCTGGGAAAGTTTTTCCAGATAGTTTTGAATCTCGTTTCCCCTGAAACGCTCTATTATCTCGGACCAGTCCGCATTCTCGCCAAGATTTGGTTTTATCGAACCCGACAAAATGCTCAGTGCGGTAGTTTTTCCGATACCGTTGCATCCGACAATCCCCACAACGCCGGGCTTCGGCGTTGGCAGGTTGTAAATCCGGAAACCGTTCTTGCCGTACTGATGTACGGGCTCGCCGATTTCCTCAGGAAGGTTTATGATGTGTATTGCTTCATAGGGGCATTTTTTTATGCATATGCCGCACCCGCTGCACAGGCCCTCGCTTATCACGGGCTTGTTCTCCTCCTTGTTCACAGTAATCGTTTCGTCGCCCATCTTCACCCTCGGGCAGATTCGCATGCACAGGAAATTGCAATCCTTCGGCTTGCACCTGTCCTTCTCCAAAACCGCAATTCTCATTTTTAGAATAACATGTTGTAGATCCGTTGGATGTCGCTACTGTCCCCTATTGGACCGTGACCGGGATATAAATTTTTTACCTCTCCAAATTTCAGCAATTTTTCTATTGAATTTTTTAATTGTCCGATATCGCCGCCCGGAAAGTCCGTTCTTCCGACACCGTCGCTGAATACCGTGTCGCCGGAAAATAGTGATTTTGTTTTTTTGTCATATAAGCATATGCTTCCGGGTGTGTGCCCCGGCGTGTGAATGACTTCCAAGCCGCTGATTTTTTCCTTGTCCTTTAGTTTTAGGTCAACCTTAAGGCTAGGCGCCTCATCACTGAAAAAAGATGCAAGAATCCGCTCGTCTGCGAGGTTCTCAACCGCATCCGCATCGAGTTCGTGCATCGCGATTTTGCACTTGGTTTTTTCCTGCACCACCGGGTCGCCACCTATATGGTCATAGTGGCAGTGCGTATTTATTAAAGTATCAATCGTTATTCCTAACTCATCAAGTTTTTGGAGCACGTTGGCCGGATTTATGCCTGCATCCACAAGCACTGTCCCTTTGCCTTGCACGATGTAGCAGTTCGAGCCGAACCCCGTGCTCATCACCGGATAAATCATGTAATAATTTAAAAATACCAAAGTATTAAACGTATGCCGAGGCACATCCGACTGCTGTCGGACGCCTCAGCGTTGCTCACTATAATGGCCGAGGCAGTTGCGACTGTTGTCGCCTGCCTCAGCATTACTTGCATTCATCACGCCGAGGCGCTGCTGACCTACGGTCAGGCGCCTCAGCATTGCTCACTCACGTTCGCAATGCCGAGGTGGCAGAACCTGGTTAATGCGCAAGCCTGGAAACAAACCCTTTCTTTTAGAAAAAGAAAGGTCTTGTATCCCCAAAGAAAACTAATTTAGGGAGACAGCCAGCTTGTCGTCCTTTGGACGGTTTGAGTTCAAATCTCAACCTCGGCGAGAGCCCCTTTCTTTCCGCAAAAGTGCAAAGCACTTTTGGGAGCCAGAAATCTTCGATTTCTGCGCTCTTACCAAGAAAGAAAGGCCCTCGGGTTCAAAGAAAGAACTGTGGGGTCAGAGACCTCATATGGGGGTAGGTCAGGATACAACAGACTGCATTGCAGTCTGTGTACACAAACTCTTCAGAGTTTGTTGTGCCTGTAAACTGGGGAGGGGTAAAACCCCTCCGCGGTTCAGTTACCAGGGATGTTTCTTCCACCTCCAAGCCCATGCGATGAAATTTGTCAATAAGTGGAGCACGGGCGTTATTATCAACAGGATTACGACGTAATCAACTGGAATCTTAATCTTCATCAGCCATGCAAGCAAAAGCGCGCCAAAAACGAAATTGAGCTGATCGAGCAGTGGCGCTGGACTTCCCGGTTCAAGTCTGTTCCTCCGTTTTACAAAACTTCCCGCCAGGTCACCGGCGAGCGCGCCAACGCTGAGAACGAATGCCAGAGTAAAAGTCATCCTGGGCACGTAAAAAGGCGAATTGTCCTGAACAAGAATCTGAACGCCACCTACAAAAACCCCGCCGCAGATTCCGGATATCAGACCGCGCCAGGTTTTGTTGTCGCCAAAAATCCTAAACCCGTTGAATGTTCTTCCACCGTCTATCGGCTTATTGTATTTCCTCAACGAACTTACCCGGGTTATGTGCAACGGCGTTGAGTTCGCGATGTACGCCGGCAGGATAAACCAGAGTGCTTCGATGATCTCTAATGGATACATGACTATTATATCCCGATTTAAGAATAAATCACTTCGCAATTAACGATTCCGAGGTCATCTCCTTCGGTTTTTTCAGCCCCATAATCTCGAGTATGGTCGGGGCAACGCTGCTCAAACCCAAACTCCTTTTCAGTTTGATTTTTTTCAGTTTTTCGTCATTACTGATAAGTATAAAGGGCACAGGATTGGTGCCGTGCGCGGGGCAGGGTTCGCCATCTGGATAGAACATTATCTCGATGTTTCCATGGTCGCCGGTTATTATCACGACGTAGTTTTTTTCCAAACTCAGTTTCACAATTTTTCCGACACATTCGTCAATGGCCTCGCATGCCTTTATGCCTGCATCGAGTTTTGCCGAGTGTCCAACCAAATCGCCGTTCGCGAAATTGACTGCAATGAAGTCGTATTTTTCCTCTTCTATTTCCGGTAACAGTTTTTCCGTTATCTCGTAGGCGCTCATCTCAGGTTTCAAATCATATGACGGAACCTTCGGCGAAGGCACAAGAATGCGATCTTCGCCTTCATAGGGCTTTTCTATCTGACTGTTAAAGAAGAAGGTCACATGCGCATACTTCTCAGTCTCCGCGATTCTTAGTTGTTTCAAGCCTTCTTTCGATAATACCGACGCAAGATTGTTCTCGACCTTCTGCTGTTTGAATGCGACGGGCAGTTTTAAATTTTTGTCGTACTCGCTCATGCATATGAAGCATAACTTTAATCTCTTACCCCTGTCAAATTTGTCAAACTTCTCGTTGGTTAATGCGTATGTTAACTGTCTCGTTCTATCAGAGCGGAAATTCCAGAATATCACAGAGTCGTTGTCCCTGATTGTTGCAATCGGCCCATTTTTGCCATCAACCACCACAATCGGCTTTACGTAGTAATCTGTTTTATCGCCGCGTTTGTATGCGTTTTTTATCGCTATTATCGGGTCTTTTTCCTTTACTCCAATCCCGCGAGTCAGCAGCATGTACGCCTCTTTTGTCCTGTCATAATTGTTGTCTCTGTCCATCGCGTAGTATCTCCCGACAATCGTCGCAACCTTGCCGATACCAATCTCCCCTATTTTTTCGTCCAGTCCCTTGAAGAATTTTTCCGCGCTCCTCTCAGGAACGTCCCTTCCATCCAAAAAACAATGTACAAATACTTTTTTCATACCATTCTTTTTTGCCAATTTCAGCAGCGCATACAAATGCTCCGTCGTCCCGTGAATCCCCTGGTCCGAAAACAAACCCATGAGATGAAGCGATGAATTTTTTTTCTTGCAGTTTTCCATCGCCTTCATAAGCACTGGATTTTCGAAGAAGCTCCCGTCACGAATCCTTCTGTTTATATCCTCGAGCGGCTGCCAGACCACCCTGCCCGCACCAATCGTCAAATGTCCTGGTTCAGAGCCGCCCTGCGTCCCTTCGGGCAGACCGACCGCGTTACCTGTCGCCTTCAGCAGGGTCCATGGATAATTCTTCATGTAATAGGTGTCGTTCGGTACGTTCGCCTGTCTTACGGCGTTGCCTTTAACCTCCTCACTGTAGCCCCAACCATCCCTGATAATTAGAATTACACGTTTCATTCAAACACAGCACCCTTGTCCGCAGAACCAACCAATTGCGAGTATCTTTTCAGGTAACCGCTCAACTTTCTTTTTGGTGGCTTCCACTTTGAAAGCCTTTTTTTGATTTCCTTGTCAGAGAGGTCAACATCCAGTTTTCTGTTCGGGATGTCTATTTTTATCGTGTCTCCATCCTCAACCACTGCAAGAGGTCCGCCCTCAAATGCCTCCGGTGAAATGTGTCCGATGCATGGTCCTCGCGTTCCACCGGAAAACCTTCCATCCGTGATAATCGCTACGGAGTCTGATAAACCCAAACCTGCTATTGCGGAAGTTGGGTTCAGCATTTCCCTCATGCCCGGACCACCCTTCGGCCCTTCGTAGCGTATGACAACAACATCCCCGCGTTTGATTTTTTTTCCGAGAATGGATTTGTTCGCTTCCTCCTCGGAATTGAAAACGCGCGCACGCCCGGAATGCTTCAGCATTTTTTCATTCACCGCGATCTGCTTCACTACCGATCCATTCGGCGCGAGGTTTCCGTAAAGTACCGCAATTCCGCCATCCTTACTGTACGGTTTCTTCGTGGTTTTTATCACGTCGTCGCCCTTTACATTCACATTTTTCAGATTTTCACCTATGTTCTTTCCGGTGACAGTCAAACAATCGATGTTCAACTGTTCCTGCAGTCTTTTCAGAACCGCCGGGATTCCACCCGCCCTGTCGAAATCAAGCATCGTGTGTTTTCCGGACGGCCTTATCATTGTCAGATTTGGAGTTCGCCTGCTTATGTAATCGAAAACCTCGAGGTCTATCCTGATCCCCAGTTCGTTTGCTATAGCGGGCAGGTGTAGTGTCGTGTTTGTTGAACCCCCGATTGCCATGTCCACCCTGATTGCGTTTTCAAATGCGGAAATCGTCATTATGTCAGATGGTCTTACGCCTTCTTTTACCAAACCAAGAATGCGTTTGCCCGATTGCTCAGCTAGCTGGTATTTTTTTCTGTCCTCCGCATGTGCGGTCGCGCAGCCGGGCAGCGACATTCCCAGAGCTTCTATCATGCATGCGATCGAGTTGGCTGTGAATAAACCCGCGCATGAACCGGCGCCGGGGCATGCAGTTCTCTCAAGTTCTTCGAGCTCTGACAATTTTAGTTTTCCTGCTTTGAACTCGCCAAGCGCTTCGAACACGGAAATTATGTCTACATTTTTGCCTTTGAATTTCCCCGAATACATCGGACCCGCACTGAGAAATATTGATGGAATGTTAACCCTTGCAGAGGCCATCAGCATTCCGGGTCCATTTTTGTCGCAGGCCGCCATGAAAACCGCGCCGTCCACGGGGTGCGCCTTAAGCATTATCTCGATCGAGTCTGCAATCAACTCGCGCGAAGGCAGCGAATACTTCATCCCCTGAAGCCCCATAGTGATTCCGTCACACACGCCGATGGTATTGAACTCCAGCGGAACACCACCTGCAGCAATGATGCCCTTTCTTACAGGTTCGACCAGCTTCTGAAGGTGCATATGCCCAGGAACGAACTGGTTGTAGCAGTTTACAATCGCAATTAACGGTTTTGTAAAATCATGGACTCCCAAGCAGTGAAGCAATGCTCTGTGCGGAGCGTTTTCCAACCCCTTAGTCATGGATTCGGATCTCACTTAAATCACTTTGGAAAACAATGTTACTTCAATATTCTATTCAACCCATTAATAAACGCCACAACGGATGCCATCACAACATCCTCGTGAACGCCGCGCGCCATGGTTGACTTCCCGCCCTTGCTCACGCGTATCGTGACATCAGCAAGCGCGTCGCTTCCACCTGTTATAGCATCAAGGTGATATTCGTCCAGGTGAATGTCTTCATCACCTATGGCATTCCTTATCGCGTTCAAGGTGGCATCAACAGGACCGACTCCGTTCTTTGTCGATTTTTTCCTTTCGCCCTTAACCATCATGACGACAGTAGCTGTCGGATTTTTTCCGAGTTTTGAATTCAATTCCAGATCCAAAAGTTCGACAATCCTCTTGCCGCGGATTTCCTCGCCTATAAGGTCCTCAGCGATCGCAATGAGGTCTTCTTCCGTAACGCGCTTTCCTTTGTCACCCAAATCCTTGACCTTTTTCGTTATCTCCTGAACCTGTTTTGCATCAACCCTAACGCCTAACTCTTTAAGTTTGTCCCCTACGCCATGGGCCCCGACTAATTTTCCTACCAATAATCTCCGTTTTGCACCAACAAGTTCCGGTTTTATCGCTTCATATGTTGCGGCTTTCGCTAATACGCCATGGACATGAACTCCGGATTCATGCGCGAACGCATTGTTTCCGACAATCGGAAAGTTCGGCATGACCTTCACACCTGTTAACCGCTCAACCAATTTGCTCGTTTCGAATATTCTTTTCGTTTTGATGTTCGACTTCACACCGTAAATCAATTTGCACCCCATCACTACCTGTTCCAAATCAGCATTCCCCGCACGCTCGCCTAAACCGTTCACGGTAACATGCGGAATTGTTGCGCCTGCAGCAACTGCAGAAATCGTGTTCGCTACGGCCATCCCTAAGTCGTTGTGGCAGTGCACTGCTATCGGTATTTTGATCACTTTTTTCAACTCTGAAATCAGCCATCGCATGGCATCTGGCGTCATGACGCCCACCGTATCAGGAATGTTTATGTGCTCGACCCTGCAATTCTGCGCCATCCTGCACACTTCCTTAAGGAAATCCAGTTCGGTTCTGCACGCGTCTTCCGGGCTGAAGTGCACCTTGAAGCCGTGTTTTTTTGCATACTCTATCGACTCCCGCGCTTTTTCCAAAACTTCGCTCTTGCTAAGCTTTAACTTATACTTCCTGTGAATCGGTGAAGTCCCTATAAAGATGTGCACCAAATCGACATCTGCGTTCATTGCCGCATCAATGTCCTTTTCAACGCACCGTGCAAGTCCGCACACCGTTGATTTCAAGCCAGCCCTTGCGATGCTCTTTACAGCCTTGAACTCGCCTTCGCTGGACACGGGAAAACCTGCCTCGATTATGTCCACACCCAAATCGTTCAGGGCCTTGGCTATAGCAATCTTATCCTCAGGCTTCAACGAAATGCCCGGCGTCTGTTCGCCATCCCTAAGCGTCGTGTCAAAAATCACAACGCTCTTCGGAATTCCATTCGGTTTCACTTTTTTGTCGTATTCAAATTGGTCCATCGTGTTTACCCATGTAATTTGTAATATTAATAGGAAACTGCACAACACGCGAGCCGTAAACCGGAACTAGTTTACACTCGCAGTCTCAGCAAAAGCAGCAATAAATGGTTCCCTCTAAGCAAATCGTTCACGTTCAAATCCAAAACCGGGAACCAGAAAGATTTCATTGCTTTATTATTTAGTCGTTTACTTAAAAATAGTATTGTAAAATGCAAATCGGAATCGTGGGCAAACCAAACGTCGGGAAGAGCACTTTTTTCAAGGCGCTAACATTGGCGGATGCCGAAATAGCGAACTTTCCTTTCACCACGATAAACCCGAACGTCGGCGTTGGTTATTTCCGCACAGAATGCGCATGTAAAGAATTTGGGGTAACATGCAACCCGAAAAACTCCATCTGCGTTAACAAGAACCGTTTCATCCCGATAAAAATCATTGACGTTGCCGGTTTAGTTCCCGGGGCGCATGAAGGCAAGGGTCTCGGGAACCAATTCCTTGACGACCTGAGGCAGGCCGATGCCCTGATACACATAGTTGACATCTCCGGAAAAACCAACGAGAAGGGCGAAGTCGTAGCAAGCCACGACCCGGAATATGACATTAAATTTCTGGAAGAGGAAATAAACCTGTGGTTTTTTGGCATACTAAAGCGGAACTGGGGAAAAATCACAAGCAAGAGCAAGTACGAGGGAAGCGATTTCATAAAGGAAATCACGGGTCAGCTGGCTGGCTTGGGAATAAACGAAAACCAGATACATCAGACCATAAGGGAGGTGGGGCTTCCGGAGAGTGCGGACTGGTCAGATGACCAGCTCAAGGAATTTTCATTCAAGCTACGCGAAATCTCAAAACCGATAATCATCGCCGCGAACAAAATCGACGTTGACGAAGGTAATTTTGAGAGGCTGAAGGACAAGTACAGGATGATTCCGACATGCTCGGATGCAGAACTTGCGCTGAGGCAGGCAGACAAGGCCGAGTTGATAGAATACCTTGCTGGTGATGTTGATTTTAAAACCCTAAAAAATCTGGACGAAAAACAAACCAAAGCACTGGGTTTCATAAAGGAAAAAATTCTAAAGAAGTTTGGCTCGACAGGAGTCCAGC
>Ga0209610_1000987_pt1 | contig 14796 bp, 17 predicted proteins | sample LakKivw275mmetaG_FD_184137 | JGI IMG/M metagenome (GOLD analysis project Ga0209610, IMG submission 184137) | Anoxic lake water microbial communities from Lake Kivu, Rwanda to study Microbial Dark Matter (Phase II) - Lake Kivu water 275m metaG... | ecosystem: Environmental > Aquatic > Freshwater...
GGTCCACGCCGTCCGGCGCGATGACCACCTGTCTCTCAGGCAAGATCGGTCGGTAACGGCGTTCCAGTTCGCGGCGCAGGGCGTGGGTAATGGGCAGCAGTCGCTTCTTGCTGGGCAATCGCAAAAAGAGACGGTACCACAACGGGCCGAAGCCCCCGCTTGGGAAGTCGTGCATTTCCAGCATGACAGGCAACCCAGCCAGCAGGCCGAGCGCGGCAGACTGCACCGGCCAGGCGTAGAGCAAGTCTGTATTCAAGGCGCGGGCGCGGCGGACAGCGATCCAGGGGAAGAGGCGGCGCGGGCCGGGAAGCCATTCGATGGGGAAGGATGTAACCAAGCCATAATGGGCCGTCAATTGCTGATTGGCGATTGAAGATTGAGGATTGGCTGGGACCAGCAGCGTGGTGACATGTCCCAGTTGGGTGAAGGCCTGGCAGACTTTCATGACCTGGATGCTGTTGGCCGAATCAGAGGGCACTTGGGAGGCAGAAATGCAAACAATTCTCATTGCAGATTGCCGATGGCTGATTGCTGATGGCGGATTTCGAGCAGACCGCGCGCCGCGATCAGGCCAATGGAAATGACGAAAAAGCCCGAAAGCAAGGCAGCCTCAGCCAGGTAACCGAAGCGAGGCACCAGGAAAAAGCCGAGAATGAGCTTGGCCGCGCCTGTAACGACGATGGCCTTGAGCGGGTAGTTCGGCATGCCGAGGGAGAGCAGCAAGGTGCGGTTCCAGTACAGGACGTTGGCGACTCCATAACCGATGAGCAGGATGAGCGCGGCGGGAGTCGCCGGGCCGTATTCCTTGCCATAAAAGGTGGTGATCAGCCAGTTCCCCGCCACGATCAACGCCAGTGCGACCGCCCCGGTCCACGCGCCAGCGATGATGGTCACTTTGTTGAGCAGGTCGCGCAGCCGCAGCCAAGCCTTCCGCGTCACGGCGCGCGTCAGCTCGGGGAAGGTGGTATTGATAAAGGGCGTGATCGGCATCACCATGAGGTTGATGACCGCCAGGGCAAGTTTATAGTAGCCGGCCTCGAGCGGCGAGAGGAAGTAGGAAACCCAGACCACTTCGTTGTCACGGATCAACATGCTGGCCGTGGCGCTCAAGTTGGTGCTCAGGGCAAAACCCCAGAACTCACGACGCGGCGGCAGCAAGCGGAAGGATGCTCGCCACCAACCTGCTCCCAGCATCTGCCCGGCGCGGCGGAGCGCGACAGCAGCCAGCGCCAGACCATTGAGCGATTTGCCCAGCAGATAGGCGGCCAACACCAGCCAGATGTTCCCGTGGACGAGAAAGGCATAGGCGATCAGGGCGACGGTCAGGAAGGATTGCAGAAAATTGATGATGGCCTGGCTGCGGAAGTGGTCGCCAACCTGCAAGACGGCGGTGGAAGTCTCGGCGACGAAGTTGGTCAACAGTGCCAGGGCGTAGAAAGTGAAGAGCGGGGCAGTGGTTACGTCTTTGGCAATGTGCCTGGCTGCCCAGGGCGAAAGCAGGACGAGCAAGAGATAGGCCACGATCGAGGTGAGGGTTTCTGTCAGCGCAGCAGCTTTCAGCACCGCGGCGGCGTGTTCCTTTTTCTCCTGCGCCAGGAACTGCCCCATGTATTTGATGACCAGCTCCCCCATGCGGAAGGACAGCAGCCGGTTGACATTCGAGGCGAAGGCGATGACCGTCCCCAGAATGCCGAATCCGAGCACGCCGAGCAGCCGCGCCGCCAGGATGCTCTGCGCCACAGAGCTGAGCGTATTGCCGACGAAAAGATAGCCGGTGTTGCGCAGGACTTTTCGCAACAGATTGTCCTGGCGCCAGGCAGTCAGCATTTCGCGGAGAGATGTCACAGGGTGGCAACCTCTTTTGCCCAGAGGCGTTCGGCGTGGTACCAATCTACGAGCCGCTGCACCCCCTCGCGCAAGCCGACCTGCGGTTGCCAGCCGAGCAAGCGACGCGCTTTGCTCACGTCAGCCCAGCTGGTCAGCATGTCAGCCGGATTGGGCGGATGGCGTTCGATGCGCGCTTCCTTGCCGATGACCTCTTCGAGCATCTCGATCAAGCCGTTCATCGTGATGACCTCGTGTCCGCCCAGGTTGATGATCTCGTAACCGAGTGGCTGGAGAGCGGCAATCGTACCGCGCACGATGTCGTCCACATAGGTGAAGCCGCGCGACTGTTCCCCATCTCCGTAGAGATGCAGAGGCTGCCCTTCGGTGATCCACTTGGCAAAGCGGAACATGCTCATATCCGGCCGGCCGGCCGGTCCGTAGACGGTGAAATAGCGAACCACCGTTACGTCAATGCCATACAGGGAATGATAGCTGTGGCCTAGCACCTCGGCCGCCTTTTTGCTGGCGGCGTAGGGTTGGAGGGGGTGGTCGCTGTCCGCACTTTCAGGCGTGGGCAGAGGCGCGTCCGCGCCATAGATGCTGGAGGTCGAGGCGAGGATGAATTTTTCGATCCCACGCTGGCGGCAGAGTTCCAGCAGGTTCAAAGTACCGAGGACATTGGTCTCGACAAATACCCAGGGATTTTCGACACTGGCGCGCACTCCGGCGCGGGCGGCGAGATTTATCACCGCGTCGAATTTTGGGGTGACGGGTGACGAGAGACGGGTGACGATTTCCCGGTCGGAGACGTCTAATCGCTCAAACGTAAATCTGGACAGCGTCTGGAGTTTCCGCAGGCGATGCTCTTTCATGTGCACGTCGTAGGCGTCGTTCAGGTTATCCACGCCGGTGACGGCATGTCCCTGCGCCAGCAGCATCTCGGCGACACGCGCCCCGATGAAACCGGCCGCGCCGGTGACCAGGTAATCAGCCATTTATCAAGCAATCCTCTTCAGCCAAATCGAGCTGAATGTGTTGGGGTTCTGCTCTACCGTTTCGTAGTTCGGCACGACCTGCTTCAAAAATGGTTCGTCGAAGTGACGGATGAGCGGCAGAGACATGGTTATCTCGAACTGCTTGTTGAAGCACAAAAAAGCCTGCAACATCATGGCCTCGTTCCAGAACATCGGCCAGGTTTGCCGGAACAGCCACAGTTCGGGCGGATAGGGAATATTGTAAGGAAATGGCACATCGTGGATGTGGACCGTCACGCCAGCCTTGAGGCTGGGCAGCACCTCCAGGTAGAGATACGGCACATCGCCGTCTATGTTCAGCACGTGCGTGGAATCGATGAAGAGGACATCACCGTCCTCCAGTTGCCGGAAAAATGACAATTCCACATCCTGCACTTCTTTGGGTATGACTTGTATGCCTCGCAGGGTGCATAGTTTCTCATAAGGATGCGGCTCGATGCAGGTTATTTGAAGAGGGTGGTCTTCGCTGGCATTCTTCTCGGCTGCCAGGCTGCAATAGTAAGTAGACAGGCCGGAACCGACCTCGATGTAGCGCTTCGGCTTGAGCTGCCGGATCATCATGTGGAGCATCAGCGCATCTAGCGAAGTATAGCCAGGTCCGTAAATCTTGCGCAGCTGCTCGAAGGCCGGGAAAGCGGAAAACTCGCCGTAATAACGCGCGAGCAGGCTTTGGAGCTCCTTTTTCATGGCTTCGAGATCGTATTCGATGCCCGGGAGTGCGCTGGGGCGATACCAGCGTTCGTAATTCTTTTTAAGGCGGTCGAGCGACGGTAGTGGGGAGTAATAATCGCTTTTCCTTGCAACAGAATAGCCCATCGTCCCGAGGAGCCGCTGGAAAGCTACGGAAAAGGCCGCATTGATCTTTCGCGTCGTCTTGCGGAAGCGTGCGATGAAGCTCCATTTCAATTTGCTGACCGGGTTCAAAAGGAATGACGGCACGGCTTGCTTTAGCGATTGCTTCATGTGGGTTTTTCCAAGCAGTATCCGTGTTTATCTGTGTTCATCTGTGGCTGATCCAGATGTACCGACCGCTATATCTAATCCGGGCTAGAGTCTGACGACTTTTGGGCTATCCTTCCCGGCCTTGCCCAAGGCATTACGGCTGTCGAAGATGAACTTCGCCGCTTCCAGGATTGCCGCGTAATCGTAGACTTTGTGATTCGTCACGATCACCACGCAGTCTGCCTGGCGGATGGCCGCCATCAGGTCTGGTACGCTGCGCATCTCGACGCCCGCATGGGTCCTCAGGGTCGGAATGTACGGGTCATGATATTTCACTATGGCACCCTTCTTCTGCAGTAGATCGAGGATCTCCAGGGCAGGCGATTCGCGGATGTCGTCAATGTCCGGCTTGTAGGCTGCTCCCAGCACCAGGCAGCAGCTACCCTTGAGCGCCTTGCCGCGCTCGTTCATGGCGTCCAAGACGCGGCTGACCACATAGCGCGGCATATTGGTAGTGATGTCGGAAGCCAGTTCGATGAAGCGGGCATTGTACTGGTAGGCTTTCATTTTCCAGGAAAGATAGAGCGGGTCAATCGGGATGCAGTGACCGCCCAGCCCCGGCCCCGGTGTAAACTTCATGAAGCCAAAAGGCTTGGTGGCGGCGGCGTCTATCACCTCCCAGACGTCCACGCCCATGCGTTCGCACATGATCGCCAGTTCGTTGACCATGGCGATGTTGATCATGCGGAAGGTGTTCTCCAGCAGTTTGGCCATCTCCGCAGCTTCCGCTGACGAGACCATGTGGATTTTCTGGATCGCCCCGCTATACCAGGCCGCGGCGACCTCGGCACAGGCCTCGGTAATGCCGCCCACCACCTTGGGCGTGTTGAGCGTGGTGTAGTCCGTGCGCCCCGGGTCGACGCGCTCCGGCGAGAAGGCCAGGAACCAGTCCTCGCCAGCCTTCAAGCCTTTCTCCTCGCCCAGCTTGGGCAGCAGGACCTCGCGCGTCGTGCCGGGGTAGGTGGTTGACTCCAGCACCACGATCATGCCCTTGTGCATGTACTTGGCCAACTGCTCGGTAGCGGATAGGATGAACGACATGTCCGGGTCGCCGGTCTGGCGCAGCGGCGTGGGAACGCAGATGCTGACCGCGTCCATCTCCTTTAGAACCGAGAAATCCGTAGTGGCTTTCAAGCGGCCGGACTTGACCAGTTTCGCCACCGTTTCTGTCGGCACGTCGGGGATGTAGCTGGTACCCTTATTCAGCGCATCGGCCTTGCGTTCGTCCGGGTCAATGCCGGTGACGGTGAACCCCGCCTCGGCAAAGACGACCGCCAGCGGCAGGCCAACATAGCCCATGCCCAGGATGGCGATACGCGCGGTTTTGTCATGCAATTTCTTGAGGAGCGTTTCTTTAATAGTCATTTTTCCTCCCCCTCACCCCCGTCCCTTCTCCCGAAATCGGGAGAGGGATGCAAGGGTGAGGGCATGAGATCAGAACAGACTCAACTGCTTTGGTTCTTCCTGCGCTTCTTCTGCAGGCGCAGGCGCGGATTTTGCCAGCGCGCTGCGCGCCTGCTCCAGCAGTTTCGGCAGCCGGGCAAAATCCGTGATAAGGTCAGGCTTGTACTTGGCCTGATGCAGGGCCGCAGCCGGGTGGTACATGGCGATCACGAAGCGGTCGCCGATGCGGCGCATCTGCCCGTGGACGGCGCTGATCTTCGCGTTGGGCATGAACTTACCCATCGAGTAGCGCCCGAGGGTGATGATGATCTTCGGGTTGATGGCTGCGATTTGCCGCTCGAGGTATTTGTCACATGCGGCCAACTCTTCAGGTAAAGGGTCGCGGTTGCCCGGCGGGCGGCACTTGACCACGTTACCGATCCACACCTCGGAGCGTTTCAGCCCGGCCTGAGCCAGCAACTCCTCTAGGAACTTTCCCGCCGCGCCGACGAAGGGACGCCCCTGTTCGTTTTCGTAAAAGCCCGGTCCCTCGCCGATGAACATGATCTCGGAATTTGCCGGGCCCTCGCCAGGCACTGCATTCTTGCGCGAGTGGTACAAGGCACATGCCTGGCAGGTCGAAACTTCAGAGGCAATTTGGGCTAGGATTTCAGCAGAATCCACGCGTACCTCCTTCACTCCTCACTCTTCACTCTTCACGTATCACTCTCGTCATACATCACATGCCTTTCAACCTTCAAACCTTCCAACCCTCCAACTTGCAATCCCTCCAACGTCATCAGGATCGCGTCTTCGCCAGTATCTCGGTAATAGTGCGGGCGGCGACCAGTGATTTCGAAGTCAAACTTCCTGTACATCTCTTGCGCGGCGACGTTCCTTTCGCGGACTTCAAGAAAGGCGCGCCGTGCCCCTTCTGCACGCGCAGCTTCGAGCGCTTTCACGATGATCCGGCTGCCGATGCCACAGCGCCGAAAATCGGGGTGAACCGCCACCGTGGCGATATGCGCCTCGTCCACCAGCAGCCACAAGATCAGCATCGCGATGATCCTGGTTTCACCGTTCACCGCCGCTTCGGCTACCCAGCAACGCGAAACGGCGTTTTCGCTCACCTCGAAGTGGAACGAGCGCTCCGGCCAGGGCAGACTGAACGAGAGCATATCAATCTCGTGGACGACTGGCACATCCTCCGGCCTCATGCGCCGAATGATGACCTCGCCGACGCTCACGCCGGAACGCCTCCCGCCTCGTGCAGATAGATCGGTACCAGCGATCCGGCCGCGTCAACATTCCCTTCCTGCCAGCGCGCCCAGGCCAATTCAGCCAGAAATCCCGGACGGCGGACGGACCTGGCCGGTGAAGGCAAAATGACGTTCTTATGCTTGCGCGCCAAGCGTTGACGTTCTTCAGCGGACAACTCACCACAGACGATGGTCGGCGCGTTGATGCTTTGAGCCAGAGCCTCGGCCGTCGTCAGCGTGGCCGGACCCTGAGCCTGCCACTCGTTTTTGGGGGCGCGATACCAGCCGACGGCCAAACGTCCGCGTCCGGCCTGGAGAACAGCCGCCAGCAGCAGGTCCCGGATGGGCTGCGCTGCCGCCAGGATGTCCAGGGTAGGGATCCCGATCATCGGCAAATGCCGTGCCAGGGCCAAGCCTTTCGCCAGTGCCAGTCCCACCCGCAAACTGGTGAACGATCCAGGGCCAAGCGCCACGCCCAAGGCTTTGACCTCGTCCATCTTAACCCCTGTGCGCGCCATGAGACTAGCCAACGCAGGAGCAAGTTCGCGGGTGTGATGGGCGCGGCTGTGCCAGAAGAGTTCGCTGAGAACCTGCGTCCCGTCGTAGAGCGCCAGGCCGACCTGCGCAGTGGAGGTATCCAGCGCCAGCAGCATTACGCTACTCCATAGACAACTTGGCGAAAAGCTGCCAGCAAGCTTTTGTAGCGTTCCCCACGAGTGGTGAACTGCATCTCGCGGTGCTCTTCTGCGAGATATTCCAGTTTTACCCACAAGCGCTCGCCCGGCAGGACAGGTTCAATCCGCTCCGGCCACTCGACCACCAGCGGTCCTTGGACCAGCAGCGCGTCGATATCCAGCTCCTCGGCTTCGGCGGCAGATTCCAGCCGGTAAGCGTCCAGGTGGAAAAGCTGGGCTGCATCCGGCCGCCGGTAAACGTTGATCAGCACGAAGGTCGGGCTGGAAACGGAATCCAACGAGCCCCAGCCCTGGGCCACGCCCTGCACGAGGGTGGTCTTTCCGGCGCCCAATTCACCCTCGAGGCAGATCACATCGCCGGTCTGAAGCAACCCACCCAGGCGCATCCCGACTCGGCGGGTCTGCTCTGGGCTGCGGCTGAAGAACTCCAGGGTGTTGGGGGCCAGGATGGGCATGGCAGGGATTATATCAGACCAACCCGACCTGTTCGCCCAAAATCCGTGCAATCTGCCGCGAGGCTTGGGGCCGGGCAGCGCGGCGACAGTTTTCCACTACTTTCTCGCGTTCATGCGGGCGGCAGATCCAGCGCGTCAGCGTCCGTACCACCTTGAGCGGCTCCGGCGCCCAGACCCCCGCGCCGGCATATTCCACAAAGCTGACGTTCCCGTCTTCCTGGCCGGGCAGTTTGGCATAGAGGATGATCGGCAGCGCGGCGTTGAGCGCCTCGGCAATCGTCCCTGGCCCAGCCTTACTAATCAACACGTCGGCTGCGCGCATAAAACATGGCATATCATGGGTGAAACCGTAGACGAAGGTGGGGTTTTCCCAAGTCAGGGCTTTGAGTTCGGCTTTGAGCTTGGCATTCCGCCCGGTTACGATGACCAAGCCTACGTCCAGGCCTGACTCGTCAATAGCGCGCGCCGTTTCGGCTAATGGTCCCATTCCCTCCCCGCCGCCAACCAGCAGCACGATGATCTTATCCTTTGGCCAGTTTAACCCTTGGCGCAGAGCAATTTTATCGCCGGGAGGGGCGGAACAACTTTCGGAGACTGGTTGTCCCACCACGCGGACTTTTTCGGGCGGCATGGTGTATTCGATGGCGCGCTGGCGGGCCATCTCGGTTGGGACAAGGATCAAGTCGGCGCGCCGGTCGAACCACAAGGCGTGTGTACTGACCATGTCGGTCACCACGGTAATGAATGGCGGCCGGTTCTTGCCGAGGGCTTTCAGGAAAAAAGAGTTGGCGAGGGGATGCACGCTGACCAGCATATCGCTGGGGTGCTCGCGCACCAATCGGCGCGCGGCGCGGCGCACAATTGGCCAGAGGGTTGAGGTCATGAGGCGGGCTTGCCGGCGGCCGTCGCTGATATGGAAGCCTGCTCCCCACAATTCCGGCACGCGCACCATATCCGGATAAAATTCAGGCAAGTGATTGTAAGGCGATGGGGCATAATCTTTCAGGAAATCCACCATCTCAGTGGTGAGACTGTCGCCGAATTCCAGTCCTAGGGCTTCGATGATGGCCTCGCTGGCGGCGCGATGTCCACCGCCGGTATCGGAAAATAGAAAGAGGACATGCGGTCTTTTAATCACAGAACGCACAGAGACATCGTTTGTCTCTCTGTGATTTGTTTCTTTAGGCAGATTGTTCATTCTTTTCTTTGGGAAGGATGGCTTTCATCCGCCGCGCCAGCTCTCGCCGCGTCAACAGTACCCGCCGTTTGCATACGACGCATTCCAGGCCGATATCCGCGCCCAAGCGGACGATGTTCCACTCGTACGAGCCGCAGGGGTGCGGCTTGCGCAGGCGGACAGTGTCATTGAGCTGCAGGTGGGGGAGCATGGAAAAATTATACCGCAGGGAGATTGCCTGGCAGAGGATTTATGATAAACTAGCCCAGAACAATAATTCCCCGGAAGGAGAAATATGTCCACTCACGAAACTTATGCGGTCGAAATCGCTGGTCTAAAGCGCGACCTGAGACTATTCGAGGTCAAGCCAGGCTTGAAGATCGCCATCCTCAATATTCTCGGTGATACCGAATTGGTACAGGCCTGTGCCAAAGCATTGGGAAAGGGGCTCAAGGCGATTAAGTTCGATATTTTGGTGACCGCAGAGGCCAAGTCCATCCCATTGATACATGCACTGTCGGTGGAAACGAAGAAGCCCTACGTTGTCCTGCGCAAGGCATACAAGCCGTACATGGGCGCAGCCTTGATCGCCGAGACGCTCTCCATCACCACTGGCGAGCCGCAGACTCTGATCATGGATGAAAAGGATCAAGCACTGGCCAGAGGTAAGCGTGCCGTGATTGTGGACGACGTGATCAGCACCGGCTCAACGTTACAGGGCATGAGGATGATCATGGAGAAAGCAGGTGCGGAAGTCGTCTGCGAAGCGGCTATCATGACCGAGGGCGAGCGCGCCAAGTGGGAACATGTCATTGCCCTGGGGCACTTGCCGTTGTTTACCGAGTAATCAGCGCTTCTTTCTTCACCCGCGTCAGCTCTTTGATCTGCCTCTCCCGCCTCAGCGCATTGACCTTATCCGCCTGTTCCTCAGCATAGACTAATTTCACCGGCCGGCGCGTGCGCGTGTAACGCGCTCCGCGCCCGGCGTTGTGCTGTTGTTCGCGGCGGATGGGATCGGTACTCCAGCCGGTGTAGTAGCTGCCGTCGGCACATTCGAGAATGTAGCAGAAGTATGGCATGATTATTTCTTCTTTTCTTCACCTCTGCGCCTTGGCTCGAAAAGCCTGCTCAAGCCACCAAGCTGCTGCTTCCACATCATATCTCCGCTTTTGGGCATCTCGGGTCTGCCGCGTTCGACTGAGAGCCAATCACCCGTGCTGCGTTCTTGCCACCACTTCAGTTGCCCTTCGCGGGCGGTTTCAAGATGGCTTTTTAGATCATCAGCATCTTTCTGGGCAATGGCCGTACGTAGGACGGTAAGATTGGCAACCAACTCGTCGAGCAGGCGAACGACGTTCTCGCGGTTGTGCAGGGCAGCTTCCTGCAGCGCGACAGCTCCATCTTGGAAAATGGCTTGATCCGTGGCGCTGGCGAAGGGGCGCCCGGTCACTTTGCGGATGTCCGGCCAGCCGGGCTGACCCATGAGCGTGTTGATCAGAGCCGCTGCGCTCAACTGCGGCAGGAGGTGCGCTGAGGCCATCATGCCGTCCACTTCAGCCAGGTCAACGAAGAACGGCTGCGCGCCCAGCAAGGTCGCTAGGTCGGCTGCCAGTTTGACCGCCTCGCCCGGCGTCCCAGACGGCGCGGCGATCGCTATCAAGCCTTTTTGGAAGAGATCGGCGCGCGCCGCCTCGATCCCTTGTGCTTGTTCGTGAAGGCAGGAAGGATTGAACACTGGCGTCAGCCCAACGTAGTGTCGTCTTTCCGGTAGCAATTCCTTGGCCCAGGCGGCCACGGCAGCCTTAGCTGGTGCGGTATCCATGACTACCGCATCCGTTTTTACGTCTTGGGCGATGATCTTGAGCGTCTCACGGATTTGATCCAACGGAAGGGCTAGAAAGACAACATCGGCTCCGGCCACCGCAGATGGCAGGTTATATTGCACTTTATCAATGGCGCCCAGTTTCAACGCCTTCTGGGCAATTCCGGGCTGGATGTCGTTGCCGAGGCGCGTCACCTGGTCGGTGTGGGCAGCCAGCGACAGCCCGACCGAAGCCCCGACCTGCCCCAGGCCGATGATGGCAATTTGAACAGTCATGATTTCCTCGTTTCAAATGCAACCGCCAAGGCACAAAGACACGAAAACGATTTCAAATTCGTGACTTGGTGACTTTGTAGTCTTTGTTTTCGCTTTGCGATACAAGCTTAATTTTCATCATCCGCAGCCTGGAGAGCGAGCAAGAGAGGATCGCCGCCAGCGGCGGAATCCTGGTGGCGACGGATCAGGCTGATGGTCATCTCGGATACGCCTGCACGGGCGGCCAGCTCCGCGCCCCACTCGGCGTGACATTCCGCGACGACGAACGGGCGACGAAAACCCCGCGGTGCTCCTCTTCCCCAGCGGGAAGCCAGGCGCGGGAAGAATATCTTGCCCAGCACGATCATGGCGCGCTCCAGCGGTGAAAGCGGACACAGGATTTTGCCCACATCATGCAGGAGTGCGGCCACGAGCAGCTCAGGATGATCCTGTCCACTGTCTTTCAACCGCTGTAAGACCAAGGATGCGTGCCACTGCTCTGAAGGCTGCATCTGGCAGAATAAAACTATTTGCGTTGGGGAGAGATATGGAGAGATTTGCCGCGTATCCACAAAATGAGCGGACGTCCGCAAAGCGTGCCAGAACTGGTTCACACGATAGGTGATGCGGGAGGTCTGAATCACGGCGTTGTTCGTGTCATTGCGAGCCGCCGATGGTCGAGTAGCTTTATTTTGCGTATCGAGACCAAGTCGGCAAAGCAATCTCCTCCCAGGTTGGGGATTGCTTCGTCGCTGCGCTCCTCGCAATGACAAGTTCCGCGATTATAACATGTGATAGAATCTGGAGAGCCGGGGACGCCGACCCCGGCCCTCTGTTGAAAGGAGGAGAAGAGAAATCGCCTTACGTTCCAATATTACCATTCCGGTCTTTAATGTGCTTGACGCTTAACCTACGTTTCCCCTACGCTTGTCTGACAATTCTGTAATGAAAAAATGAGCCCGGCGCGGAGATATTATGACCCCTTTTGCAATCGAAACGGAAAACCTGGGGCGGATTTACAAAATACGCGGCAGCAAAAAGGAGAAGAAAATCCGCAAAGAACTGGTCGCCCTGCAGGAGGTCAACCTCCAGATCGAACAGGGCGAACTCTTCGGCCTGCTCGGCCCGAACGGCGCAGGCAAGACCACCCTCATCAAAATTCTGGTCACGCTGCTCGCCCCGACCTCGGGCCGGGCGCGTGTCTCCGGCTTCGACGTAGTCGAACACCCGCAGCTCATCCGTCCGCGCATCAATATGGTCTCCGGCGGCGAGTCTTCGGGCTACGGCTTGCTGACGGTGCGCGAGAACCTGTGGATGTTCTCGCAGTTCTACGGCCTCTCCTCAAAGGAAGCCAACCGGCGTATTGAAGAGCTGCTCACCATGGTCGGTATTGCGGACCGCATCCACACGAAATCTTCGGACCTCTCGACCGGCCTGCGCCAGAAGATGAACATCGTGCGCGGCTTCCTGACTGACCCAGAAGTACTGTTCCTCGACGAGCCGACCCTCGGCCTGGACGTGAGTGCCTCGCGCGACGTGCGCCGCTTCATCCGCCAGTGGCTGGAAGCGGACAGCGCGCGCACGCTGCTGCTGACCACGCATTACATGGTCGAGGCGGACGAGTTGTGCGACCGCGTCGCCATCATCAACGAGGGACGCGTGCTGGCCTGCGATAAGCCATCAGCGCTCAAGCAGCGATTGCAACGCGATGCCATCTTCGAGATCGAGACCAGTCCGCTGAACGGGCTGTCGGCCGAGGCTTTGGAGAGCCTGCCCGAGGTCCGGAAAGCGTCGCTCTCGGAGACAGAAAGCGGCGCGAAGCTGGACCTGATCCTAATTGAGGAGGCCGCGCTGGCTGCCGTCATCAACGTTCTGAGCCAAAGAGATGTCCGCATCATGAAGTTCAGCAAACGTGAGCCGACTCTTGAGGATGTCTTCGTTGACCTGGTCGGACGCAGCATGGAAGAGGTGGAAAAGGTGGAGGAAGATGAGTAGCCATTCTCTCGCGCAGCATCCGGGCAAGGTCAGTGGCTGGCGGCTGTTCCTGAAGACGGTGCTTGCTCGCGCCTACCCGCGTGTCATCGGGCAGCAGCGCGAGAAATCGTGGATGTTCTTCGACATCGTCTTGCCGTTGGGCGGAGTGATCGCCTATGTGCTGGTCTACAAAGCCATCGGCGCGCCAGCCGAGTACGTCGGCTTCGTCGTCATGGGCGGCGCGATGACCGCCTTCTGGATGAACGTGCTGTGGAGCATGTCCAGCCAGTTATATTGGGAGAAGGAGCAGGGTAATCTGGCGCTCTACATCATGTCGCCCAATTCAATGATGGCCGTGCTGCTGGGCATGGCGCTGGGGGGTCTGGTGGCGACGCTGCTGCGGGCGATTGCCATCGTGCTGCTCGGTTCGCTGATGTTCCAGGTACAATATGCCATCACCAACTTCTTCCAGTTGCTGGCGGTATTCGTACTGGCGATGGCCGCTCTCTATGGCATGGGTATGATGACCGCCTCGCTGTTCCTGCTGCTCAGCCGGGAAGCCTGGCACTTGTCCAACCTGGCGCAGGAACCGATCTACTTGGCGACGGGCTTTTACTTCCCGATCAAAAGCCTGCCGTTCTGGGTGGCGCTGGGAGCCTCGATCATCCCGCTGACCCTAGGCATGGACGCCATGCGCCAACTGGTCTTCCCATCTGGCTTCAAGATCGGTTTCCTGAGCGTGGGGGTGGAGATCGGCGTGCTGATGACGTTATGCGTGGTCTTCCTGGTCGGCGCGAAATTGCTGCTGGCGCACATGGAGAAGCTGGCGATTCGTGAAGGCAGACTGACAGAAAGTAGGAGATAGTCAAATAGTCTGATAGTCTGATGGTGTAGTGGCGACTTCCCTGGCCTAGCCCGCCAGGGCAGGCAGTCGCTCTTTGCGCTGAACGACTAAGGTCGTTACTACATGAAAGTGTTGAACTATGGCTGTCGCAACTCATAACTCGCAACCCGCACCTCGTCACTTGTCACCCGCCACTAGTTATTTGGAGGGCTGGAGATCGTTCCGCATGGCCACCTGGCTGGGATGGCAGATCGAATCGAACTGGGCCGACCCATTCCTGTTCGCCATCTACTCGATCATCAAGCCGCTCTCCGGCGCGGCCATCCTGGTGGTGATGTACGGCATCATCGCCAAGGGCAACTTCAGCAATCCGCTTTTCCCCTACATCTATCTGGGCAACGCCTTTTACATCTACGCCGGTTCGATGATGACCGGCGTCTCCTGGGCGGTGATTGACGACCGCGAGCACTACAAGACACTCAAGTATATGTACATTGCCCCCATTCGCATCCCGGTCTATTTGCTGGGACGCGGCGTGGCGCGCTTCATCACCGGTTCGTTCTCGGTTGTCATCACCGTTCTGGGGGGAGTCTTGTTCCTACATCTGCCCTTCGACGTGACCGCCGCCAACTGGCCGCTGTTCTTCCTCTCACTGTTCATCGGCGTGGTCATGTTGGCGATGATGGGACTGCTGCTGGGCAGCGTCAGCCTGATGCTGGCGCATCACGTTGGCTTCATTGGGGACGCGGTGGCAGGTGCGCTGTATATTTTTAGTGGGGCGATCTTCCCGCTGGACGTGCTACCAGCCTGGCTGCGCCCCATCGGTTTCGCCATGCCGATCACGTACTGGCTGGAACTCGTCCGCCGCTCACTGATCGGGAACGTGGCGCAGGCTTTCCCGACCCTGTCCGGCTTCAGCAACGGACAGTTGCTCGGCATCCTGGTTGGACTTTCGCTGCTGTTCGGCATCGTCTCCATCATTGCCTTCCGCTACTGTGACCGCGTCGCCCGCGAGCGCGGCCTGATTGACCGAACATCGAACTATTGACCCCCTTTCCCACCCCTGCAC
>Ga0209610_1000988_pt1 | contig 14796 bp, 14 predicted proteins | sample LakKivw275mmetaG_FD_184137 | JGI IMG/M metagenome (GOLD analysis project Ga0209610, IMG submission 184137) | Anoxic lake water microbial communities from Lake Kivu, Rwanda to study Microbial Dark Matter (Phase II) - Lake Kivu water 275m metaG... | ecosystem: Environmental > Aquatic > Freshwater...
TTTCTGAGCAGGGTATCAATATACAGTTGATTACTACTTCTGAAATAAAGATAACCTGCATTATCGCTGAGGATAAGGTCAAGGACGCTGTTAAGGCGTTACATAAGGCTTTTGACCTGGAACGAGATGCAATTTAATGCTATACAGCGACTACTTCTTTTATATCGGATATCTCTTCTTTCAGTATTCGCTCAATGCCGTTCTTGAGGGTAATGGTTGACATAGGACAACCAGCGCATGCCCCCTTTAGCCTGAGGCTAACTATACCTTCTTTAACATCAACTAATTCTACGTCTCCCCCGTCCGCTTGCAGGCTCGGTCTAATATTGTTCAGGACTTCTTGTACCTTTTCTTTCACAGGTTCTCCCTCTTGCTTTCGCTTGTATTTATTGCTGTGGTAAGCTAACATAATCAGTCTTTTTTGTCAAAATTACCTCTCGACTTGGCTTGAGACACTTGACAATGTTCACTTTTTTTGCCACAGTGACTGGGGTAAAATAGTAAGGTTGTCATGGAGAAATAATACTGGGAGTAAGCAATGCCCGACCGTGAAGAAGATAAAGCAAGACTGAAACGAAAGGCGAGTCAAGAAGCTATTTCCTTGGCTATGCAGAGCCGGTGGCAGGAAGCGGTAACTGTAAATCAGAGCATAATAGAGCTTTTACCTACAGATATAGATGCCTACAACCGGCTGGGTAGAGCATTTATGGAGCTAGGCGAATTTGCCAAAGCTAAAGAAGCCTACACTCGAACTCTAGAACTCGACTCTTATAATTCGATTGCTCAAAAAAATCTCCAGCGGCTGTCTTTATTGCCGGATGCCCAGGTTAAAGTAAAGGAGAAGCGCCGCGAGGTCTCCCCGGACCTTTTCATTGGTGAGATGGGAAAGGCTGGGGTGGTAAACCTACAAAGTCTGGCACCTCGTGAGTTGCTAGCCAGGATGGCTGCTGGTAATCAAGTTCATCTGAAAGTGAAGGGACGGCAGCTTGTCGTGGAGAATGACCAGGGGGAGTATCTGGGACTGGTTGAGCCGCCTCATGGTTTTCGCCTGGCTAGAATGATAGAAGGTGGGAATAAATACACTGCGGCTATTGTCAGCATTAATAATGACAGCGCGAGGGTTATCATCAGAGAGGTTTTTCAGCACCCGAGCCAGGTTGGGCGTCTTTCCTTTCCGGTTAAAGCGGTTGAAGGCTTTCAACCACATGTTAGAGATACCTTGCTCAGGCATGAGGCTGTGGAGGAGGAGGCGCTGGAAGAGGCAGAAGATATGGAATTAGAAGAGGGCGAGCTTATACCCGAAGGCTTCTCCATATTTGAGGGAGTAGCACCTGACGAGGAGACGGGGATAGAAGAAGAGTTCATGGAGGAGTAGGTAATTGCCCCTCAAGCGAGCGAATTTTTCAGGAGAAAATTAAATGGAAGCTGGAGTAGTAAAACCGGTTATCATCGAAGAGGAGATGAAGAGCTCCTACCTTGACTATGCCATGAGTGTCATAGTTTCTCGAGCTCTGCCCGATGTGCGCGATGGATTGAAACCGGTGCATCGGCGCATCCTCTATGGCATGGATGGACTGGGTCTCCGCCATAACAGTTCTTATAAGAAGAGTGCCCGCATAGTTGGTGATGTTATGGGTAAATATCATCCTCATGGGGATGCCCCCATATACGAGGCTATGGTTAGAATGGCGCAAGATTTTTCTATGCGGTACAGGCTTGTTGATGGGCAGGGTAATTTCGGCAGTATGGATGATGACCCACCAGCAGCTATGCGATATACCGAAGCTCGCCTGGCAAAAATAGCCGAGGAAATACTGGTTGATATTGATAAAGAAACCGTTGATTTTATGCCTAATTTTGATGATAGCTTAAAGGAGCCAACGGTTTTACCAGCCAGGTTGCCCAATTTACTGGTGAATGGCTCATCGGGCATTGCTGTCGGTATGGCTACCAATATCCCACCCCATAACTTAGGTGAGGTATGCGATGCTGTCAATTATCTTATAGATAACCCTGAGGCTGATGTCGATGACTTGATGAAGATTGTGAAGGGGCCCGATTTCCCCACCGGAGGCATTATTTTAGGCAGGGAGGGCATTAAGAGCGCTTATGCCAGCGGGCAAGGCAAAGTGGTGGTCCAGGCTAAGGTTACTGATGAAAATTTGAGAGGGGGACGTCAGCAATTAGTCGTAACCGAGCTTCCTTATCAGACCAATAAAGCCGCTCTGGTGGAAAGAATAGCCAACCTGGTCAGGGAGAGAAGGATCGAGGGGGTAAGTGAGGTTCGCGATGAATCTGACCGACATGGTATGAGGATAGTTATAGGGCTGAGAAAGGATGCTCAGCCTACCAAGATTTGCAACAACCTCTATAAATATACTCCCATGAGGTCCTCCTTCTTTATTAACATTTTGGCTCTGGTTGATGGGCAGCCTCGCGTCATTAATCTTAAGGAAGTTTTGACCTGTTACATAGATTTCCGTAGGGAAGTTATCACCCGTCGCTCCCAGTTTGACCTCCAGAAGGCGAAGGACCGAGCTCATATTCTGGAAGGCTTCAGAATTGCCCTTGACCATCTGGATGCAGTTATTCAGACTATACGAAAAGCAGAGACGGTGGATTCGGCTCGGTCCAGCTTGATGGAGAACTTTAGCCTGTCTCAGATTCAAGCTCAGGCTATACTTGATATGCAGCTACGTCGGCTGGCGCAACTGGAGCAGAAGAAAATAGTCGATGAGTACAGCGAGGTGGTTAAGAACATCGCTTATCTTGAAGACCTTCTGGCAAATCCGAAGAAAATACTCTTTCTTATTAAGCAGGATGTCACCGAGCTTAAGAAGGGTTATGGTGATGGTCGGCGTACTTCGATTAAGCGAGAGGAGGCTGAGGAGTTTCAGGACGAGGACCTTATTCCACATCAGGATGTGGTGATTACGCTGAGTGAACAGGGATACATAAAAAGGATACCGGCTATAACGTATCAAAAACAGCATCGAGGGGGTCGGGGTCAAATAGGAATGGTTACCCGGGAAACCGATATGGTGAAACATCTTGTGGTAGCTGATACTCATGATAATTTACTGCTTTTTACCAACCGGGGTAAAGTTTACCGGCTCAGATGTTACGATATACTCCAGGATGTATCGCGAACTACGAAAGGAACAGCTCTGGCTAACCTATCGTCTATCGACCCGAAGGAGCAGATAACTGCCCTGGTAGTGGTAAAAGATTTTACCCCCGGCCTGTTTATGATTATGGCTACTTCGAGAGGTATAGTGAAGAAGACAAGTTTCGATAATTTTGCTTCGGTTAGAAGCAGCGGGCTTATCGCAATGAAGCTTCGAGGAGATGAAGAGTTGGTGGCGGCTGAGGTGGTGACGCAAAAAGGTGAGGTCATTTTGGTAACTCAAAACGGGCAAGGTATCAGGTTCGCTGTGAAGGACTTGCGACCGGCATCTCGGGCTAGTGGTGGCGTGCGTGGCATCAAGCTTAGTCCTGGCGACCGCCTGGTGGCTATGGATGCCATCTTCCCTGATGCTAACCTGCTTACGATTACTGAGAAAGGCTTTGGTAAGCGCAGCCGCGCGCGGAATTTCCCTCTTCAGGCTCGGGGTGGCAAAGGGGTAATCGCTCATCGGGTTAATGAAAAGACAGGCTGTGTTATTTCAGCTAAACTTGTACCTCCAAATCAACACGTCATTATTATTTCGTCTAAAGGTATCATCATCCGTGTTCCTGTAGATGAGGAGATATCGCTCTTTGGCAGAGATACACAGGGGGTGCGGGTAAACAGAATTGATCAGGATGACAGTGTTGCTTCTATGGCCTTTGTCCATCAGGAGAATGCCAGGGGAGGCGACAAGGTTAAGGCTGAGTAGGGACGTCTTTCTTAGCTGACAGTCATGGAAAAAGTGCTACAAATTCTGCAAGAGTTCGGCTTGACCTTCGTTCCTCTCTTTGTGGCTATGGATGCCATCGGTGTCTTGCCTATACTGGTTCCCATGACACAGGATATGAAGACCAGGGAGCGCAGCAGGACGGTGCGCCTGGCGGTAGTTACAGCTCTCGGTTTAGGTTTAGGCTTTGTTGCTATCGGCAAAGGCATTTTCCTCTTTTTGGGCATAGAGATATCCGACTTTCTGGTCGCCGGCGGCCTCATTCTTTTCCTCTTAGCCGCCAAGGACTTAATCACCGGCAAGATGATTGAGTCTCAATCTTCAGTTGGAGCCGATATGCTGGGTGTCGTACCCATAGGCACTCCTCTTGTAGTCGGGCCGGCGGTACTTACCACGCTGCTGATACTGGTCGACCAGTACTCGGTTATTATCGTAATAGTTTCTTTTATCCTGAATCTGGCAATAGGTTGGCTGCTTTTTGCGCAGGCTAACCGGGTGGTGGCTTTTCTAGGACAGGGAGGGGTCAGAGCCACATCCAAAATAATCAGTCTCTTTCTGGCGGCTATTGCCATAAAGATGATTCGCCAGGGCATCCTGCAGGTATTAGGATGAAACTCGTCTTCATTCACGGTTCCGGCAACACTGGCTTGGTGTGGCATTATCAAGCTAAACATTTTGCCGATTCTGAGGCTATCAGCCTTCCAGGTCATCCACAAGGCGAACCTTGTATCAGTATCGATGATTATGCCGAATGGCTTCATCGATACGTTCAGGAAAAGGGTTATTCGCAGCCTGTATTGGTGGGGCATTCTATGGGCGGCGCCGTGGCTCTTGCGTATGCACTGGCTTACCCTAAAGACGTGAAGGCACTTGTGCTAATTGGCACCGGAGCCAGACTCAGGGTAAGTCCAGACATTCTTGAATTCATAGAAGCCGGCATTGATTCTCCTGCTACCTGGCTCAAGGATTTCGTTGAACCTTCCTATAGTCGGGTAGCTCCAGCTGTCAGGGAGAAGGTGATAAATAAAATGGTTGAAGTAGGCCCTGCTGTGCAGCTCAACGATTTCAGGTGCTGTGACAGGTTCGACATCATGGATAGAGTTCACCAGATTGAAGCTCCCACGTTGGTCATTTGTGGCGCTGAGGATGATATGACGCCGGTCAGGTACTCGCAGTATTTAGCCGATAAAATCGCCGGCGCCAGGCTGGTCATCATTCAAGGTGGCTCTCATCATTTCTTTCTGGAAAAACCCCAGGACGCGAATCAAGCGATTGAGACGTTTTTGAACGGCCTTTAGAATACTGATTTAGCCTGTTCGAGATTTGTGATGAGAATAGGTGTGCTTTCTGATACTCACATGAATTCGGCAGAAGAAATTTCTCCGGAAATACTTAAGGCGTTTATGGAAGTGGACTTGATAGTGCACGCTGGTGATTTCGTTGGCTCAGCGGTGCTTGAAGGGCTGAAGCGGCTAGGTGAAGTGAGGGCAGTGCACGGCAATGTGGATTCGATGAAGCTCAGGAGCTTGTTGCCCGATAGGGAACTATTGGTGCTCGGAGACAAGAAAATCGGTATTACTCACGGCTGGGGTGGCCCGGAAGGCATAGAGCAAAGGGTGAGGGTGCTGTTTGATGACGTGGATATCATCATTTACGGGCATAGTCACCGGGCAAAGATTGAACAAATTGGAAATATTCTATTCTTTAATCCCGGTCCGGGGCATCAGTCCTTTGGTATCCTGACAGTTGGCCAGGATGTTCAAGGGGAAATAGTAAAGATTTGACAAACGAGGTTTTTGTCATTCTGAGCGAAGCGAAGAATCTCCATGATGACTGAAGGATTCCTCGGTCGCCTTGCTCCCTCAGAATGGCACGAGGCGAATAGTTCGTAACGACAAAGGAAAATAGGAGATTATGTTGGCTGAGCCGTGGCATGAGCTTGAGGTACTAGATAAGCCGGAGATTTTGCAGTTTATCTTTTACCCGCGGAAAGATCTTTTTGAAACATCGGCGGCAGCTAACGCCATTACTGGCACCATTCCCGTTGACGAGGCTGTTTCAATTTCTTATTGTTTCTATTTCAGTGATAAGAAGCACCCTAATATGCTGTTCTTTCACGGTAACGGTGAAGTAGCCAGCGATTATGAGTCTATTGGCTCTATATATAATCAAATCGGGGTGAATCTATTTGTGGCTGATTACAGAGGCTATGGCAGGAGTGGAGGCAAGCCCACACTCACCAATATGATAAAGGATGCCCATCCCGTGTTCGAAGGCTTTAAGCGAGTTTTGGAAGAGAATAAATTCACAGGGAAACTTTTTCTGATGGGTCGCTCGCTGGGCAGTGCCTCTGCTATTGAGCTTGCCTCGCATTATCAGAGTCAACTCAGCGGTTTGATTATAGAAAGCGGCTTTGCCAATGTATTTAACTTATTTGGCTATTTGGGCTTCCCGCTTGAAGCTCTGGGTATCGCTGTGCCGGAGGTGCCTTCCAACCTTGGGCTTATTAGGAAGATTTCTCTTCCCACATTAGTCATGCACGGTGAGTATGACCAGATAGTGCCTGTTGAGGAGGGCAAGGCGCTTTATGAAACTATTGCTGCCAAAGATAAACGCTTGCTCATAATCCCCGGAGTTGACCACAACACCATTTTCATGGGTGGCACTGAGCAGTACCTGCAGGCCCTGAAAGACTTTGTTTCAGCCCATAGCTAGTGCTGGTGTATTAGTTATTCCTCTTCACCAGGCTCCGCCTTGGCTTCTGCGCCCTCTTCTGCTTCTCCGACAGCCTCAACCTCTTCTGCAGCCACGGCTTCTACCGGTACCTCTATGACCTCTTCCTTGCGAGCCTCAGCCACTTTGACTACCATCTGTTCTGGGTCGCTGAGCAGCGTAACTCCGTGGCCAAGAGGTATGTCCTTGACATAGATTGCTTGGTCGAGCTCTTCGATGTTTGATACGTCGACCTCAAAGCTGTGAGGCAGGTCGTCAGGCAGAGCTTCAATATGCAGGGAATCAATAAGGTGGAGCATAGAGCTGTTCTTGATATTCCTCAGTACCGGCGCCTCGCCGATGAACACCACAGGAACGTCTGTTTTTATCTTCTCGGTCATCCTGACTTGGTAGAAGTCCACATGTAGAGGCTCATCGGTTAGAGGATTCTTCTGAATTTCACGCATCAGCACCTTTACCGGGCTTTTTGAATCATCAACCTTGAGGGATATAAGGTCGGTCATGCCCGCATGAGCCATTAGGCTCTTCAGGCTTCTGGCGTCCACATTTATGGGAGTGGAGTCGATTCCGTGTCCGTAGATATTGGCCGGAACAATGCCTTGACGGCGTAGAAATCGTACTTTCTTGCCGGTTACGTCTCTTTTGGAAACTTCGAGTTCAAGTCGTTTCATCTTGTTACCTCTTTCGATACTCCGAAGCCTAAAGCTTAATGGATTTTGAATTAGAAGTCAAATTCACCGCATGGGAATGTCTGTAAGCTCCATTTATGTGTCATTCTTCGCCCAGAGTGACACTTTAATGCTAGAAACAATCTCCCATGTATACTATGGCCCGGCGAATATCTGGCAAGCCCAGATTTTCCCGCTGCCGTCTATTACAATACCCATGCCCGATATGGTGTAGGCTGCGTTGAGCATATTGGCGTTGTGTCCCGGCGAGGTAAACCACTGCTGTGCCATGGCATTGGCATCGCAGGGAACGTTGTTTTGAAGGACATTCTCGGCGCAGGCATGCATACCGGGGATGCTTGCCCAGATGGAACTGCACCTGGTACTGAAGTTATCGTGGCTGAGCGTGTTCGCTGTTGCCATGTACTGGGCGTGCGTCTGGCAGAGCCCGTCAATATAAGCATTTCTGGTTAAAGCGGGTCTACCGTTGGCTGTCCTTAGTGCATTCACGGCGTCAAACAAGGCTTGTTCGCAGGTTGCAGCGTCCCCGGAGGGCGGTGGTGGAGGAGCCGCAGCCACTGTAACCGTAACCTGCTGGGTGACAGTTCCGGCGGCATTGGTAGCCGACAGGGTAAAGATAGTGGTTGAAGCCGGGCTTACTGGAGCGCTTCCCGAAGCCGGACGAGAGCCAATTCCAGGGGATATGTTAACAGACGCGACCCCGGTAACATTCCAGCTAAGGTTGGAGTTTCCTCTGGGGCTGATGCTGGGGGGGGTGGCGATGAAGGAAAGGATAGCGGGTAACGAAGGTGGAGGAGCCGCAACCACTGTAACTATAACCTGCTGGGTAACGGTTCCGGCGGTACTGGTAGCCGACAGGGTAAAGGTGGTGGTTGAAGCCGGGCTTACTATAGCGCTTCCCGAAGCCGGACGGGAGCCAATTCCAGGGGATATGTTAACAGACGTGGCACCGGTAACATTCCAGCTAAGGTTGGAGTTTCCTCCGGGGCTGATGCTGGAAGGGCTGGCGGTGAGGGAAAGGATAACAGGCAAAGTAGTTGGTGGCAAAGTGGTTGGTGGCAGAGTGGTTGGTGGCAGAGTGGTTGGCGGCAGAGTGGTTGGCGGCAGAGTGGTTGGTGGCAAAGTAGCTGGCGGTGAAGTAGCTGGCGGTGAAGTAGCTGGCGGTGAAGTAACCTCAATAGTAAACGACTGAGTTACACTGCCGGCGGCATTGTTAGCTGTTAGAGTAAAGGTCGCAGTTGCCATCGGTGAAACTTCAACGCTACCCGCATGGACAACACTTCCTATTCCCTGGTCTATGCTAACCTCGGTAGCCCCAGATACATCCCATTCAATAGTCGAGTTATTGCCAAGAGTGATGCTCGAAGGGCGGGCAAAGAACAAATTGATGGTTGGTGGTTGACCGCCAGGCCTTAGAGAGAAATCTACGGTGATTTCACCTCCAGGTCCTATTTTGACTAAAGCACAGGAAAGGTTAGCTCCGCCCAGGACTAAGATGAGTAACAACGCAAGAATGAATTTGACCAGGCTTTTATTTTTTGACATCACAAACAGCACCTCCCTCCAGATTTATTTACTCTCAAACGAGTGAAAGTTTTGTGCAGCATAATTGTATCGAATGCAGCAGTGTGGTATCGTTACACCTTTTTCTGAAGCTCCTCAAAGGCTTTCCTCGCCTCTTCCACAGATACTTCGTCTTCAATCGTGGTCAGGTCGCCGATTTTGGTGCCGCTGGCTACGGCTTTGAGAACCCGTCTCATGATTTTACCGCTTCTAGTCTTTGGTAGTTTAGCCACGAAATAGATTTCATCGGGAGTGGCAACAGGACCCAGTGTCTTGCGTATATGCTGTTTTATCTTGTTCTTAAGCTCCTGAGAAGCTTCTATCCCCTGCTTGAGTGTGGCGAAGATGACAACACTTTCACCCTTAACTTCGTCCGGCCTGCTGGCTACAGCCGCTTCGACCACCGCTTCATGAGAAACGGCAGCGTCTTCTATTTCTATTGTGCCGATTCTGTGTCCGGCTATTTTAAGTACCTCATCGGCTCTGCCTAGCAACCAGAAGTAACCATCCTTGTCCCTGATTGCATAGTCGCCGGTATAGAACATGCCTGGGAATTTAGACCAGTAGGTCTCCTGATACCTTTCCGGGTCTCCGTGTATGCCCGTGAGCATCCCCGGCCAGGGTGATTTTATAACCAGAAAGCCTTTCTCTCCAGCCGGTATTGATTTACCGCTTTCATCAATGATATCAGCATTGACCCCGGGCAGGGGGAAGGTTGCTGAGCCCGGCTTTAGAGGCACCAGTTCAATGCCTGGTGTCGGCGATATCATTGTGCCGCCGGTTTCGGTCTGCCACCAGGTGTCTACTATGGGGCATCTTTCGCCGCCGATAACCTTGTAATACCACTGCCAGGCTTCGGGGTTTATGGCTTCTCCGACGCTGCCCAGTAGCTCGAGGCTGCTCAAGTCGTGCCTTTTGACCACGTCCTCACCATACTTCATCAACATCCTGATGCCGGTGGGTGATGTGTAGAATATCGTAACTCCGTATTTTTCTACGATGTCCCACCATCTGTCTACCGAGGGGTAATCAGGGGCTCCTTCGTAAAGGACGATAGCAGCGCCATGACATAAGGGGCCGTAGACTATGGAGCTGTGCCCGGTGACCCAGCCAACATCGGCGGTGCACCAGTAAACGGATTCCTCTTTAACATTGAAGACCCATTCGTAGCCGGAATTAGTGAAAACTAGGTAGCCGCCGGTGCCATGGACAATGCCCTTAGGCTTGCCGGTGGTGCCCGATGTATAAAGAATATAAAGAGGGTGGGTAGCCTCAACAGGTTCAGCAGGCACGAAGGAACTGGCATCATCGAGTAATTCGTGCAGCCAGAAGTCTCGTCCTTGTTTCATATCCGTAGGTGTGCCTGCCCTTCTAGCCACTATTACCTTTTCAATTGATGGCGATATACTTACGGCCTCATCGCTAATTTTTTTAAGTTCCAGATACTTACCTCTTCTGAAGCCGGCGTCTGCTGTTACCAGAACTTTGGCATTGATGTCGTTGATTCGGTCGGCCAGAGCCTGGGCGCTGAAACCGGAAAAGACGACGGTGTGTGGGGCTCCGATTCTAGCACAGGCGAGCATGAATATGGGCAATTCGGGAATCATCGGCAGGTATAGTGCAACCGTATCCCCTTTGTTGACACCCAAATTTTTCAGGACTGAAGCGAATTTATTCACCCATCTGTAGAGGGTGGAATAGCTTAAGACCTGGCTGTCACCCAACTCGCCCTCCCAGTATATGGCAACTTTGCTTCTCCGCCAGGTCTTAACATGCCGGTCCACGCATTGATAGCTGGCGTTGATTTTGCCTCCTTCAAACCAGCGGGCGAAAGGTGGTTGCCAGTCAAGGACTTTGTCCCAGGTCTTGAACCAGTCCAGCTTGCGAGCCTCATCAGCCCAAAAACGTTCCGGGTCTTGTATTGAGCGGTTATACATATCCATGTATTTCTTGAATGGCCAGTATACAGCTTCAGAAGGTAAAGATGTTTTTACCATAGCTCACTCCTTCCCTTGACGTATTATCATTATACCAGTTTGGCGTTCGGCTTGAATTTTTGCCGGCAGTTCGGATGTCTTTGCTGAAGCCCGCAGGCGTTGCAATGTCCATGACGACAATCGGAGGTTTCTTTCCCTTGCTGCATGTGCTGAAATTCTTTCTTGAGGAAGGCTGAGTTTACACCAATGTCGATATGCTGCCAGGGTAATGCTTCGTCCGTGGGTCGTTCCCGATTGGCATAGAAGGCGGGGTCAAGTTTACATTCCTTAAAAGCGCGCAGCCAGTTATCGTAGTTGAAGCATTCCTGCCAGGCATCGAATCTACTGCCCAGTTCCCATGACTTATGTATAACTTTGCCTAGCCTGCGGTCACCACGGGATAGGGCTGCTTCAAGCTGGCTGATTTTAGTGTCCTGCCATGAAAGGTGGGCTCCAGTGCGGCGTAAGCCTTGTTTGAGAATTTCATGCTTGGGGATTAGCTGCTCTTCCGTGTTCTGTGCTAACCACTGGCAGGGGGTGTGAGGCTTGGGGACAAAGGTGGCCACGCTGACTCTAAGTCCCGGCGGTTTGTTTCTAAGTTTCTTGCCTAGCTGGCAGGTTTTGGTCACCAGCTCTATTATGCCCTTTATATCGTCAATGGTCTCGGTAGGCAGCCCGACCATGAAATATAGCTTGAGATTCAGCCAGCCCTTTTCGAAAGCGGCGGTGAAGGTGTTAAGCATTGCCTCTTCGGGTATATGTTTGTTTATGACTTGCCGCAGCCTCTCGGTTCCGGCCTCAGGGGCGAAGGTAAGAGTGGTCTTGCGCCGGTAAGGCAGCGATTCCACCAGGTCTATTGACGACGCATCCAGGCGGAGGCTGGGCACGGACAGGGTTAGGTTGTCGTGGTAGTATTTGCGTGATAGCTGACCGATTAACTCGCTTATATTGTGATAATCTCCGGTGCTCAGAGAGACCAGGGATACTTCGTTGTACCCGCAGTTGCTTATAAGCTCTGCTACGCCTTCTATTACTTGTTGCTCGGGTAGTTCACGGACGGGGCGGTAAATCATGCCAGCCTGGCAGAAGCGGCAGCCTCGGCTGCATCCCCGCTGGATCTCGACGGCGCCGCGGTCGTGAACTATTTTGATATGAGGTACCACCGGCCTGGTAACAGGCTGCGGTAATTCATCTATTATCTGTCTCTCGATTGGTAGCCTGGCTTCGGGTACCTTTGGCTTTATGCTGGCGAAGGTGCCATCTTTGTGGTAGCCCACTTCATATAAGCTCGGCGCATATACGCCGGGGAGTTTTGCTGCCTGTTTCAGCACATGTTCTTTATTAATGTCCTTACTGGCTCGGTAGACTTCCAGTAATTTAAGTATTGTCTCTTCGGCTTCGCCGATGACGAAAAGGTCTATGAAATCAGCCATTGGTTCCGGATTAAGAGCACAACTGCCTCCAGCTATTACCAGAGGGTGCGAATCATTCCGCTGGTGGCTGAACAGCGGAATTTTAGCCAGATCAAGCATATTCAGCACATTTGTATAGGTAAGCTCGTAGCCCAGCGAGAAACCTATTATGTCAAAGTCTTCCAAGGGGTGTCTGGTCTCGAGGCTGAACAGCGGGATGTTATGCTGTCTGAGCAGCGCCTCCATGTCCACCCAGGGGGCGTAGACCCTCTCGGTAAGTGCGTCTGGCTGGTCATTCAGTATTTTATAGAGTATCGGTAATGCCAGATTGGACATGCCGACTTCGTATACGTCGGGGAAGGCAAGGGCGATTCGGATAGGAATTATCTGCCAATCTTTGACAACGCTATTCCATTCGCCGCCGCTGTATCGAGCTGGCTTGGAGACCTCATAGAGTATGTCATCAATGCTGGTCATCTTCTTTAGCTCACAAAGGTCAATTATAGCTTTCATTAGCTGAAGCTTTCAATTCTTTGTTTATACAAGGTTGAGTCTTCCCTTAGCAGGCGCAAATATTGTTGACGCTTACATGATGAGGTGATACAATTATGCGTTGGTTCGGCTTGGTCAGATAATCACTCTGGGAAACTTTGCTTTTTTGGTGGTTATTAAATAAAAGGGGGCTTACATGGTTTTAATCGGCGAAAGCATTCACATTATTTCCAAAGATGTTAATGACGCTGTCAAGGAACGCAATCCCAAGGTAATACAGGATTTAGCTAAAGGGCAGACCGACGCTGGGGCAGATTACATAGACCTTAATCTCGGTCCGGCTAAGAGAGACCCGGAAGAGGTAACCCAGTGGCTGGTCAATACGATCCAAGGAGTCACCGATTTACCCATATCTGTGGACACTTTGAATCCTGTAGCCATGGAAGCCGGCCTTAAAGCCTGCAAGAAAAGACCTCTGCTCAATTCAGCATCGGGAAGGACAGACAGCAAGGAGCTGATGCTGCCTCTGGCTAAGAAATATAATACCGATGTCGTAATCTCGGTGCTTACTGACAGAGGATGCCCACCTGACGTAGATTCGCGGATAGAGAGCATTATGAGTACAATCGCCTTAGCCAATGAACTAGGTATTCCAAATGAAGATATCTGGGTTGACCCTATAATCCTGCCGGTGAGCGCCGACCAGAACCAGGTCAGAGAGGCGCTGGAATTTGTTGGTATACTGGCAGACCTGGTTCCTGGGGTCAAGTCGACGGTGGGGCTGTCAAACGTTTCTAACGGCACACCAGACGAACTCAGAGGTATGCTTAATCGCACATACATGACAATGCTCGGAAGAAGGGGACTGTACTCAGCGATTGCGGATGTACTGGACGAGGAGCTGGTCAAACTGAATAAAGGCGAGCTCCCCAAAATCGTTGACCTTATCTACAAGACTATGGACGGTGAGGTTATAGACCTGGCTTCACTGTCGCAAAAGGAGCGGGATTACGTCAAAACTACGAAAGTGCTTATGGGAGAGACGCTTTACTCTCATGCCTGGCTCGAGAGCTAGAATTCTTTAAAAGGAGTGAACGATGGATTACAAAGCACCTTTGGAGACCTATTCAGGAAAAGTGGCCGAGGTGGTGATTGGCAAGGGAGAAAAAGCTTTAAAAATTGGTGGGGAGAGCGTTCTCCCCTTTCACTTTTTTGAGGGCAAGATAGAAAATCGGCCTCGTCTGGCTTTAGAAGTCCTTGATGCTGCGCCGGCGAACTGGGCCGAATGGGAAAGTCGACCTTACAAGGATGTACTTTCCGACCCGGTGGCATGGGCGAAGAAATGCCTGGACCTTGGCGCTGACCTCGTCTGCCTGCGTCTGGTAAGCACTGACCCGGCTGGAGCGAATGCGCCGGCGGACAAGGCTGCTGAGTTGGTAAAGCAGGTGGCGTCGGCAATAAACGCGCCGCTTATCGTCTGTGGCTCCGGTGATGAAACAAAGGATATCGAGGTTCTGACAAAGGTGGCGGAAGCCTGCGCCGGTGATAATCTCCTTCTGGGTCCGGTGGTCAAGGAGAACTATGAGCCTATAAGCAAGGCGGCTTTAGACCACGGACATTGCATAATAGCTCAGACCCCGCTTGATATAAATCTGGAGAAGGAATTAAATGTAAAGTTGCTGAAGACCTTCCCCCGTGAGCGGATAGTCATCGACCCATTAAGCTCTGCCTTAGGGTATGGCATGGAATACAGCTTTACCATAATGGAGAGGACAAAGCACATCGGAGTTATCTTCGGAGATAACACCATGCAGATGCCCATCATAGCTGATCTGGGTAGCGAATGCGCCAAAACTAAGCAGGCGAAGGAAAGTGAAAAGCAAGGGCTGTTGTGGGAGGGCATTACTGCCATCAGTCTCCTTTTGGCTGGAGCCAATATTATGGTATTGAGGCAACCTGAAACCTGCAAGCTCATGAGAGAGGTTATAGAGGGCAAGATATAAATATTGGTAACTATTCTCGATAATAAGTATAA
>Ga0209610_1000989_pt1 | contig 14795 bp, 17 predicted proteins | sample LakKivw275mmetaG_FD_184137 | JGI IMG/M metagenome (GOLD analysis project Ga0209610, IMG submission 184137) | Anoxic lake water microbial communities from Lake Kivu, Rwanda to study Microbial Dark Matter (Phase II) - Lake Kivu water 275m metaG... | ecosystem: Environmental > Aquatic > Freshwater...
ACATAGTAGGGCCCAGCTTAGGCGGGTCCTTTAATCACGTGATCGAAAGATATGAAGAGATCCACAAATACGAGCGCGTGGAGAGCGGCCTCCTCGGCCTCGAGTACGTCTACAGGAAACCTGTCCTCAGGGGCTCTAGGCTCGTAGGCTACATTGAGATAGATGCGTGTAGCTTCGAGGCCAACACGGGAAGATTCCACGAAGATATGGACAAATTGCTACCCTACAGACTGTGCGCCGACTCCAAATTGGTAAGTAGTATTACCTTGGACGAGGACGCGGTCTGTTTCATACCAAAGAAGAGTCTCCTGTTCCTTTACAAGCTCAAGGCTGAGAGGGACCGTTCTCACGATTTGAGGACTAGGGGAGCTATCATGAGCGTTGAGAAGAGGAGCTGGTTGGAGGCTAAGCTGAGCAAAGATCAATCAGACTTAATCGCCCTCTTAGACCCTCAGCCTAGGAAGTGGATAGTAGCAGGTGAGACTGATTATGAGTTGATCAAAAGGATCGTTGAAGATCGGGGGCTCAGCTTCGTCTATAAGAGTGTTTCAGCCCTTCCAACGAGAGCCGAAGCTGTCAGGAGATACAGCGCTTACAGGGAGATCGATTCACGGAAGATTGAGGAATGGATCAAGCCTTTGATGCCCGATCAGTTTTGATAATGAAGCAATACACTAAACATTATTGCAGATATCATAGGATTGCACCCTAACAAAAGACAGACATCGAATATATCAACAGCACCTCAGACAGCTTGAGTCAACGTTCTTCGTCTCAAGGAAGCTTGCAGCCAAGAAACTTGGAAACCCAAGACTGAAGCGCATAACCTTCCACACCTTCAGACACTGGAAAGCCACAATGGAGTATCACAAAACCAAGGACCTACTGTACGTCAAGGAGTTCCTCGGACACAGAAGGGTGGATAACACGATACTGTACATCCAGCTGGAGAGGACGCTCTTCAGCGTCCAATCAGACGAGTTCCACTCAGCAACAGCCAAGTCGGTTGAAGAGGCGACAAAGCTGATAGAGGCAGGTTTTGAATACGTCTGCGACCACAACAACATCATGCTCTTCAGGAAACGCAAGTGAAAAAAACAAACACTAATGCGAAAAAACAAACGCCAATAACCTTTAAATGCAAGATTTGACAACCAATTCTACACCTTAACCATCAGGAGGTAGAAGTTTGTCTAGAAGGTCGCCGAGAGGTGGCGGGAATCGCAGACCCTTCAGGAGATCGTATGGACCACCCAAACCGGTGAGAGAAGACGAAGAACACGATGTCACAATCGAAGCGGTCGGAAGCAGAGGAGACGGGATAGCCAAGATTCAGGGGTTCATCATATTTGTGCCAGGCACAAAGGTTGGTCAGCATCTAAAGGTCAGAATAACAGGCGTCAGACCAAATTTCGCCACGGCCAAAATAGTCGGTGAGGAAGAAGAGGTCGAAGAGGAAGCCGCCCCAGCCGAAGAAGTAGAAGAAGAATCTGAAAACCAATAACTAAAAAAGTTCCTGCAACCTTAAATAATGGTTTTTTGACCCTTCGTGTGCGCGACTGCCAGATTTCCTCGGTCTCAGATGCGAGCAGAACTCAAGGTGCTTTAACGAGCTATTTGTATCTTGCTTTACGCTTCTTTCTTTCCCTCTTGCGCCTACGCATCTTCTTCTTCTCGGTTTTCTTACTATGGTGCTTCCTAGCCATACGACGACCATCCGACGATTATAAAAAAGGAACCGATACAAGAAAAACATTTCGGATTATTTCTTGTTCTCCCGTATCTTCCTCAAATTCTCGATTTCCTTTAGAAGCCCTTCGGTTCCGATCTTCTCCTCAGCTCTATAGAAAACGCCCCCGAGAAGTCCAGAACCTGAGGTAGCGGGCTTCAAAAAAATAGTGGGGTCATTCAAGCTCCCGTAGAGCCATTAACCGCTTGACCGTGTTCGGGTGGGTTGAGAAGAGCTCCAAGATACTATCCAGTGGCGTGACTCCTCTGGACAGAACCTCGTTCACCAACGCCTGATCCGATTCAACCATCCCTGTCCTCATCATTTGGACGGCGTCATCGCTAGATTTTTCTGGATCAGAGATGAACAAGGTCTTAAAGCTGCTAAATCCACTTGCATTCCTTTGAAGCCTCATTCTTCCAGTGGACACAGAGATCTTCGCCAGGGCTTCGGACAGTTTGCGAGCCCCGTCGTCCACGGTTTCAGCGCTGTTTCTGTCTGCATAATACTCCCTTAGCCTGCTCAGTCCGAGGACAAGAAAGCTTAGAACCCAGTATAGGAGGATACTACCCATTCCTATAGCGGCCAACATTGAACCTCTGTCTTCATCCCTCTGGCGTGGAGTGTACAGGAACGAAAAGCCAATAAAGTAGAATATTGCTGGTAGAAGTGAGGCCAGCATCATCACTTGAGCGTCTCGATGCCTCACATGACCTAACTCGTGGCCAATCACGGCCTCAACTTCCTCATCTTCAAGCTTGTCCAAGAGCCCCTTCGTAACAGCGACCCTGCTTCCAGCTATCGGCGAGCCATATGCAAACGCGTTTGGGATCGGAATATCTGCGATCATAACCCTTGGCATCTTGATGCCGTTTCTAGAGCTTAACCTCTCAACAGTCTCATACAACCTTGGCTCTTGGGTTTTTGAAACCTCCTTCACATGGTAGATCGCATCTATTATGTAAGGAGCGACCAGCCACTGAGCGAGGTTAAACCCGATAATAAAGATGGGTAGAGTGAGTATGTCGAATGTGCCTGTTGCAAGCAGTATGGCTACCACAAAGATCGTCGATAACCCGAATATGAGGGCTAGTGTCCCGAACATTGACAAACGAAGCTTCCACAGACTCAAGGGTCAACACCTTTAGCCAATAGATGACAAAATCTTAGTATTATTACCGTTTTATCCCGAGATATAAATCTAGCGCTCGTCAACTCGCCCTAAACTTGCTGTTCACGCATAGGAAGTCCCTAGTAGGGTGATTGTCTGAGAAGTGAGCATGGGGCAGTAGGATTCTAAACTCCTGTCAGATGGTTTAGAAGGTCTCCGACAAAATAGGAGACAACCGCTCCCACCATACCCAATGCAGCGTATTTGAGGCCTGTCTTAAGCTGGCTCTCTCCACTGATCTTGCCAACATATCGACCCAGAAGAAACAGCATGACTGTCCCCAGCAGAAAAGTAGAGACCAGAGCCAAGGAGAGACTTAGAAACATAAAAGGAGAGATCAAGATTATCAACGCTACAATTGTGGCTACGAAGGAGAGGACTCCGCTCATCCAAACCTCTCTACTAGAGTGGACTCTCACTTTCCCTCCGTGTTCTTCTAAATTGTGAATTTGGACTCCCCTCTCGGTTGATTGAGCGATAAAGAATCCGATTGAATTACCGAGAGCGTTTGCTATTCCGCCAACTATGCCCGAAATCATAACTAGCCTAACGTCTTGGGTTGCTTCGGCCACACCCATGACGATGCCTAAAACAAGTATGATCCCATCTGTCAGTCCAAACGCGAAACCTTCCATGCTATATCCATGCTCTTTTTCTCGTCCCTTATACATTTTGACACCATCATCGTTGGAGGTCTTATAGAATGAACTTTAGTAGATATAAATGGATTTCTGATTCGATCGGTCGAAACAAGAGCGCCTTTGATAAGTACTATGGTAGCTAGAGAATTTTTCTACGCATAAGATTAAGACGTCACTGTTACATGGGATGCTAGCTAGCTTCTTTAGCATGCTACTCCATCAGACTCTTTCTTTAATTTCACTCAGTCTAATTAGAACTCTACTTCGTACATTTCATAGGAAGTCCTTTTAAGGCCCAGAGCTTGATATACCTTTTTTGCGGCTTCATTGTGTTCTTCAACATAAAGTCTCAGTCCAGAAACATCTTTTCGATACTTTGCCATTTCGACGACCCGTCCATATAGACGGGAAAATATCTTTTTGTTTCTATATTTTTTGTCAACGTAAACACTTTGTATCCACCAGAAATATTTGTTTCTCCAGTCACTCCATTCAAAGGTAATCAGCAGTTGTCCAACTATTCTCACGGGGATACTTCTTTTCTCAGCGACGAGGTAAAAGCCCTTATGAGGGTCTTTCATTACTGCCTCGACGCCTTTACTGGCAACATCTTTGTCAATCTTTCTTCCCTCCGTTTCCTCGGCCATTCTTATGTTCAAATTTGCAATAGTTTCTGCGTCTTTAAGCCCAGCTTTTCGGATAGCAATATCATTTTGCATCGTGACTTCCTTCATGTCTTTAATTAACGCACAATTTGCCTATTAGTGAATGTGCCGGAAACAAAGCTACTGGATCGGCTAATAAGATCTGAGATGTTAGCCTAATATCATTCTAGGAATGTAGACAAATCTTATTAAGGGAAACATGAACATCAAGCGTGTTGTGGTTGAAGAATGGTTCTGCCGGCTAAGATCTTCGAGATTAGAGAGAATACTGATCTCAACATGATAGTTCAGAAACTCAAGGATTTTCGTGAAGAGGAGCCCTATCGAATGGAGAAGGGAGAAGCCATAAACTTGGTAGCACAAATTTTGGATCTGAAACTGAGAGAGGGCTCAATAGAAGGGGTTTTCAGCAGGGACTTCGTTCGTAAACGTTGTTACAGGCGCAAATTTGATGATGTTCTTGTTACAGAGGAGTCCCCTTTCTGGATTAGACGCATTGGGGGGAAAACTTTCCTAATTGTGATGGGGCCCTCCGTAGCTCGTGGAGTAAAGAAGTTATTGACAAACCATGTAGCGAACAGCCTAAGCGAGGTTCTCTTCATAAAACCTGGGGCGATAGTCGAGGGAAGGATCTCTCACGAGACCCTTAGGAAGCTCCACGAATCGACTCCGCAGGCGACTAAGCTCATATGGTTTGATGACGTTGACATCCCTGGCATAGAGAAGCTTTGTTTGGCAGGGTCGAGTCTCGCTGATACCAAGCTCTATAACGATTACCTTGAGCACGGAAAGATATGGTATGTTGTCTTTGAAGTCCAGAAGCGTGGAATCGTGGTCGGGATTACAAGAAATTGTGTGGTGACCTTGTTCAGCAAAAGCACCGTCGAAGAGTTCATAAACTACATCTTAGAGGATCTCTTGGCGCTCCTTGAGTAGCGGGCGCTGTAGCTCGGCAATTGTTCAATGGCTACATTCCTAAGCCAGCTCTCAACTGGCTTGCACTTCTCCAAATCCAACCCTGTGTTCCTATTAAGGAATAAACTTCAAGCCGAGAATTTGAGAAAGCCTTATTAGCCGTTCCAGCGGTGACGTTTCCCGCAAACTCCCTTTTATTATCTGTCGGATCTGCTCAGATTCTTGTGGAACAACATATATATTTATATATTATAAGTAGAAAGTAGTAACATATTATACAAAATAATATATTGTAAAAATGAGTTCGACAAATATCCTGAGAATGCTGAGAGATGACGCCTAATGAACCTACTAAATGAAGAAATACATAATAGAATTCTTGAGAAGAAAAAAGAATTGGATGCACTAAGGCCTCTCCCTTCAACGATTGTTAGGAAGCTGAAAGAGCAAATGCAGATTGAATATACTTACAATTCAAATGCCATAGAAGGAAACACATTAAGCTTGAGAGAAACACAACTTGTTATAGAAGAAGGCATTACAGTAAACGGAAAGAGCTTGAGAGAACACTTCGAAGCAAAGAACCATCCAAAAGCAATAGCTTTTGTAGAAAGTCTGCCCGAAAAAGGAATAGAAGAAAAGGACATTTTAAAGGTTCATAAACTTCTATTTGAAGGAATAGATGATGAAGCGGGAGCATATCGAACTAGTCAAGTGAGAATTACTGGAGCCGACATTATGCCTCCACCCCCACAAGATATTGAACCTAGAATGACTGAACTCCTATATTTGCTCCAAAAAAACCCTGATGAGTTGAGGCCAATTGAACTCGCAGCGGTTTTTCATCACAAATTTGAATACATCCACCCATTCTTTGAAGGCAACGGCAGAGTAGGAAGACTAGTGATGAATTGTATATTGTTGAAATATGGTTACCCCTTTGTAGTTGTCTTAAGAAATGACCGCCAAAAATACTACAGGGCGCTTAGAGAGGCAGATCATGAAAATCTTTCACCAATTGTAAATTTCATCGCGCGTTGTGTTGAGCGATCTTTAAACTTGTACCTTACTGCAATAGGAAAGCGAAACGCGATACCTCTTTCAGAAGCAAGTAAGTTGACACCTTACAGCCAAAGATACTTAAGTTTACTAGCGACAAAAGGAAAGCTAGATGCATTCAAAATTGGGAGAAACTACTTTACAACAAAGAAGGCCCTAAAAAGATATCTTCAAAGAAATTCGAGTCTCATCTGAAATCGACGCGTTGATCGCATCCGCTGGATCTAAGACAGCTGCACTTTTACAACTGCTCAAGGAAACAGGCATGAGGGTAGGCGAAGCAGTCAGGCTGCGATGGACGGGGGTGGACCTTAAGAGGCGCATCATAGTGATGAACGAACCTGAGAAAGGAGGCAACGCGAGGATCTTCAAGGTGAGCGAGAAGCTGACCAGGATGCTTGAAGCCATGCCGAGTAAGTGTGAAAGGGTATTCGGAAAAAGCAACGCGCGGCGCAAATACAATACCTTCTACAACACAAGGAAGTTTGCTGCGAAGAAGTTTGGAAACCCGAGGCTGATGCGGATCCACTTCCACACCCTAAGGCACTGGAAGGCTACGATGGAGTATCATAAAACCAAGGACCTGCTGTACGTCATGCAGCTCCTAGGACACAAGGGTCGATACAACCCTCCTATACATCCAGCTCGAAAAGGCACTCTTCACCGACGCAGAACCAGACGACTTCACCGTCAGAGTCGCCAGAACACAGGACGACATAAAGGGTCTACTCGAGGTTGGGTTCGACTACGTCTGCGAAATGGACGACCTGATGTTCTTTAGGAAACGCAAGTAGGTATGGCACAAGTACAGGGGTTAATGCGGAAAAACTGATGGTAAGGCTTATTAACCCCTGTTTTGTGTTGTTATTTTAACCCGGGTGCGAGACTTGAAGTTTCCAAATATCGTTTTGTTAATAGTTATCGGTCTAGTCTTCTGGATGTTCTTGCTACAGTTGGCACTCGGGGTAGCATTTTCTTCATATAACATCCTAATTTTAGTCTTGTGCGCCATTGGAATATTGGTTGCGCTCGTAACAACCAGCAGTAGATAACAGTTTTTGAATGAAAGACCTGAATTGAGGTGCCAACGATGTCCCTTGCTCCTTTCGTTCCTTCCCCACCTTATGTTGTTGAGAAGATGTTGTGGCTTGCTGATTTAAAGCCGGGGGAGATTCTTTTTGACCTCGGTTGCGGGGATGGTAGAATCATAATATCTGCAGCTCAAAAATACGGTGTAAGGGCCGTGGGCGTTGAGATGAGTGACCGGCTCGCAAAGGAGGCTGTTCAAAAGGTTCACGAGTCTGGGCTCGAGAAGTCGGTGGAGGTGATTCAGGGAGATTTGATGGGTATAGACCTTAGGAAGGCCGACGTTGTCACGCTGTACTTGACGTCGAGCGGTAATGAGAAACTGAAACCCAAACTTGAGAGGGAGCTGAAGCCTGGAGCACGTGTCATCAGTCATGACTTCGAGGTTTATGGTTGGAAGTCACTTAGAGTTGAAAAGATTGCGGACGAAGATCGGCCTTGGCCGACCCGTCACACGATTTATTACTATAAAATGTAACATGTAAATCGGGTTCGAAAGAGGGCATCTCTATGAGTAAAGCTCTTATGAATTTCTTTGCCATCTTAACAGTTCTCGTAGTTTCTTTCTCGCCTATTTTAAGTGTATCTACCGTGTATGCAGCGACGACAGAGCCTGACAAGCCTCTGGCAACAGCTGTCTCGCACTACACGGAGATCAGCGTGGTCCTAATTGGCTTCGACCCGGATTTCATCGACATTGACTATCTAAAAGCGAACTTGGAGTATGAAATCCATCCGCTTCTGCAAGTTTACGAAGTCAACCACGGTAGCGTATACAATCTAGTTTACGACGTTAGTTTGGCCGATCCGTCTTTTATCAACGAGCTGAGAGCTTTCTTGAGTTCTCATGCTCAACCGCAGGAAGTCCCAGAGTTTCTAAACTACGAAAACGATACCAGTCTCTACGCCGTCCTTAACGCCACCTCCGTGGAGAACTGGCTAAATGAGCATGCTAACGAATTTGGCGGAATCCCGTCTGATGGGTACACGTTGCTAATAGCTAATATGTCAAATCTATCGAGCCATTACCACTACTATAGCATCGAGTATCGTGATCTGGACAAATATTCTGAAAAGGCAAAGTACTATGACACAGGACTCAGTTTCCCCCTAGTCAACTGGATGTTCTCTTGGGGAGGACACCACAATTTTTACTACATTGACCTCTCTGCTGGTGACCCTGAATATGATTACTCCTTGATCGGGCACATACCGATACAATGCCTTGAGTCTAAGAACTATACGGTGACTAGGACTAGTATGACGGAACTTGTTGCGGACTACGCTGCAGAAGCTGTCAGAAACCTGTTTGTTCCTAGCTATGCTTACTCGCCGACCTACTCCACAAGCTATAGTATAAAGATACTGATTTTTGACAACACAAGCAGGATCACATCCTTGAACTACACTGATGTGATAAACCCATCATTGATAAAATCGGCTTATGAAAGCCTCATCCCCAACGCCTCATGGAGCGTGGAAATAACCTTAAGGTCATTACGCGATGATCCGAAGTTGTGTTCGGTTGTTAAAGACAGCCTCATGTACGACTTTTGGGAAACTGGATACGGAGACGACATGCTTCACATAGCGTACTTTGATTATCGCCCCATCTACGGCTACCTGTTGACAAATCTCGAAGACTATGTTGATACTTCTGGCGAAGCCGTCGTGCTGCCTGTCTTCTGCCTCATCTTCTCCTCAGAGGGGAACTTGGGCGCAACATGGAAGGAGTACGTGGCTTTGCCAAGTCGGCGCGACCCAAATGGACTGTGGGGTGTGGCTCTTCCTGAGATGGTGCTGATCAGCCACTCTGAGAGAGACATTTTTGCTTGGGGCTACTGTCTATCGCAGGTCGTGATTCACGAGGTTGGCCACATGATGGGCTTGATGCATCCGTTTTCCTATGGTTTGACGGAGAACTACGTTTCTTCGGCCATGGCCTATCTTACCTACGAGTACGGTTTCAGCAGTTTTGATCGCGACGCCATCAAGCGTGGACACGGAGACTACTTAGATGCGATAAGCCAAGTGGAGGTAATGGAGGCAACTGAGCTAATTAAGGTGTTTCTTCTAGCTTCCGTAGGTTTGGTCATCGGGGTCGTGGCTTCATCCGCTTTCTGGCTCTGGTATTCAAAAAGTAAAAAAATTGTGCCTCCAACATTGCCGCCGTATCCACCACCGCTGGCGATAAAATACTGCGTGAGCTGTGGTGCGGCAATTCCGACATTAGCGGCCTACTGTCCCAGGTGTGGTGCTAAGCAGTAAGGGCGCTCCGACGAGCTGTCACCCTCAAATTTAAGTGACTTCGACATGATGTTCTTAGATCAGATAGCATGAAATCGTTTGGACAGCAGTTCTGTGAGGATTCTTTGAATGCTTGAGCTGCTCGTTTTGGCGATTGCACCTGGTGTATTCCTTACATGGTTTTTCTACGTGAGGGATAGGTATGAGCATGAGCCGAGGAGGCTGATAATTTCGACTTATGTTCTTGGAGTGCTGTCTGTGATACCGGCTTTTTTTACCGAGCTTCTTGGTGAGCTATTTCTCCCCAACGACGGCTTGATCGCATTGCTTGTAGAGGTCTTCATCGTGATAGCCCTAACGGAGGAGTTTATGAAGCTTTGTGCTGTGAGGGTCCTAGCGTATAGGTCTCCTGAGTTTAATGAGGTCATGGACGGGATAGTCTACTGCGCTGTGGCTGCGTTGGGCTTTGCAACGCTTGAAAACGTCGTATATGTATTTCGATACGGCTTGGTTACAGGTGTTATGAGGGCGGTTCTGTCTGTTCCGAGCCATGCGCTGTGGGGTGGAATCATGGGTCATCAGATTGGGCTTGCCAAGTTCCGTAGGATAAATGAGAACATGAGGATCCTACTCGGCTTGTTGGAAGCCGTCTTTCTCCACGGGCTTTACGATTTCATCGCGTTTTTCTTCGATGTTATGTTGGGCTTATTTATGCTTGCGGTGTTGATGATTCTGTCTTCCACTTATCTATATACTCTAATGAAGAAGGCTTCCGAGGAGTCACCTTTCAGGATACCTGTACCTGCAGTGACTCAGCCGGGGCTTTTCTGCCCGAACTGTGGGAGGCCTATGGTATACTTCCAAGCTTACGACGCGTGGTATTGCTATGAGTGTGGAACGTACTACAGGGAGGAACGCGGTGTCTATTGACGTTTACCGAGCGTGGTCGCCCTCAACTCTTCTTCTGGTTTACCTATTGGTTTTAGACTCACTGACAGCTTGTCATCAGATATTCGTGCGATTATATAGCTCTGGTCTCGCAACCCTCTGGTTCTTGGTGACCCTGCTGTTCCCGAGTGGATGATGTCTATGTTTTCTATCCTCCAGACCCACGGAACATGACGGTGACCGCAGAGCACGACATCAACACCGTCCTCTATTAGCATCTTCAATATGTCTCCGGCGTCAACGAGTATGTCTCTTTCTCTGCCAGCCATCGGAACAGGAACCAAGTGGTGGTGCAACATGAAGGTCTTGATTTTGTTCTTAGGTGCGTTAGATAAGGTTTCGTGAATGTAGGTCTGAAACTCCCTACCTATGTGACCTTCATCCACGTCTGGTTGTGTGCTGTCAACTCCGACCAAGAAGACTGTGTCGTCTTCGTGCCTCACCATTCTCTCACCGAAGTACTCCTCGAAGAATTGGTGGCCAACGTTCTTTGCGTCGTGGTTTCCCATCACAACCAGTGGTTTCAGTTCAAGCTTGTCTACTAACTTCTTTGCGTCCTCAAATTCATTTGGCAGACCGCCAAAAGTCAGATCACCCGTTATCACTGTGAGGTCGGGTGAAAGCTGGTTGACCTCCTGTATGCACTTCAGAAGTTTGTCTTTTCTAAAGCCGTACTCTCCAACGTGGATGTCAGAGATGTGTGCGATCGTGTACTCTTTTTTCAACTTTTATCACGTAATCTTCTGTTAAACCATTAATAAGTCATACCCTATCAAAACCTTTCCGCCTACGGTGACCGTAGGCCCAGTCATGATCAGGTCCCAGTGGATGCTATTGTTGCACGCGGCAGACCGCAGCGTTTGAGTTCGCGTCCTATAACGCGAAAGTCCCCTTCGATCAAGTCCCCATACTTTGGATTGTGCAGAGACGCCGCTGGATGATAAGTTGGAATGACGGTCACTACGTTGTTGAAGAGTTGCCCCCTAAAATTCTTTCCGTGGACGCCAGTCATACTTCTGAAAGAATACCCTAACCTTGAGAGGATGTAAGAGGCAGCGTACTTGCCAAGAGTTACAATGAGTTTAGGCTTAACAATCTCTATTTGCCGATCCAGGTATGGAGTACAAGCTTCAATTTCTTCTGATCTTGGTGGTCTATTTTCAAGATTTGAAGTAACTGGACGACATTTCAAAATATTGCAAATGTATGATTCTTTCCTTTTCAAGCCAGCCATTTTAAGTAGTTTGTTAAGTAGCTCTCCTGCAGCCCCAACGAACGGAACCCCTTTTTGATCTTCATTAAACCCTGGTGCTTCAGAGACAATCATCAGCTCCGCATTTGCTGGTCCGGCTCCGAAAACTACGTTTGTTCGCGTTTTATACAACGGGCAACGCCGACAATTTTCTACTTCACTTTCAAGTTTTTCAAGGAATCCAGCTCTGTTGTTCATGAAATTGTCCTCTTTGAAGGCAAGAATTGACCAGTTTTCCTAGAACGAGGAATTATATTATTCTCTACACGTATACGCTGCCATTTTCTCATACATTCTTGTGAACAGATGGGCGTAGTGTTGATTTTGAACCACCATCGTGGCAAAAATCTTGGCAAAAAGTACTATGGCTTATACATGATTCTGCCCTTTTCTACAGCATCGATGATGAATGGATTCCCCTTTTTCTTCATTTCGCTGAATTCCTCGGGTGTATATCCGACGGGCTCGATGGGAATTTTGAACGTGTTTATGTCCATAAGGGTTCTGATTCTGTCAAGGAATTCTTCTTTAAAGTTTGCTACGACTAGTATGTCGATGTCCGAGCCTTCGTTGATGTCACCGGTCGCGAAGGAACCGAATAGGATGACGAGGTGAGGGTTGAGGCTTTTAACCACTTCGCTTACGTAGTCTCCTATTCTTCTATAAATTTCTTCGCTTCTTTCAATATCGACTCTGCGTAGCCTATACATTTCTCGGCAATCTCCTCGGTGTAGTATTTGTATGCTGGTCCATTCGGGTAAAAGTTGGGGTACCTTGACCCTATGTAGTGCCTGTCGAGTTCCTTCCCTTGGTCAATGAACCGTTCAAAAACCTTTTCGTGCTTTGATGATTCCTCCAGAAGTTCTGTTACAGAGTGAGTTATCAAAGCCCTGAAGCCCCTTGAATAAAGGAGTCCCTTGAGGGCCTTCTCAGCTGACTGCTGGGCGAAAAATGCGCTCGCGTAATAATTTCCGTCTTCTGAGCAGTCTTTGGCGGTTTTCAAGTCAGCCTTGGCTTGGTCAAGCCATCTTAACCCCTCTTCTAAGTTCTTCATAGCCCCTTCAAGTATACTGCATCCCCAGTGTTATTTAATATCTTTTTCTTTGATCATCAAGACGCACAACATTTTAAAAGGTTGTAAATCTCATTCCCCGTCTTACGTTCGAGTTCATAAAAGCGACGTAATGAGAAAAACAGTTTCTCATAAAATAGGCATCGTACAAATTCGGAGTTTGTTCCGAAGTATGCGGCATTTTGTATCCGTGGTATCATCACTTTACCCGACTGATCCGCGATCAATTTCTCATGGTTCAGGAGTGGTTTTTGTCAGATTTTTAGCTTTGAGATTTTTATGGACGCGATTTCCTCTATGTCTTTGAAGTGTTTTTCCTCGTCTAAAGTGACCACAGGCACCTTCTCCTCGTGAGAGAGGCGTAATGCTAGAGAAGCTGAAGAGAGGTCTCCCCATGGTTTATCCCCGTATTTCAACTTTAGTGCGCCCAACTTTATTGTGGTCTCCTCATCTTGAACCACCTTAAGGTTGGCGTAGGCGGAGCGGATTACGATTTCAGGGTCAATGTCTCTAGCCAATAATTCTGGTTTTTCACTCCTTATTTTGGATATTACCCTGTATGCTTCTGACAGGTTGTTTGGGTGTATAGAGACCTCAATCTCTCCTCTTTCATGTTGAAGGATCGCCTTCCTCGCATTGTCTGAGCCTTTCTCCTTCGTAAACAGTAGGATGAATGGGCCGGCGTCGAAGACGAGCTTCCTCAATTTCAAGTTCTCTTCAACTCAGTTTTTCTCTCCACTTCAACAGAGGCCTCTTCGTCTCTGTTTTTTATCAGAATTCTCGATGCTTCAGCGTTTCCTAGAAAACCGAAGAGTTCAGAGAGCCTGGGTGTCTTCTCCAGCAAAATCTTGTTTTCGTCCAGCGGGGTTAATGTTAACTCATCTCCCATACCGTATCTGTATTTTTCCCTTAGCTCCTTTGGGATGACAACCTGTCCCTTAGCCGAAACCTTGGTTTTAAACTTACCTTCAGTCATCTTCATCATAATCTTACTAGATTCCATTTTTATTTAAATCTTACTATCTCGCGCGCGATCGAGAAATGATAGATTTCGACCTATGATTGAAAAAAGGGTCGAAAATTACTTGATTTTGTTGAAAATTCGTTTTTTCTTATTCTTTACAGAATCGTGTGGAAAACCTTTATTTGACCCATATTAAAGGTTAATAGACAATAGTAAATGATTGGAATCGATCGGGATCAATGGTCAGCGTTCGTGAATTTGATCTTCGCGCGCTAGGCGGGATGGGATTGGATAAGAGATTTTTGGCTCTAATACTGATCTTGGTTTTTCTAAGCTTCCTTGCCTCATCGATACCAATAACTATGGTTGGGGCGAGCCCAGATACCACACACCTAGTCACTTTCTACGCTTTGGATCAATCTGGGAATGCCCTACCTGACTACGGGTGCAAATGGTACATCAGAAACGACATATGGCATAACAATTTTTCCGGGAACCCGATATATTTAGATGTTACGTACGGAGCAACCTACTATGTAAGAGTCAGCTGGCAAGGCTCAAATGTTACTGATAACCTGCCCTACAAATGCTTAGGCAGTAGCACCTTTGTTCCCAAAACGAAGGTGACGGACGTAGTTTTTACAGCCAATGATTATGATGAGAACCCGCTCTATGATGGGCCATGCTACTGGTACATCACACATCCAAATGGGACAACGCGCAGCTATCATTGGGCTTCGGGAACTCTAAAGCTTGGGAACGGAACATACCATCTGAAGGTTAAGTGGCAGAGCACATACGTGACCGAGAATAAGAGTTGGCCCAAAGAGGTTGACCCATCGTATAGTATGAAGTGCAAAGTTGTAGACAGAACGTTTGTCGCAAAGGATCACGGAGGACAGCAACTGTGGCCAGGCGCGACGAGGATTTGGGTCAGGGCTCCAAACGGGACATGGTGTACTTACAGAGTCGACGGAATACCCACAAACTCAAGTAGCTTCACTATAAAGAAGCTTAGCTATGATTCTGAGTCCTGCACAATAAAG
>Ga0209610_1000992_pt1 | contig 14785 bp, 9 predicted proteins | sample LakKivw275mmetaG_FD_184137 | JGI IMG/M metagenome (GOLD analysis project Ga0209610, IMG submission 184137) | Anoxic lake water microbial communities from Lake Kivu, Rwanda to study Microbial Dark Matter (Phase II) - Lake Kivu water 275m metaG... | ecosystem: Environmental > Aquatic > Freshwater >...
TTTTCTACCCCCCCCCCCATTATATTTCTTTCGTGAGATAGAGGAGTAAAAAGATGCGAAAGTTACTTCTATTACTTTTAACTGGTTGGCTGGTCTTTGGCATTTCCTGCGATAATCCGACTGAATCGAAATTCAATCCTTACGAACAGCACGCGATCGAGTGGCCATCCTTGGCGGACAGTCCCTGGCCAATGTACCATGGTTCTCCGTTATGCAACGGACTATCTTCATGTGATGGCCCGCTAAAAATTAATATTTATTGGAAACTTGATATTGTACAAATAGGTTCGGGAGTTGCTATTGACGACAGCGGAAATACTTATGTAACTAATGGCGACGGTTTTTTATACAAAATTTCTTTAAATGGAAAAATTAAATGGAATATTTCGTTAATCAACGAGTGGATTGATGAGCCGGGTACCCCAATTCTTTTAAGAAATGGAAATATATATGTTCATTTGGGTAAAAAAGGATTTCTTATTACCAAAGAAGGAGTTAAAGAAAAACAGTATGATTTACCAGATTATGTAGACATACCGTCATTCCAAATCGATATGGAAGGAAATTTTTATGGCATTACTAGACAGGGTGTGCTTTTTAAAATGACCCAAGAGGGGAGTATAAGTTGGTCAATATTACCACCAGATTCCTTAGATAAAAACTTTTTTGTATCCACTTATATGCCCGTTTTTCTTCCAGATGGAAGCAGCTTAATTGTCGGATCTATAAACCATATTTATTGCATTGATCTAAATGGAGAAATTCTCTGGTATCAGCAGATTGCTCCTTATTCACAAACGTTGATTACTTCAGAAGGTTTGATTTATATTTACAGCCATAGAGATACATCGCTTAATTGCTTTACTAAATTGGGGGAAAAGGTTTGGCGGAATAAATTGACACAAACAAGTGGGCTTGATGGTTATGCCAGACCTTCTATAACTAAAGAGGGAGATATAATATTTCCTATCGCTCCTTCAGGAAATTCGGACATCCCGGCTGGAGTGGCAAAATTTAATCCTTCCGGCAAGCTCATCTGGCAAGTATCCCTACCGATAGGGGGATATGTATGCTCTGAAATAATCTGAGATTACTCGGGCAGAATATATGCTTCTACATACCTGGGGCCTTTTTATATCCTTTCATCGAAGGGTACTATTCTCGCCCAATTTGGCGACAGGTTAATAGTAGGAATGGCACCAGCAATATTTAATAACACCTTATTTTTTGGCGACCAATTTCCCGGCGGAGGTCTCTATGCAATTGAATAAGGGCATCATACTATCACTATTGGTTTTAATATTTATTGGTTATGCATTTTCACAAATGGAAACAACCGGAAAAATTGAAGCCGCATTAATTACGGATTATCGAATATCAGATAATACTTTTAATTTCTTTGTCACATCAACGGGACCAATTAGATGGGACGATAACGGTTTTCTGACTGATAATTACTTCGATGCTTCTTTATATGATATTCCTGAACAGACTAATCTTGTAAATTTTGCGTGGTATGGCTGGAATTTTGACGGGAGTTCGACTCCTACGGGGAATTTGACTAAGGAATATGAAAATATTTGTTTTGGTTTATTTAAGATGAAATGGAGTGCAGAATATCCCTTTAATAATATTGTTACTGATTCATTTTATCTGGACCTGCGTGATGATCGTTATCCTGGAACACCGTATTATCTAATAAATGATTTTTATATAAAGTTAGACGAGAATTTGGCCAGTAACCGTTTTTCTTATATGAAATGTACAGGAACATATTTTACCACAATAACGACGGGTTCAACTATTACTATCTGGACTATTCTGGATGTATCTGCTCCACCCAGTCATATCCATTTTCAGCCCACTACTCCAACTAATCTGTCATACTCCTGGTCTGGCAGTCGGGTCAATTTAATATGGTATCATTCCGAACCAATATCGGCGGCGCGTTATGAGGTCTGGCGTAAAATCATGGGCGGCGCAAGATACACCCAAACTATTGAGGATTGGACCCTAATCTGTACCAATAGTGCCGGCGATACGACTCATCTCGACAGGGAATTTTACTTAGGCTCGGGTTATAAAGCCTATTACAAAATCAGGGCAGTCAGTGGAGACGGCAACCTCTATTCACCCGGTTGGTCGAATGAAATCAGTATCATCGGTAATTTCCTGCCGCTTGATCGCCAGCCATCCCAACAGAAATTATCCATCGACACAACGCCTCGGTTTAACCTTTTTCCCAATCCATTTAACAGCACAATACGAATTTACTTGTACTCTCCTTCCGAAGAAATCTCGGAAATAGATATCTATGATTTGCAGGGACGTATTGTCAAAATATTTGACCTTATATCCGGCAAATATTATTTCGATACGATCTGGAACGGCTCCGATAATCAGGGCCAGCCGATTCAATCGGGTATTTATTTTCTGATTGCCCACAACGGAAGTAAAACTCTTTTCAACCAGAAAATCATTTACCTGAAGTAATTCCTTGTAAACTCAAAAATTTCCTTGATTTTTTCTCCCCCCCCCATTATATTTCTTTCGTGAGATAGAGGAGTAAAAAGATGCGAAAGTTATTTCTATTACTTTTAGCTGGTTGGCTGGTTTTCAGTAATTCCTGCGATAATCCAACCGAATCGAAATCCAATCCTTACGAACAGCACGCGATCGAGTGGCCATCCTTGGCGGACAGTCCCTGGCCGATGTACCGGCACGACCCACAATTCACCGGCAGAAGTAATTTTACCGGGCCACAAAAAGGTGAAATTACCTGGAGTGTATCGAAACCTGGGGTAAAAAGTGCCAAAGCCTTTACATCCTTCGCTATCGGGCCAGACTCATCTATTTATTTCGGTTCTTCCTATGAACCCGTCGAAAGCGGGACACAAACCTGGTATCTTTACGCAATCAATCCCGACGGCACCACAAAATGGAAATTCAAGGATACCGAAGCCGAAATATACCTAATGACCGGACCTTTGGTTACGGTTGATGGGAATATAATTTTCGGTGCGCCCGGGAAAAACAATAAGGGCTATGTCTACGCAATCAGTCCTTCAGGAAGTCTGATTTGGCGTTACACTGTAGATAGTTGGATATACACAGTAGTTATCAACATTGATCAGCTAGGGAATTTGTATTTCTGCGATGAATACGGAAGTGTTTATTCTCTTGATAAAAACGGAAATCTAAGATGGCTACTTCCCAGTACTGATAATTTCCAGGCACACAACTTCATAGGAATACCACTTTCCCCTGATGGGCAAACAATATACATACCGAATACAAGTAAAAATGGCTCATATTTATATGCATTTTCTATTAATGGTGAAAATAAATGGATATTTAATGGTGGAGATTCAACATCTGAAATTTTTACTACCCCGATGGTGGATTCACAAGGAAATATTTATTTTTTACTACGGAAATCACAAAGCGATACCTCCGTAGCCGGATTATATTCTATCAAATCAGATGGAACCTTAAGATGGAAATTTCCTGGAAAAATAAATAGCTATAGCGAACCTACAATAGATTGGGATGGTAACATCTATGTATATATGAACGGTTTTTATACTTTGAAAAATAATGGTGAATTACGTTTTAAATTCGAATCAAACGACTACTTAACAGGATCGCTTATCTGTGATCGAAACAGTGATATTTATGCTTTTTCTAATACTTTATATGGTTTTACTTCTGAAGGAGGATTATTTCTACAGGTCAGTTTACCTTGTGAGGTTTTCAGCGATTTTGCGATCGATAACCAAGGGAGTCTAATTGGAGGAGTTCCTTGCAATGAAAATCGAATAATTAAAATCAAATAAGGAAACGAAATGAAATCAATACTTGTGTCACTTATTTTAGTAAATATAGTTTGGGGCCAAGTAGTAACGATATCTCCTATTGAAATTGTAATGAAGACAAAGGATACCTATGGTAACACAATTAATTTTTCTGCTACTTCAGATACTTACAGATGGAATAAGCAGCATTACCTGACGACACAATATCAAACAGTTACAATGTCAATTAGCGGTGATAATTTAGGGTGTGACCATGGTTTTGGATTTGGTAATCGTTTAGAGGAAATAACATTAGCTCATTCCATATATACTATCAGAGTAACCAACTCCGGGAAATCTGCCTGGTTTAAAATTGACGCGATAGGTTGCACTTTTAATGGTGATATTTATGTAACATACGACTACCTGGAAGACGATTTTTACATCGGCGGAAGCTGTTCCGCATATGGAACTGAAATAATAAGCAATCAAACCATAACTATGTACTGTAATCCAATATGCTTACAACCGACCACTCCGACCAATCTCCAAAATAATGACCTCACTGAACATCCGGTTTTATACTGGACCGCTTCACAACCAATCTCTGAAGCACATTACGAAATCTGGAGAAAGATTTGTGGGGGATTTAGATATAGCGAAATAATTGAGGATTGGACTTGTATTGTAAGTAATTTATCTGACACGAATTATCTTGATCGTGAAATATATCTTTCAGGTAGTTCTTATAAAGCCTACTACAAAATCAGGGCAGTCAGCGGGGACGGTTGTATATATTCACCGGGCTGGTCGAATGAAATAAGTATCATCGGTAATTTCCTGCCGCTTGATCGTCAGCCATTCCAACAGAAATTATCCATCGACCCAACGCCTCGATTTAACCTTTTTCCCAATCCCTTCAACAGTACGATACGTATTAATCTCTGTTCTCCAATGAAACAGATTACAGACATAATGATCTATGATCTACAGGGAAGAACTGTCAAAGAATTCCGTCCCGCGCCCGGCATTTATTACTTTGATACGATCTGGAACGGCTTCGATAATCAGGGCCAGCCGATTCAATCGGGTATTTATTTCCTGATTGCCCACAACGGAAGTAAAACTCTTTTCAACCAGAAAATCATCTACCTGAAGTAATTCCTTGTAAACTCAAAAATTTCCTTGATTTTTTCTACCCCCCCCCATTATATTTCTTTCGTGAGATAGAGGAGTAAAAAAATGCGAAAGTTACTTCTATTACTTTTAATCGGTTGGCTGGTCTTTGGCATTTCCTGCGATAATCCAACCGAATCGGAACAAGATTTGTGGGAAAGTCGAATCGCTTGGCCCTCTCTTTGTAATAGTCCCTGGCCGATTTGGGGCGGAGACCCGCAACATACTTTCCGCAGTCCCTATTCCGGTCCGGCAAAATGCGACACGACCCTTATTTATCGCAACACTTCCGGATATTTCAACACCGGTCCCTTGATTGGACCAGATGATGATATATACATTTTTTCATCTTTTGACGAAACTTATCTGGGAACCGCCGGATACAAGGGCGCAGTAGTAAAAAGACTTACTGCTGATGGTACAGTCGTATGGCAGACTTTAGTAAGTACTGAAAAATCTACGGTTTTCATTGAACCGGTATTGACCTCACAAAATAGCTTGATTATAGCCTGTGATGACGGCACTTTAGCTAAAGTGTTGGCTGATGGCACCCTGGAATATCGGTATAGCGATCAGGCCGGACCTGGCGCCAGCTGGGGATTAAATCTGGATAAAGATGGGAATATTTATTACCTCCCTGATAACGATAGATTATCTTCTTTTAATCCATCTGGTATTCTGCGGTGGCAAAAAATCAACATTGGTAAAATTTGTCACGATGGACCAATTTCCGCGGACGGTAGACAAACCTACACCGGTCTGATGGATACTTTATTAGCATTGAGTAACGACGGTGAAATAATGTGGAAATATATTGGAGGTTACGGTTGCCATCCCTCAGTTAATAATGCCGGTAATATTTTAACTTTTTCATACACCGATTCGAGTGTGATCTGCCTAAGTTCAAACGGAAAATTGAAATGGAAAAAACAAGTCGTCGTTAATGGAATTCTATTGTATGACATTTTTAACAATATTAGTATTGGACCGAAGGGGGAGATTATCGTGTTCCTGTATAGTCTTAATGATTGTTACGCTGTTTCTTTAGACCGCGATGGCGAAATAAACTGGTTTTCATCTCTCACGGAGGTAGAACCTTCCAAGTCCACCTGGACCAGCTGTTCAATCGTAGATAAAGACGGGAATCTTTACTGCTCAAAAAAGGGTACTTTATTTAGTCTCGATAACAGCGGAAATATCCGGTGGACAATCCAAATGTGGGACCCGTCTACTGGTACCTTTGACGATTGGTTAGCCATTAACAGCCAGGGAGAATTGATCTATTGCGTTTCCCGTCTGAATAACAACCTAGTCTATAAAATCTATTAGAAGTAAAAATGAAGATACTTATACTAATAATTTCATCATTTGTTTTAATATTGTCTGCCCAGGCAATCGAAGAACCGAAGAGTTCTCCCTTAGAGATGTATATTATTACATTATGCAATCAGATTCCCATGAATTATTATTGGTACAATGAGTCTCAATCTATTAATTACCATGCAGAAAATTGGTCAATCGTGTCCGATTGTTATTATGATTCCATACTTGTGCCAAATAATCAATCGCGCTATGATTATGGTTACGAATTCGTCGGCGCGTTACCCTTTGATACTACAAAATGGAACAGACTTCGTGCGGGAGTATATAAAATTACTATTGATCAGAAACTTGCTGATGATAGTTATCCTTATTTTTTCTTTGACTATCGAGATCAAAATTTTAATGATAATCTGCCGGGTTATGGTTCATCCGATATAAATATAATTTTCAATCATGAAAGTCCAGGAAATTTTCAATTATGTCCGCGTTCCAATCCAAGCAATATCAAAACAGTACCTCAAGGGACGCTAATAACCCACTGGGATGTACATGGAAATACTCCACCATTGCAATCGGGGTATGAAGCCAGTTCAACATTTAATCTATGTATCCAAAGCCATTATACCGGACATCCCTATTTATTCTGGAATCAGACCACTCCCCAGGGAACGCAATACAGAGTTTATCGAAAAATAACCGGTACAGATTATAGATTTTATCAAATTACCTCACCGATGCAACAGTTATTTTATATTGATGAAGAGATTGATTCCGACCTGAGTGGGACTACAGTGAGCTATTATATTCGTACCACCGAAGGTAAAAGTTCAAATACCTGTTCTACCCAGGGATTACAAATTGTAAATGATAAACACCCAATAAAAAAAGTCATTAGTCTTGACTTGGATCAGTCTGCCAATCTTTTTCCCAATCCCTTCAACAGTACGATACGTATTAATCTCTGTTCTCCAATGAGACAGATTACAGACATAATGATCTATGATCTACAGGGAAGAACTGTCAAAGAATTCCGTCCCGCGCCCGGCATTTATTACTTCGATACGATCTGGAACGGCGCCGATAATCAGGGCCAGCCGATTCAATCGGGTATTTATTTCCTGATTGCCCACAACGGAAGTAAAACTCTTTTCAACCAGAAAATCATCTACCTGAAGTAATTCCGTCTTGATACCACTTATTACACCGCTCCAGCGGTGTAACGAGATTACTGTAGTAATAAAACACATCGACCCCAATTCGTGTTTATTCGTGGTAAATCCTTCTTCCGAATTTCCCATTTTCAACATTGCGCGACTTTCCTTATATTTCAGCCGGAAATGAACAGAAATGACTAAAGTTAGCGAAAAGATCGACGAAACCACCCCGGTCATGCGCCAGTATAATGCCGTCAAAGCCAAGTATCCGGATGCGCTGGTGCTCTTCCGCATGGGCGATTTCTACGAAACTTTCCGCGAAGACGCCAAACAAGCCGCTAAAATCCTGAATATCACGCTCACCAAGCGCGCCAACGGCAAGGCGGCTTCCGTCCCGCTGGCCGGATTTCCCTACCATGCCCTCGAATCCTATCTGCATAAATTGCTCAAAGCCGGATTAAAGGTCGCCATCTGCGAGCAGGTCGAGGATCCCAAATTAGCCAAAGGCGTTGTTAAGCGCGAAGTCGTCGAAATTGTCACGCCCGGCACGGCCATTTCCGATCGTTTCCTGGAAAAAGAGAAAAATAACTATCTGGTATCAGTATATATAAATGATAAAGCCGCCGGACTGGCCGCGCTGGATATTTCTACCGGTGAATTTTACCTGTCGGAAGTTCCGGCCGCCCGCTTAACGGAAGCTGTGCTGGACCTGCATCCGGCCGAAATCATTTGCCCGGAATCCATCCAGAAAGAAATCAAGGCGCTGTTCGCCAGTCAGGTTTTGCGCGTGACGGCGGTCGATGACTGGGTCTTCACCTACGAAACGGCCTATCAGACCCTGATCGAACATTTCAAAACCGACTCGCTGAAGGGTTTCGGTTGCCAGGACGCGGTGTATGGCATCATCGCTGCCGGGCCGGTTTTGTACTATCTGCGCCAGAATTACCAGACCAATCTCCAGCACATTTACGCCATTCGTAATCTCGCGACTGATGATGCCGTCCTGATTGACGATTTCACCCGGCGTAATCTCGAAATCTTCCAAACCATGCAAACCGGCGCCAAGCACGGCGCATTAATGGACGTCATCGACCAGAGCGTTACCCCAATGGGCGTACGCCTGCTGACCAAATGGATCATTCGGCCGTTGCGCAACCCGGAAGCCATTAACGTCCGTCTCGATCAGGTTGAATTCCTGCGCAACAATGCCAAAATCCGGCGCAGTCTGCGCGACCTGCTGGCTCATTGCGGCGACCCGGAACGTCTGATCTCGCGTCTCAGTACCAATCGCGCCTCGGCCCGCGAAGTCGTTGCCCTGAAGAACACCTTGAAGCTTATTCCCGCCATCCGCGAAAACCTGGCGGAGCAGACGCCTTATTCAACCATTCTCGCCGAACTCGATCCATTACCGGAACTCGTCGACCTGCTCGACCACGCCATCAACGATGAAAACCTGCCGCTCAGCATTCGCGAGGGCGGTTTTATCAACGACGGCTATTCGACGGAATTAGACGAATACCGGCACCTCGCGCATCATGGCAAGGAATGGATTGCGCGCCTCCAGGAAACCGAACGCCAGAAACTCAACATTCCCTCGCTGAAAGTCGGTTACAATAAAGTCTTCGGTTATTACATTGAGGTCACCCGCACTCACGCCGAGAAAATTCCGCCCGAATATATCCGCAAACAAACCTTAGTCAACAACGAGCGGTTTATTACCCCCGACCTGAAAGAATACGAAGAGAAACTGCTGAACGCCGAGGAGCGCATCGGCCAGATCGAGTTCGAATTATTCCAGGAACTGCGCGAAAAGATCCTTCAGTTCATCGAAGCTATTCAGAAAAATGCCAATGCTCTGGCGCAGATCGATGTCTTAGCCGGACTGGCGGAACTGGCCGAGAAAAACCGTTATTGCCGCCCGGTTATTAATAATGAAACCTCCATTGAAATCAACGCCGGGCGTCATCCGGTCGTCGAACATCTGCTGCCGGTCGGCGAAAAATTCATTGCCAATGACCTGCGTATCGACAATCAAAGCGCCCAAATCCTGATTATCACCGGCCCGAACATGGCCGGCAAATCGACTTACCTCCGTCAGATCGGACTGATCGTTTTAATGGCCCAGATCGGCAGCTTCGTGCCGGCTGATTCCGCCACAATCGGCGTCGTTGATAAAATCTTTACGCGGGTCGGTGCCAGCGATAACCTGGCTGCCGGCGAATCGACCTTCCTGATGGAAATGCACGAGACCGCTAACATTTTAAATAATGTCACCCCGCATTCGCTGGTGCTACTGGACGAAATCGGACGGGGCACTTCGACCTACGACGGCATGGCGATCGCCTGGTCGGTTACCGAATACCTGCACAATCATCCAAACGTCGCCGCCAAGACCCTGTTTGCGACGCATTATCACGAGCTGACCGAACTGGAAAAAATTCTGCCGCGGGTGAAAAACTACAACGTCGCCGTGCGCGAATATGGCGACCGCGTCATTTTTCTGCGCAAAATCATCCCCGGCGGTTGTGATAAAAGTTATGGCATCCACGTCGCCCAGATGGCGGGCGTTCCCGGCGAGGTCATCAGCCGCGCCAAGGAAATCCTGGCCAATCTCACGCCCGCCGAACGCGCCCTGCCGAGCGATGCCGACCACTTCCGGTCGCAACCCGCCCCCGATACCCGGCAACTGCTCCTTTTCGAATCGGCGCACTCGGAGTTGGAAAAAGAACTCGCCGACCTCGATATTGACAATCTCACCCCTCTGGAAGCTCTTCATAAACTCGATGAGTTCAAGAAGAAACTGCGCCCTTGACGGAAACAAAACATGCGGTTCATCGGTTAATAACCTGACACTCATGCATTCCGATTCACCAACCTTCCTTCACTCTCGCTCTATCCTGCCTGTTGTCTGGCTGATTTGCATAGCATTATTGACTATTGGGTTAAATATTGCGCAAGCCTTGGGCGACAAATATGCCGGCGAGTTCCTGAAATTTGGACTGGGTGTGCGCGAAATGAGTCGCGGCGGCGCCGTCGTGGCGCAGACTTCACCGACCGTCGCCCACTACTGGAATCCTGCCTATCTGCATTTCAGCGAGCGGTTAGCGGTTCAGGCGATGCATACTGAAGAGTTCGCGGGTGTTTTGCAAATTGATCATCTGGCGGTATCTCTTCCACGACGCGGCGATTTCGCCTTCGGAGCAGGTTTCTTCCGCTTAGGCGTTGACGACATTCCCGACACACGCCGGGCCTTGCTGGACCTCGGAACCGACGGCCTGGGGCCGGGCGATGCCAACTATCCCGGTCCGGATGCCGACGGCACAGAGGGCAATGGAAAGCTTGACGCCGGCGAGCGACTCGATTTCGGGCGCATCGGCCGATTCGGGGCGAGTGAAAATGCCTTGTTTCTGGCCGCGGCGCATCAGTATCGTCCGCAGATTTTCCTCGGCGCCACCACCAAGATTCTTTACAAATCCCTGGCGAACACGCGGGCTTTCGGACTGGGATTCGATTTGGCGGCACTCTGGATGCCGGTGCAAAATTTCAGCGCCGGCGCTATCCTCCGCGATATTACGACAACACTCTTATTCTGGAACGACGGCACGCAGGAAATCATTGTGCCGTCAGCGCAAGTTGGCGCCCAGTACCTCTGGCATTTACCCTCTCTGAAACTGTCTCTCGCACCTTCCGCAGGTCTCGACCTGTTGATGGAAGGAGCTCAGAATTACCGCGATTTCCAGTTAGGCGTCATCAGCGGACGTTTCCGGCTGGGACTGGAAATTAACTATAAGAACCTGCTCGCCCTGCGCTGTGGCCGGGATGACCTGCAGAATCTGCAAATCGGTTTGGGATTAAATACAAGACTGGGGTGTTTGGATTACGGGCTGGCACTCGGTCACACCGCGGCTGATTTAGGCCAGTCGCACCGCGTGGCACTGACAATTTTCCTGCACGAAGCGGGCGCGGCGCTCAAGCGTCATCTATAGCGGTTTTAATTCACTCGCCGACGCGGCAGATCAAACCTTTCAAATATTGGCCTTCGGGGAAGTTGAGCGCGACCGGGTGATCGGGCGCCTGAGATGTACCTCTAGAAAATTACCTACCACAACTAATCTTCCTGCCAGATTTCAATCTGAGCGCCGATCTGTTGGAGTGTTTCCTTAACACGAGTATCCAGCGTCGTGCGATCGAAACCTTGCTCGGACATAGCGGTCACTTCCACTTTAATCTTGAGCTGCGCGTCTCTTGCTTTTAAAGGTCCGATGACTCCACTCGCAATACCAGATATTTTTTCCCAGGGTATAATCGCCGATAGTGTCAAATGTTTTGGTAGTGGTTCGGTTTTCCCGATCGCCTGATCCGGTTCATGTTGCTCCGGCTTTTCGGTAGACGAAGTAGTAGGTGTTTCACCCGATACTTTCTCAGATCCGGGTTCAGCGACTTTTTTACCAATTAGCTCTTTGGCAAGATCGGGACCAATGAGACTCATCTTGCCATCAACATCAAATAGTGGTCTCCCGAAGATGATTTCACCATCTTTTTTCAACCCAAAAGTGCTCTCACTGACTCCGAGTCGAATTGCACCGTACAGTGTTTCCTGATTCCATAGCAATGGAAGATTCGGGATTTTCAGAAACATTTCATAAATATCGTTTATGCACTTTTCATCTTTTGGCCCCAGTTTGATAAAATTTACAAGAACTCTGGGAGAAACTCTTTCCAGCAACAACTCTTCACTCACCAAAAAGTCTTTTACCCGACCAGATAGTGTATTTTGTGAACCAGAAGATGGTTGGCCTAAATCTATCCATCTGATCCCTTCGCCGGTTTGATGTGCCAGGTATCGGTACGTCAGGAATAATTGAAAAGGAATCTGGGTTTTAACCTCAGTTATTTTCCTCGACAGATCGGCTAAGTCGGTCTTGGTAATTCTACTTTGAATTTCCTGACTATTTTGAATCGAGTTTAGTGCCAAATATCTCTTAATGGATTTCTTAAGATTCAAGGCTACGTTATCATCAACGGCCAGAATCAGTATTCCGTTTTTATAAACCCGATATCCGGAACCGGCTTGTCTGTATAATTCCTCAATGAAAGAATCATTATTTTCTCCCGGGTGCGGCAGATCAAACGGTAACAATACCAATTTAATCTTGCGACTATCCGGAATATCACCACTCAGTCGCGGCCACACAAAGGTTTCTATCTCAGAACCAGCAAACCGATTGATAAGGGCACGGATTTCTGTGGTTATTTCTTCGGCTTTAATCTGTTCTTCAGTATCAATAATGACTCTATTGATATTCGGCTGATTCTTAAAGGCATAGAGCCCCGAACTGGAGTGAAAATACCAAAGCTCGTCCACCATATGATTAACGGCATCTCCGATAATCGTCTTGGGGATACCTTCTCGTAATACGGCGACTCTTAGTTCACGTAGGTTTAGGCCTTTGCGCATACTCCCGCTGAATGAATATACAAAAACGGCGGTGGCAATACTGGTGGCAATGCGGTATTTACCATACTCACTTCCCATTTTACTATCAATCTGCGGGGCCTTGCTATCGGATTCGCCAATATCAGCTGTAATAATGGCATCATATTCAGGGCCGATATGCTTGATAAACTCCCTTCTTAAGGTTGAAACGTCTAAGGGAACCAAAGATGATTGAATTAATGCCGCTGGTTTTTGCCGGCGATATAAAATACCGATGACCTCTGCCAATAGTCGTAACACTCCCCGTGTTCTTTGAAAACTGGAAAACGAGCCCCAGCGTTCACGCAAAACGTCTATCAGCTCCGGATGAAATGGATAGGCTACTTCAATTTTGTGGCGATATTCAACCGATTTAACTTCCGCTGAGACATCTTCCCGTAAATCCTGATACAAATCGAAATACTTTTGAGCAACTCGGGCATGAACTTTCTTATCACCAAGGTTTTCAAATAAACGTTTACGAATGATTTCATAAATTTCAATACCATCAACCGGGGTGTAGATAGTTTCCACTCTACCTGAAACCCGCTGTAAAGTATTTAAAGCCTTTTCAGCCTGCTCGTCGTATTGTTCTAACACGCTGGCCGGCAGGGTAATAATCAATGCTGTCTGCGGCGTTATGGATACGACTTCGGTGATCTCCTGCAGAAAGGCTACAGTCTGTCCCTGAGTGATTTTATCAATCTTCTCGGCCCGATCTTTCTTGACGATATATTCTAAAAGTTCATCTATCAAGATCAAGGTCGGACCGGAGCGTGCTAAAACTTCCAACAGTCGTTCTTTGCCGGGTGCAATTCGCTTCTCATCATGTTCTTTAACGATGTCATAACAACCTAACTGCCCGGCGATCTCGCCCCAGGGTGTTCTGCCGCCTAAAGCATCAGCATGCGTACCAACAAACGCGGCCACTTTGACTTTGGGGATATCCGTTGAATGCGTCTTGTCCAGCATCATTTTGACAATATCGGTATGGGATAAATCCCGGGCAGAACTAAATAAATGATATAATCCTAAAAGCGCATGGGTTTTACCACCGCCGAACGGAGTCTGCAGTTGGATTACCGCCTGACCTTTACCTTTACCAGACAGACGCATCCAAACGGTCAGGAATAATTCTTCCAACCCTTTCGTCAGAAACGTTTTCTGGAAAAAGGTGGCACCATCCTGATACTCGACCGGTGCATTGCCGATCAGTACATTTCCCAGATCGGCGGCAAAAACCGATTCGTCAAATCGCCCATCGATAATGTCTTTGTGCGGTGTGGTGACTTCCCACCAATTCGGTAAACTCATTGATTTTCCTCTCCGAATATATTGATCTGTCTTTTTTTACCATTCTCCGGCAAACGCCCGGACTGAAAACTGTCCTTCCCGTACAGAAATCCCTGTAGTAGTTGCTTTTCCTTCTCGCCCTCGGGCAAAACGTCACTGATGGATTGCGTCACCCGCCAGAAGTCATTGTTGTTGCGGTAGCCACTGCTTTCCAGCAGTTTACTGATTGCCAGCCGGTCGCCGTCTTCCCAGAATAGCAGGCATTGCTGGATGACATCAATCATCGTCGGCGCTTCGCCAACGGCCTCCGCGATGAAGGGTAATGATTCCTGGGCAATCACCGGAAAATGCTTCTGCATGCGCTTGATGAATAGCATGTCTTTGCGCCGCTCAACCGGACCTTTGACCTCGATCCATTCCTTATCCTTGATGATCATGCCGCCCGGAATCCAGTGCTGTTCGATATTCACCCCAATCGCGGCGGACAACTTGCGGGCATCGTCGAAATGAACCTTGGCGGAATTATATGTCCAGCGCCAAATCAAATAAAAACGGGTCAATTGGTCAAC
>Ga0209610_1000993_pt1 | contig 14781 bp, 13 predicted proteins | sample LakKivw275mmetaG_FD_184137 | JGI IMG/M metagenome (GOLD analysis project Ga0209610, IMG submission 184137) | Anoxic lake water microbial communities from Lake Kivu, Rwanda to study Microbial Dark Matter (Phase II) - Lake Kivu water 275m metaG... | ecosystem: Environmental > Aquatic > Freshwater...
AACAACATAAAATATAGAATTAATTTCTATAATACAGAAATATAATAAGGAAAACAAGATGAAAGAAACAAATCCCAATTACCCCATAAAAGTTCTAAATAAAACCTTCTCCATTCTCGAAGTTTTACTTCAACAAGGTTCGGCTATGAATATGACTGAGCTTAGTAAAAAATTAGACCTCTATCCCAGCACTACCCATCGTATCTTAGATACCTTGAAACATTGGGGATATGTGGAGCAAGAACCCAATAATCAGGAATACCAGTTAGGTCTAAAGGTATTAGAATTAGGTATGGCCAAACTTCGCCAAATGGATTTAGTAAGAGATTCTACCCCTTATCTAAAAGAGTTAGTAAATCAATGTAATGAAACTGTTCATTTAGGAGTTTTAGAGGAGAGAGACGTTCTTTACTTAGCTAAGGAGGAGTCATCTCAAACTATAAGGATGTGTTCCTACGTGGGTAAAAGAGCTCCTCTTCACTGTACTGCTTTGGGGAAGGTGCTACTAGCCTATCTCCCAGAAGTAGAAAGAAAAAAAATATTAGGCGAGAGAGAACTTCCTCGTCTTACCGAGAAAACCATAACTGATAAAAAAGAATTAGTAAAAGAACTTAATAAAGTAAAAAAACAAGGTATTGCCTTAGATAGGGGAGAAAATGAAAAAGATGTGCGTTGTATAGCTGCCCCCATCAGAAATTATCAAGGAAAAGTTATAGCTGCTATTAGTATTTCAGGCCCTGCTTTCAGGATAGATAAAAAAGTACAAAATAATCTAAAAAAAGCTCTTATTGAAACAAGTACAAAAATATCAAAAAGATTAGGATATGATGAAAAATTACAAAAAAGGGGAGGTGGAAAGTAGGAAAAATTTTTGGTTGAAGGTAGAAGAAAGCTTTTAGAGGTATTTTAATCATAATTTAAAGGAGGTTTACTTAAAATGTTAAGAAAGATACTATTTGTGTTTATTGCGTTGACATTAGTTACTACAATTGCTTTTACTAGTGGAGGAGAAGAAGTATGGAAACCGATTAAGCCTATTACGTTAATTGTTCCTTGGGGAGCTGGTGGTTCGACTGACCAAATAACCCGTATTTGTGCTGGAGAATTAGAGGAAAAATTGGGCCAAAAAATCGTTGTAGTTAACCAACCTGGTGCATCTGGCTCAATAGGAACCAAGACGGCGAGAGATGCTGAAAAAGATGGTTATACCTGGACCGCAGGAATGGTTGGAGATTTAGGAATCTATACTATCAAGGGTTTTTTAAACACTAAGATAGAGGATTGGCATCTATATTTGAATGTGGCTAATGTAGATGTGGTCTCAGTGCATCCTGATACTCCCTATCAAACATTTGGAGATTTACTGCAAGCCTTTAAAGATAAACCTGGAGCAATTGCTGTGGCAACCGCTGGAGAGGCTTCCTGTGGTCATCTTAGTATGGAAGGTATTAAAAAATATACCGGAATAGACTATAAACATGTGACTTATGAAGGTGGTAATCCTGCAGTTATTGCTTGTGTAAGAGGTGAGACAGAGGCTGTACCACAACTCGCTTGTGAACAGGTAGATATGATTAGAGCTAAAAAACTTCGTCCACTTGCCGTATTGGATAGTAAACCATTAGAATTAGTAGATTATGGAGTGATTCCTCCTGTAACAAAATGGATTCCTGAGTTTATTCCCGCTCCTCTTTATTTCGGTATTTTTGTTCCCAAGGAAGTGCCTGAAGAAGTTGTAACTACTTTAAACAAATTGTGGCAGGAAGTTATAGCAAATTCAGAAGTAATTAAAAAATATGCTAGTGATAGGGGAGCTGTGTTTTCACCTTATTGGGGAACAGAAGCCTTGGTTAAGGCTTTTCCTACTGTTCAATTTATCGCTTGGCTTCATTATGATGCGGGAATGGCTGAGGCTTCGCCACTTACTATCGGTATTCCTCGCCCATAGTTAGATTTTAAATCTTTTCGCCGGGGAAATGCTTTTTCTTTTTAAAAAGTGTTTCCCCCGAGTTATATTAATAAGGAAATAAAATGAAAGACAAAAATATGAATAGGGCTGATTTCTTCACTTCAATATGTTTGTTTTTATTTGGCTTGGTAATTCTCATCTTATCTATTAGAATGCCTACATTTAGAGAACTGGGGGCAAATCCATATTCTGCACCGGGTATAGTTCCTGGGATTATGGGAGCTATTTTATCTTTTATGGGAGTTATTCTTTTCATCCGTTCTTTTATTCGTCAAGGATACAAGATTAAACCATCTTCTCAAGCAATAAAAATATTTTTTAAAAATGATTCAATTAAACGACTGCTTGTTGCTCTTTTTTTATCTGTATTTTATGTTGTTTTACTGGGTAAGATTAATTATTTTCTGCTAACTGGCATGTATATTTTTTTCTTTGTTCTCGCCTTCGAATTTAAAACTAAGAAAAATATATTTTCTCAGGGTAAAACTCTACTTTTTGCCTTTCTTGAAGCACTATTCATTGCAGCTTTAATATCGTTTGTCTTTCGTTATTTGTTTTTGGTTAGACTACCCTAACATATGGAGATATTTGATGTTCCAGGGTTTAATACAATTAGGAAATGAGTTGAGTGTATTTCTAACTCCGAAATATATTTTTGATATACTATGGAGCACTCAATTAGGGATTATAGTTGGTATGCTTCCTGGTTTGACTGCTACCATGGGTGTTGCCCTTATGACTACACTTACTTACAAATTCGCCAGTAGCCACGCAGTTTTGATTTTGATATGTATGTATATCGGCGCTATTTTTGGGGGAAGCCGTACTGCAATTTTAATTAATATTCCTGGAACACCTGCCAATGCGGCTACTACGGTTGATGGCTATCCGTTAGCCAGGCAGGGTAAGGCAGGGTATGCCATGGGTTTGGCGACAACTTCCTCTTTCCTTGGATCTATGTTTGGCATGTTAATGTTAGCGATCTTTACTCCCCTTATTGGGAATGCTGCTCTTAGGTTTCATTCATTTGAATATTTTTGGTTGGCAATATTTGGCATTATCATTTGCGGCACGCTTACAGCACCGAAAGACCCTCTTAAGGGTTGGATTTCTGGACTCTTTGGTCTTTTTGTCGCCACAATTGGTATGGAGGGAATGCATGCCTATAGAAGGTTTTGCTTTGGGAATGTAGATCTTGCAGGTGGGATCGCCCTTCTTCCCGCCATGATTGGGGTCTTTGGGTTTTCTGAAGTTCTAATAGTTATGAAGCAACCAGAGATAAGAATTGTTAGTAGTAAAATAGAAAGGGTAATCCCCCGCCTTAAAGATATTATTAAATATTGGAAGACTATTATTCGTTCTGGATTTATAGGCACTATTATTGGGGCAATTCCTGGAGTAGGGGAGGATATTGGTGCCTGGGTTTCTTATGATTTTGCTAAAAAAGCCAGCAAAGAAAAAGAAAAATTTGGGAAAGGCAGTATAGAGGGTTTAATGGCAGCAGAAACAGGAAATAATGCTGCTATACCAGGTGCAATAATACCGGTATTAGCTTTGGCAGTACCTGGATCAGCACCTGCCGCAGTACTTCTGGGAGCAATGTTTATTCATGGGATTCGTCCTGGACCCCTTCTTATGATAGAGAATCCGGATTTTGTTTATCAAGTGGTCACTATGATTTTTTTAGCTACCTGTGCTATGTTCATCCTGGGTCTTTCATTTATCAGAATATTTGTTAAAATGCTTTTTATTCCCCGACAAAAGCTAATGCCAGTAATCTTCTCATTATGTGTCATTGGCTCATATGCACTATCTGCAAAGATGTTCGATATACTGGTGATGACTGTATTTGGTCTTATCGGATATGCTATGAAGGAAATGGATTATCCTGTCGCCCCTACAGTTTTAGGGATAATACTGGGAGATATACTGGATAATAACCTTAGAAGGAGTTTGGTTTTGACAGATGGAAATATTCTACCATTTTTTACCAGGCCAATTTCGTTAGTATTTTTTTTATTTATTTTATTTACCATCTTTAGTCGAATGAAGTGGTTTGAAACTCTTTTGAACAATTTAAAAGTAATTATTATAAAATCTTTTGTGAGAGAAAAAGCTGATTGATAAAGTAAAAAATATTATGGTAGGTATGATCAATAGTATTTGTAAAGAGCGTAAAAGAGGAAATAGAATATTGAGCAATACGATAATGAAATCAGTTCACAAATTTCATGAAAGATAATAAATATTATCTAAGGAGGAAATATTATGGAAGGGGAACCTATTAAGGTGGGAATAGTTGGTTCAGGGTTTGCCGCTTCATTTCACTATAAGTGCTATAAAGAAATACCAGGTGTTAGAGTAGAAGCAGTCTATTCTAAAACCAAAGAACACCGAGAGGAATTTGCTAAAAAAAGGAGTATAATTCCCTGCAAATCCCTGCAAGAATTAATTCACTTGGTAGATGTAGTTGATTTATGTGTTCCTGGATTTTTTCATGAACCATTTTCCATTGAAGCGCTTAAGTCAGATAAAGATGTTATTGTGGAAAAACCTTTTACTGGTTATTATGGGCCAAAAGGGGAAAAGAATTTTTTGGGAAATAAATTTTCTAAAGAAGTAATGCTTAAAGAGGCATTAGCTAGTGCAGATCGCATCCTTGAATCTGAGGCTCAAAGTAGAGGAAGAATATTTTATGCCGAAAATTGGGTTTATGCTCCCGCTATGCAGAAAGAAATTGAAATATTAAAAGAAACTAAGGGACAAATTTTATGGGCCTTAGGCGAAGAATCGCACAGTGGCTCTCATTCAGATGCCTATGTAGTGTGGAGCCAATCTGGAGGGGGTTCAGTAGTAGGAAAAGGCTGTCATCCCTTAACCCCCATTCTTTATCTAAAGAGACTGGAAGGAGAGTTAAGAAATGGTAAACCGATAATGCCAGCAACTGTAAGCTGTAGGACTCATGAAATAACCAGAAATCCAAATTTCATTGATGCCGGTTTCTTAAGGACAAAATATCATGACATTGAAGATTATGCACAAATTCATGTAGTTTTTGAAGATGGTATGGTTGCTGATGTTTTTGCCTCTGAAATTGTTATGGGTGGAGTAAAAAATTGCTTAGAGATTATTGCTAATAATCACCATACCTATTGTAATTTAAGTTGTACTAATGCTGTTAAACTATATAACCCCCGAGAAAATCAAATTAAGAATACCTATATAGTTGAGAAAATAGAAACTAAGCAGGGATGGAGTTTTCCCTCTCCTGATGAAGACTGGATGTTTGGATATCCTCAGGAATTAACTGATTTTATAAATTGCATCATAACAGGAGAATCTCCTCAGTCAGGCTCGGAACTTGGTTGGGATGTCACAGCAGTACTTTATTCTGCCTATGTTTCTGCAGAGAAAAATGGCTTAGAAGTAAAAATTCCACAAAGATAATTTTTCTTATTAGGAGAAGAAAAAGGAAATTTATAATTGGAAATAATTTATAATTATTTATGAGGATAAATTGAAGAAAATTTTAAATATGTTTATCCTTGAGGGGGAAAAGCAGTACTTACTGGAGGAGCAGGCATTTTGGGCTCTGCTATTGCCAGAGGATTTGGAAAGGGGGGAGCTGAGGTTTCCGGGTTTAACAAATTTATAATTTCTTATATAATATAAATAGAATTAGGTTCTACAATATAGAAATAAATTAAAAGAAGGAATTACAAAATGTCTGATAATAAAAGAAATGATAAATGGCTGACTACAGATTATCCTCAGATTGTATTTGAAAATAGCCAGGTAGGTCATCTAAAAAAAGAAATCTTTGATGCACCAATGAGTAAAATTGAAGAGATACTCAAAGAATACGACATTCCTTCTCCTTCAGAACTGGGGAAGGCGGGAAGCTATATTCAAACCACTCCCCGTATACAGGTTATTGAGAATCGCCGCAAAAATGATTTTGTTTTTGTTCCTGTTGGTTGTACCGAATGTCATGGCGATTATGCTAATACCGGTCTGGATACTTTTATGGTAACTCAAATTTGCGAAGGAGTTCACCGTTTTATTAAAAAAAGAGATGGGGTAGGTTGTAGTTTAGCTTTGCCTCCTTTAAATTATGGTGGACACCCCTATCATCACTGTGGTATGGCCGGCACTATTATTATGCCCGAAGATGTAGTTCGTGAAACTATGATTAATGTTATGTATGGCCTCTGGAATGATGGTTTTCGCAAGCAAATGTGGGTTAATAATCATGGTCAATTATGGATATTGGAATCAGCACTTCAAGAATTCTGCAAACGTTATCAGTTACCGGGTATTTATCGGGTAATTGATTGGCACCGGGCAATTAGAGAATTCTTTATCCCCATTGATCGTGAAGATAGTTTAACTACTGATTTTATCCATGCTGATGAGGCCGAAGCCTCAGTTGCACAATTACTCTTTCCAGATATGTTAGATATGAAATATGCGGTGGATACTGAAAGCGAACCTTTATTACCAGGCGGTCATTTTGATACCTCGGTTGATCCCTTCCGTCGTCCTCAATTATGGCAGCAAGGAGAGGGTCAATCTGCCATTGAAAGAGCAGCTGTTCCAGAAGGAGTAGTGGGTTATCCAACCAGAGCGAGTGCCGAAAAGGCAAAACGGCCGATTGCGGCTATTTTGAAATATTTAACTTTAGTTCATGATGAGATTATGGAGACTTATCCATCGGGGAAATTACCACCAGTAGAAAAAATTAGCTTGCGTGACCCAAAAGAGATGGAACCTTTCTTAAAAGAGCCGATGAGCAAAGGTTGGAAATCTGTTTTTGAATTACCTTATATCGGGCAAATACAGAAATAGCGGATAGCGTATAGCGTTTAGCAAGTAGGGGCGTATTGCAATACGCCCCTACAATTTCTTGTATAAGATTTATTTTAATTATAACAGGAGCATTGATTAATGAAAAAAAGTATAGTAGTTTCCACTTCTTCGACCAAATTTTCGGCTTTAGCCTTTAAAGAAGATCTTGAAAAGAGTGTAAAGAAAGTAGCTGACCTTGGTTTTGAAGGTGCAGAGTTAGCAGTTAGAAATCCTAAAGATCTAAAGGTCGAAGATGTTATTAAAATAATAAGAAAAAATAATTTAGAAGTCCCGGCTATAGGTACGGGACAGGCTTACGGAGAAGAAGGTTTAAGTTTTTCTGATCCAAATGAAACAATTAGGAAGATGGCGGTAGAAAGAATAAATGATCAGATAATATTTGCTTCCCATTTCAAAGCTCAAGTGATTATTGGTCTAATAAGAGGGAGGATTGAGGAAGATGTAAACAGGGCAGAAGCTGAAGGATGGACTATTGGTTGTTTGAGAGAATGTATAGAGTTTGCAAAAGAATACAATATACGACTTACTTTAGAACCGGTAAATAGATATGAAAGTAATTTTATTAATACTATCTCTGAAGGGATTGAATTTATCAAAAGGGTAGGAGCATCAAATTTAGGATTATTAGCCGATACTTTTCATATGAACATTGAAGAGGTTTCTGTTTACAATAGTATTATCCAGGCTAAAGACTATATCACCCATGTCCATTTTGCCGACAGCAATCGCTGGGCACCAGGTTGTGGCCATATCGATTTTAAAAAAGTAATAGAAACCTTAAAGAAGATAGACTACCAAGGTTATATCTCTGCAGAAATACTTCCTTTACCTGACCCGGATACTGCCGCTCGAATTACCGCCGAAACATTAAATAAAATTTAATATTCCTTTCAAAATAATTTCATTTAAGTTCTATAATATAGAAATAGATTAAGTATAAGTAAAGGGTTTAGCAGTATTTTTAATCTATTTCCGCGGTTTTTGTTACGTGAATAAATTAAATAACATACAAAATTGAGGAATGATGTGAAAAAGCAATATATTTCCATAAAAGGGGTAGAACTTCCTTTATACCAATGTCATACTTTAGTTATTGGTTCAGGAGTGGCTTCATTGAATTGTGCTTATCATTTGGTCGATTTTGGGGTGGATGATGTATTAATTGTGACTGAGTGTTTGGGGGGAGGCACATCTAATAACGCTGGATCTGACAAACAAACTTATTATAAATTATCACTCTTTGGTGAAGAGAAAGACTCAGTCTACGAAATGGCTAATACATTATTTTCCGGAGGGTCAATGCATGGTGATATTGCTTTAATTGAAGCTACTCTATCATCACAAGAGTTTTGTCATTTAATTCAAATTGGGGTACCTTTTCCTCATAACATTTATGGAGGTTATACCGGATATAAAACTGATCATGACCCTAAACAAAGAGGTATCTCTGCTGGTCCTTGGACCTCTCGCCAAATGTATGAAAAATTATTAATCCAAGTTCGAAAGCAAAAAATCCCAATCCTCGATAATCACGAAGTGATTTTTATCCCTACAATAAAAGAAGGAGAAGAAAGGAGAGTAGTTGGTGCGGTAGCTATCGATAAAACCAAAGTTTCTACTGGACTATCTTCAATAGTAATTTTTCAGGTGGAAAATGTGGTTATGGGGACTGGAGGACCTGGAGGGTTATATAAAACCTCAGTTTATCCTGAGGGGCATTTAGGTAGCACAGGTATTGCTTTGGAGGTGGGGGCAAAGGCGGCAAATTTAACTGAATGGCAGTATGGTTTGGCCTCTACTAAATTCCGTTGGAACGTATCCGGCACTTATCAGCAGGCTATTCCTCGTTATATTAGTACTAAATCAGATGGTTCAGATGAAAGGGAATTTTTAAATGAATTTTTTCCCACTATGGGAAAGTTAGCTACTGCTATATTTCTCAAGGGGTATCAATGGCCATTTGATGTGGAAAAAATAACAAATTACAGTTCCTCTTTAATCGATATTTTGGTGTATCGGGAAAATGTTCTTAAAGGACGTCGGGTTTTCCTTGATTTTACAAAAAATCCTACGGCAAACCAGAAATTAGAAGAGTTTAATCTAAATAATTTAGATGCCGAAGCTTATACTTATTTAAAAAAAGGAGAAGCACTTTTAGATACCCCTTTTGTTCGTTTAAAACAGATGAATCCTTTAGCAGTGAATATTTACCGACAGCATGGGATTGACCTAAGTAAAGAACCTTTAGAAATAGCCGTCTGCGCTCAGCATAATAATGGAGGTTTAGTCGGTAATATTTGGTGGGAATCCAATATTAAACATTTATTTCCTATAGGAGAGGTAAATGGTAGCCATGGAGTCCATCGCCCCGGTGGTTCTGCTTTAAATTCTGGACAAGTAGGAGGTTTACGAGCAGCGGAATTTATCTCTCAAAAATATTCAGATTTTACTTTAAATAAGAAAGATTTTTTAGCTCAAACTAAATTACAGATAGCCTCCAAGTTAGAATTATTCCAAAAAGCCTTGCAGAGGGTACATAAATCAGGGCAAGATATGTCTTCTTTCCGTAGGGAATTTCAAGAAAGAATGACTAAATATGCCGCCCATATCAGGAACTTACAAGATATTAAAAAGTCCTTAAAAGAAGCCCAAGCTCAATATAATCGCCTAAATTTAGGGGAAATAAGTTTAAATGACAAGGCGGAAATAGTAGAATTTTTCCAGAATAGGCAGTTGTGCTTAACCCAAGTAGCGATATTAAAGAGCATAGAGGCCTACCTGGAGGGAGGCGGGGGGAGCCGAGGTTCTTATTTAGTTTTAGACAAGCAAGGCGAATTAGTCAGCGAAGAATTAAATGAGCAATGGAAATACCGCTCCGAACTAGTGAGGTTACGAAAATTTATTTTAGAATATCAATATAGGGAAAGAACTCAGAAAATTAATTGGATTCCCGTGAGAGAGATTCCCCAAGATAAATTTTGGTTCGAAAAAGTATGGAAGTCCTATATAAATAAAGAAATTTATTGAAAGAGAGAAATAGTGAGTAAAAAATTTAATTACCATAGTCTCGAAGAATTATGGAAAGAAGTTCATGAGGAAAATATTGAGCTTAATTTTTCAGAGAGCACGGAGGTCTTAAATCAAAGTTTGATGATAAATAATCACCGAATTCCCAATAGATTAGCTATTCAGCCTATGGAGGGATGTGACAGTGATGAGCAAGGTAGTCCAGGGGAATTAACTTTTAGAAGATATAAACGTTTTGCCCAAGGAGGAGCTGGCTTAATCTGGTTTGAAGCAACTGCTATTTTACCTGAAGCCCGCTCTAATCCACATCAACTTTTATTAAACGAGTCTACAGAACCAGCTTTTGCTGAATTATTAAGGATGACCAAAGATAAAACCATACAAGAATACGGAGTCCATCATGAGCCTTTTTGTGTTTTACAATTAAACCATTCCGGGAGGTTTAGTAAACCTGAAGGGGTACGAAAACCTTTAATTGTAGTTCACCACTCTGCTTTGGATAAAGTAGTAAATATTGATGATAATTATCTTTTACTAGAAGATGGACAGTTAAAATGTATTCAGGAAAACTTTGTTAAAGCAGCAAAATTAGCTTATAAGGCGGGTTTTGATGCGGTAGATATTAAATCATGCCATGGCTACTTGATATTGGAATTATTAGGGGCTAAAACTAGAAAGGGAGAATACGGAGGCTCTTACCAAAACAGGACGAGATTTTTAAAAGAAACTATAGAATTAATTAAACAAGAAGTCCCTAAGTTAATTATTACCACTCGTTTGAATATTTCTAATGTAATTTTTTCGGAAAATAATTGGGGTATTAGCAAAAATAATAATAGCGGTGAATGGGAAATCGATTTAAGTGAGTCCAAAAGATTAGTCAAAGAATTGGATGATTTGGGTTTATCTTTAATTAATGCTACTGCAGGTGTTCCTTATTTTAATCCTCATGTAAATCGACCTTATGATCGGCCCATAAAAGAAGGTTGTCCCGAACCAGAACCTCCTCTAAAGGGAGTAGAAAGAATGTTTAAATTTGCCCATCAGATCCAAGAAGAGGTGCCTGATTTGCCAATAGTAGGAACGGGTTATAGTTGGCTACGCCAATTTGGAGGAGCTGCTGCTGCGGCAAATATTGAAAAAGGCTATCATTCCTTAGCTGGATTCGGTCGACAAGCTTTTGCTTATCCTAATTTTGCCCGCGATCTTTTAGAAAAAGGTCAAATGAAGGATAAGAAGTGCTGTATTACCTGTAGTAGATGTTCCCAGCTAATGGTTTGGGGTTCAAAAACAGGCTGTGTTGTTCGTGATGCTGACCTCTATGCCAATGTGTATAAAGAGGTATCAGCAGTGTCAAAAAATAAATAAATGAGTCTGAACAAATACAAATAAAAGCAGTTGTTTAAGGGAACGGGAAAATTGAAGATTTATAATATATCTTTGCTACACCTAACTGTTGACATTGTATGGGTTTAAATACTTAAATTTGATTTCTGTTTAACTTTATTTCATGCTGAAACTAAGATTAGATAAATTGAATTATTTCTTTATCCAAGGAGAAACCTTTTTAAACTATAAGTAAGCATCTTATTAAATTCTATAGGGCTTCACGAAATTAAAAATTCGTAAGAAAACTTTTAACAAACCGAATTCTTTTTGGTTCTTTGACAAAAGAGGCAAAATAAGCAACCGCTAAAACAGTAATATGAGCGATAGTACAAAGATTGGCTGTAGCACGTAGTCCCTTGACTGTTGGCTTTTGCATTAACAAAGAAAGTAGACGAGAGAAGATCCTTTCACTACTGGTTCTCCGATGGTAGTCTTTCTTAAAGCTCTCTGATCCGTAGTCAATATTTTGCCTTATGGATTCATCTACATCGACTCGAATATTCTTATAACAACCAGAACCTTTAATAAATTGAGGGTGAAACCAGGGACAATAGGGATGTTGGGCGGCAAACTTTGTAGAACCACGAATAGGGCAGATAAACTTATGCCGTTTTCTCTTTTCTTTCCTATCCCAAAAGGTTCCTCGGGAGAGCATTGCAAACCCAGCAATACAGATAGGAGATCCGGAAGGAGAAAGTTTTAAAGAAGGACTTGCCCCACCACGGATATTTTTAGCAATTCGTGGTTTGGCATGTAGTTCCTTAACAATATATTCGATAATCGTTGCTGAATCATATTCGGAATCGCCGATTACTGCTTTTATTTTAAGGCCCAGTTGTTCTTTGATAAAACTAAATTGGGGGAGAACTACACTTGTTCCTCTGACATTAGCCGGTAGGGTAATCTCAACCAGAGGTAATTCAGATACTGCATCATTGATAATGTGGTTGCGAAATCCTAAAGAAAAACTCCACTTTCTTCTTTCCAAGGGGGAAGGTTGCCAATACACCTAACCGGGATTCAGGGTCGTTCTTTGGCGGATTCTCTTTCCAAAAACGGTTTCTCATGTTAGTTTTAAGATTGTTTTGTTTCGCTTTAGCCTTGATAGGGCAGGCATCCAAGGAAAGGTAATTCCCTCTGATAATTTGAAGATGGATTAACTTTTTAACTAGAGATTCTCTTATCTTTTGAAACCAGAGATTATCCGTATCTCTAAGAAAAGAGGAGAACCTTTCTACTGGTAGCATCTTTGTTCTTGGCTTAAGACCTAGAATTAAAGAGAGGCTTGGTCGCTCATCTAGTTCTGCTACCAGATCACTTAAAGTAGGCAAAGATCTTAGATTTTTGAAGATAAGTGCCCTGGTAAGGGCAGCTCGACTAATCGGTCTTCGCCCCAAATGTTTTACCGGTTCTAGGCAAGAAAGATTGAGTAAAGAGAAAAACATCTCGTATTTTTTAAGTGGCTCTTGGAAAATCTCTTCTGGATTAAAAAGAATTTTTTGATACATGACTACTCCCCCTCTTTTTGTGAAAGGCTTAAAGGTATTATGTTAAATAATACTACTTTAAGGGGGAGGAGGTAAAAAAGGAAAATAAGAAATCTTAGGTAGGATAAGAAGAAAAGGGAAATAATAAAAGGTAAAAATTTAATGCTTTCACGAAATTAAAAGAATAAGTTTTTGCCCTCCACCCCTCTAAAAAGAGTGGAAAAAAGGTAAAAAATCTAAAAAATACCTTTTAAAATCCGCTATCTACAAGGGTTTAGGAGCTGGAGGGCAGATTAAAAATGAATATCCCTGGAAACCGTTGGTAGATAAGGGTTTTCAAATTTCGTGAAGGACACAAATTCTATTAAAGGAGTGTGGAGGAGATATGATTGAGCAGAAGGTTGCTGTTGTTACAGGAGCTGCTCGAGGAATTGGGTATAGTATTGCTCTGCAACTGGCAAGGGATGGCTGTGCTATTGCCATATTTGATATTTTGGAGCCAGAAAAAGTTGAGGAAAACATGAAAGAGCTTAAAAAAGAATGCCAACCAGTACTTTATTTTCAAGGAGATCTTGCTCAGAGTAAAGATCACGACAACTTCTGTAAGCAGGTTATGAAAGAGTACGGGAGGATTGATTTTTTAATAAATAATGCTGGGGTTGCCCCCAGGGTAAGAATGGATATTCTGGAAACAACCGAGGAGAGCTTCGATTTTGTACTAGATATCAATCTCAAAGGGACTTTCTTTTTAACTCAGGCTGTTGCGAATATAATGGTCCAGCAGATGGAGGAGAATTCCGATTTTAAACCTAAAATCGTCAATATTGGGTCCCTATCCTCTTATACATCATCACCATCAAGGGGAGAATATTGTATCTCTAAGGCCGGGGTTAGCATGATAACCAAGCTTTTTGCTGACCGCCTCTCCGAATACAGGATTAACGTTTATGAGATACGGCCAGGTATTATCTATACTGACATGACTAAGGTAGTAAGGGATAAGTATGATAAATTAATTAGTGAAGGTCTGACTCCGATAAAACGCTGGGGATATCCCCAGGATATTGCTCAGGCAGTTTCGGTATTTTGTTCAGGTAAGTTGAACTTTTCCACGGGTGAGGTTATTAATGTTGATGGTGGATTTCACCTGAGGAGGTTATAAACCATGAGAAGAGAGCAGGTTAAATGGAATGGCATGCAACTGGAAGTATGTTCATTGAACACTGCAGTTGTTGGTACTGGAGCAGCCGGTTTCAATACAGTAGAACTGAAAAAAGGTTAGAAACATCTAAAAAATTTGGGGCAACTATTAGTTTAAATAGGCATATAATGAGTGTTGAAGAAATAAAAAAAGTAGTAATTAATTTAACTCAAGGACGAGGAGTTGATTACGCTATAGAAGCAGTGGGAAAACCCTCCGTTACAAAGGAAGGATTGCAACTGGTTAGAAATGGGAGAGTCTATCTTTCTTAATTACACACCGATTCCCTCTTGAAAAAGCTAGTGAGGCCCTGAAGGTTATGGATAACCGGGAGGCGGTAAAGGCAGTATTAATTTCCAATTAAATATGAACTTTAACTGAGATTTATATAATAACTTGATAGAAAAGTTGACAAAATTAAAAATTATCTTGTATAATAAAAATATCATAAAATATAGAAATAAATTCTATAATACAGAAAGATAATTAGGAAAAAAAGATGAAAGAAACAAATCCCAATTACCCCATAAAAGTTCTAAATAAAACCTTCTCCATTCTCGAAGTTTTACTTCAACAAGGTTCCGCTATGAATATGACTGAGATCAGTAAAAAATTAGGTCTCTATCCCAGCACTACCCATCGTATCTTAGATACCTTGAAACATTGGGGATATGTGGAGCAAGAACCCAATAATCAGGAATACCAGTTAGGTCTAAAGGTATTAGAATTAGGCATGGCCAAGCTTCAGCAAATAGATCTGGTAAGAGAGGCCACTCCTTATCTAAAAGAGCTAGTAAATCAATGTAACGAAACTACTCATTTAGGAGTTTTAGAGGGGG
>Ga0209610_1000994_pt1 | contig 14779 bp, 12 predicted proteins | sample LakKivw275mmetaG_FD_184137 | JGI IMG/M metagenome (GOLD analysis project Ga0209610, IMG submission 184137) | Anoxic lake water microbial communities from Lake Kivu, Rwanda to study Microbial Dark Matter (Phase II) - Lake Kivu water 275m metaG... | ecosystem: Environmental > Aquatic > Freshwater...
ATTAAAATCCCTAAGTTCTAGCGGGGAGTCTAAGAGGGGCTGCGCCCCTCTTAGAAGATCTCAATCCCCTCTCCCTCAAAGGGAGAGGGTCAGGGTGAGGGTGAAAAAATTCAAATTTTTGGCAATAATTCTTTATACTTTTCCATCCGGCTCATGCCGGCTTCCGACTGAACCATCCAGGTCATCCAGCACAGCGCGATTGCTTTGTAGCCCACCTCCGGCGCGATTCTCTCCATGAACTTAACGAACTCAATGTCCGTTGCCGGCATGGGCAGGTTTGCCTTGGCTAACATTTCAGCCATAACACGCTTTACTATCTTGTCCGGCATTACCGTGTCCACGCCGCCCATCATTCTTAGATACTGGTAGCTGTTTATGCCGACGCCTTTAATCCGTCCTACAGGGTCTTCTTCCCATTTATCCAGACTGGCGTTCATGGCCCAGTGGATGAACGCCTGCCGGTCGTCGAATCCTTTCTCTTCTTTCAGTCGCGATAAATATGCCGCTACCTCTCTGGCCATGTGCCACGAGCGTTTATTTTTCCAGATTTTCACCAGTCTTGACTCATTCGAAGCAGTCAGGTCTTCGACGCTGCGAATTTTACCGGTTACCACGAACTCCTGCCGGAACTGCTCGACTCTGGGCACCACCGACTGAAAGTAGTTCAGACCGATGGAGGTGAAAGCGGCGTCCACGATCATAAGGACAACGTGGCCGTCCCATCTTTCTGTCCGCAGGCAGCGCTTAACGTAGTCGTTTACCTCCGGGACCTGCCGCATGTAGCTGTCAGCTGCTTCTTTTAGTGTCAAAAGTTATGCCCCCGGTTAATTTTTCTTGTGAGGAAAGGAGGAGTTTATCCCGACCTGGCACTTAACCTTATTCTTCGGGCCAGATAATAGATGACGGCCGCCGCCACGAAAACTGCCAGTATATCGATATACAGCGAATATTTTTCCAGTATGTTCCAGTTCTGTTTCAGTACGTAGCCGACGAAAACCAACGCCGTATTCCACGGTATCGAGCCGATAAACGTATATAAACAGAACTTGGGGAAATTCATCTTGCCCATTCCAGCCGGCAGCGCATTATAAGTCCTGATTAAAGGCAGCATCCTGGAGAACAGGACGGTCAGATTTCCATATTTGCTAAACCACCGTTCAATCAGCTCCAGATGGCCCAGGTTCAACAGCACGTACTTCCCATATCTTTCAACAAAGCCCCTGCCCAGATATTTGCCGATGTAGTAGGCTATGATGGAGCCGGTCAAATTGGCCAGCGAGCTGACCAGTACAATTAACCAGACGTTCATTTCACCCATGTAGGCCAGGAAGCCGGCGAAAGGTATCACCACCTCGCTTGGGATTGGAATCAAGGTTGACTCCAGCGTCATCATGACGAAAATGCCGGCGTATCCCCAGGATGAAATCAGCTGGGTGATGAACTCGACTATGGTTAAAATCATGTTGACAGCATTATAGCACGTAAGAGGGCTGCGCCCCTCTTAAACTCCCTACACTATGTTATACTAATCTGAAAAGATAGATTGCCTGTAGTACGGAAATTAGATTGCCCTCTGAAAAGATTTTCCAACCTGCCGATTATGTCAAGATAAGCATCTTCGCCGGAGCCCTGTCCATCCTCTGGCCCAGTCTGCACAGCCTGATAATTCCGCTCCGGCTGCTGGACTTCGTGCCCGTGGCGCAGAAGAACACTTACCTGGGCTTGATGACGTTCCTCGGCTCCATGATAGCCGTGTTCGTGCAGCCGGTGGCCGGTGCGGTCAGCGACCGTTTCGGCTCGCGCTGGGGACGCCGCAGGCCCTTTATCTTAGTCGGTACGCTGCTGACGCTGCTCATACTGCCCAGCATCGGCCTTTCCGGCAGTTTTATATTCTTACTGCTGGGCTATTGCCTGCTTCAGGTAACCTCCAATATCGCCCAGGGGCCATTTCAAGCTTTTATACCCGACCTGGTCCCGCGCGGTCGCCATGGAGTGGCTGCCGGTGCCAAGAGCCTGGCTGAGATACTGGGCGCCGTAGCCTTCCTGCGGCTGGTGGCCTACTTCATGGACAACTACACCACCAGCGGCAGCCACGTCTGGCTGTGGGCGGCCCTAGCCTTCCCCGGGTTGATGCTGCTGGCAGCCATGATATCGACGATTCTAACGGTCAAAGAGGAGCCGTCGACCTCAACCGAACTGTCTCCGTCCAAAACAGTGGCGGCGGCCTTCAAGATAGACGTAAAAGGCAACCCGGGCTTCGTCTGGTTTCTCGTCTCCAGGCTGTTCGTTCTCATGGGCGGGGTCATACTTCAGACGTTTGCGCTGTACTATATCGCCGACGTAATTCATGTTCCCAATCCTGCGGGCGTGGCTGCCGACCTGCTGATAACCGTCGGCGTTTTTCTGGTGGCCTCTGTTTATCCCTCCGGTCAGCTCTCCGACAGGTTCGGTCGCAAGCCGGTGATATTATTCTCAGGGCTGCTCGGCGTTATCGGCATAACGGTGCTGCTGCTGACGAAAAACTTTGCCGGCGTGCTTGCCTGCGGCGGAATGCTGGGGCTGTCGACCGGGGCTTTTCTCAGCACCAACTGGGCGCTGGCCACCGACCTGGTGCCGACAGGTGAAGAAGCCCGCTATCTGGGGCTGACCAATATCGCCACCGCCGGCGCCGGGGCTCTGGCCCGGCTTATGGGGCCGGCAATCGATTTCTTCAACGCACGGCAGTCGAACCTGGGCTATTCGATTATGCTCGGCATGTGTATAGTATATTTTGCCGTCGGTTCGGCTCTGGTTATACCGATTAAGGTGCAAAACAGGGAAAGCTAATCCATGGAACCAGCTGAAAATAAAGTAAAAAAGCCGTTCTGGACCAGGGAGCGCTACTTTCAAATACTGGCGTTGCTATTTGCCATAGCGCTGTCCGTTTTCCTGGTAATCAATCGAGCCAAAGTGGCAGAACTGGCGGGATACGGCTACCTGGGCATCTTCATAATTTCCATAATATCATCGGCCAGCATTGTATTGCCTGTGCCCAGCTGGATTCTGGTGGCTACGCTGGGCGGCATACTGAACCCGGTGCTGGTGGGAATCGTGTCAGGAATCGGAGGCACCATCGGCGAGATGACCGGCTACCTTCTGGGCTACGGCGGCAGGCTGGCAATCGACAACGTGCCTCTTTATAACACCATGGTGAAGTGGATGACGAAGTGGGGCAGCGTTACGATCTTTGTCCTGGCGTTGATACCGAACCCGCTCTTCGACGTTGCCGGTGCCGCCGCCGGGCTGCTCCGTTTTCCGTTATGGAAATTTATCATCTTCGGCGCCGCCGGCAGAATACCCAAGAACATATTTTTCGCCTATCTCGGCGTCTGGGGCTTCCACTTACTGCCCATGTAACCAAGTATAAATTGAGAAGGAGCTAAACAAATGTTACCAGAAATAGTCCGCAAGAACAGGAGCTATCGCAGATTTTATCAGGACCCGCCTATAAAGCTGGAAACGCTGAAGGAGCTGGTTGATTTGGCCAGGCTGTCGGCTTCAGCCATGAATTTGCAGCCGCTTAAATACGTTCTCTCCTGCGAGACGGAGAAGAATGCCATGATATTCCCCTGCCTGGGCTGGGCTGCCTATCTCAAGGACTGGAAGGGCCCTGAAGAGGGAGAAAAGCCGTCAGCATATATCATCATCCTGCTGGATACCCAGATTGGGCCCTCCGCCGGCTGCGACCACGGCATAGCCGCTCAAAGCATATTGCTGGGAGCTGCCGAAAAGGGCTTGGGCGGCTGCATGATTGCTACTATAAATAAAAAAGAGCTGGCTAAGGTGCTGAACTTGGAGCCGCGCTATGAAATAATCCTGGTCATCGCACTGGGCAAGCCGAAGGAGACGGTCGTCATCGATAAGGTCGGCACCGATGGCAGCATCAAATACTGGCGGGACAGCCAGCAGGTGCACCACGTGCCCAAGCGTGCACTCGACGACATCATTGTAGGCTAAAACGGCTCATTTACTTGGCAGCCTGACAAAAGTTATAATAACCAGTCTTGCATGAATAACATAGTATCTTCCAATCTACCGGGGCGGATACAGGGACTGGACGAACTGGCCTACAACCTTTGGTGGAGCTGGAGCATAGAGGCGCGACAGCTGTTCAAGTCACTGGACACACCTTTGTGGAAGGCAACGGGCCATAATCCGGTCAAGCTACTGCAACAGATAGATACGCATCGACTGGTGGCCGCATCCCAGGACATCGAGTTCCTTAAAAAGTACGACTCGATAATGGAGAATTTCAAAGAGGCCATAAGCGGCCCGGATACGTGGTTCAACAAGCAGTACCCCAATCTCAACCAGCAGGTCACCGCCTACTTTTCACTCGAATTCGCCATACACAATTCGCTTCCACTCTATGCCGGCGGGCTTGGCGTCCTGGCCGGCGATTTCTGCAAGGAGTCGAGCGATCTGGGGCTGCCGCTGGTGGCGGTGGGATTTATGTACCCGCAAGGCTACTTTCACCAGCATATCTCTGCCGACGGCTGGCAGGAGCAGATACACGAGCAGCTGAACTTCAGCGAAGCGCCCATAAGCCGTGTAGTTAATCCCGAAGGGCAGCCGTTAACCGTCGAAGTGCCGCTGGATGCCCGGTCGATACACATAGGCGTGTGGCAGGTGAACGTGGGCAGGGTCAAGCTCTACCTGTTGGATACCAACGTCGAGGGCAACTCGGAGCCCGACCGTGAGCTTTCGGCACGTCTGTACGCTGGCGACCAGGAGATGCGACTAGAGCAACAGATAATCATCGGCATCGGGGGCGTCCGAATTCTCAGGGCGCTTAACATCAACCCTGTTATCTGGCACCTCAACGAGGGCTACACCGCTTTCATCGTTCTGGAACGCATACGGGAATATATATCTCAGGGACTTAGTTTTAATGATGCGCTGGACAAAATCAGGGCTACGACCGTGTTCACCCTGCACACCACGTCGGCCAGCGTCGGCGATACTTATTCCGCAGACCTTATAGAAAAATATTTTCACCGCTACTGGGAATCGCTCGGCCTGTCCAGAGAAGCATTTCTGCAGCTGGGTGCGCAGGGAACCGACATCTCCTCCTTCAATATGACCGCCTTCGGTTTAAGAGTTGCCGACCGCAGAAACGGCGTCAGCCAGCTGCATGGCAGCTTATGTCGCCGGGCGTTCAGTTATATCAGGCCCGAGGCCGAAGAAAAGGACGTGCCCATCGATTCGGTGACCAACGGCATCCACGTCCCCACCTGGGTATCGCCGCAGGGAGCCAGCCTGTACGAAAAATATCTGGCACATGACTGGCTTAAAGTGCACGACGACCCACTGTTATGGCAGAAGGTGATGGATATACCCGACGAGCGGATATGGGCCATGCACCAGTGGCTGAAAACCAAGCTTATCAGCACGGTGAAGGAACGGGCCAGGGAGCGATGGGCCGAGGGCCACATCGCGCCGGAACAGGCCCTGGCCATGGGTGCACTGCTCGATACCGACGTGCTAACTATCGCTTTCTGCCGGCGTTTCACCGCCTATAAGCGAGCTTCGCTTATACTGACGGATATAGGGAGGCTGAAGCGGCTGGTACGCGACGAATTCCGGCCGGTGCAGATAGTCTTCGCCGGCAAGGCGCATCCCAATGACGAGGAGGGCAAACAGCTCATACAGGAGGTATTCAGTGCGGCCAAAAATCCCGAGTTCGGGGGCAGAATCGCCTTCGTCGAGGACTACGACATGCACATGGCGCGCTATCTGGTCCACGGAGCCGATGTCTGGCTGAATACGCCGCAGCCGTATCGTGAAGCCAGCGGCACCAGCGGTCAAAAGGCAGCGCTAAATGGAGTCCCACATCTCAGCGTGCTCGACGGCTGGTGGCGCGAGGGCTACAACGGCAAGAACGGCTGGGCGATTAACAGCAATGCTGAGCTTGACTCCGCGGACCGTGACAGGGCCGACGCCGAAGAACTATACCGGCTTCTCGAAGAAAAAATAGTCCCTCTTTACTACGACCGGGATTTGAACGGACTTCCCCACGGCTGGATAGCGGTGCTCAAAGAGACGATACGCTCCAATGCCCCCATATTCAGTGCCCGGCGCATGGTCAAGGAATACGCACAGCAGATGTACCTGCAGACCGCGCGGGTAATTGGCTGAGCCCTCACTGTCATTCTGAGTCCCGATAAAGTCGGGACGAAGAATCTCGTCTTTACATTCCTGCATCTATCATTGTGCACCTATTGTAGCCTCGACCTTTTAAGGTCGAGGTCACGAGGTTAAAACCTCGTGGCTACGTGAGCGGAACCTTACCGCGCAGGGTCTGTTCTACAAAAAACAAGGTCGGGGCGCTGTAACTGCGCCCCGACCTTTTACTACTCAGCGCCTGCCACTACATTGCCACAAAAATAGGCTGAGAGGCAACGAAAATCCAGGTAACGAGCAACGCAGAGAGGAAAGCACCGGCGTATATGTGGCCCGTCTTGCGGAAGAAATAAGTGAGAATCGTCGCTACTATGGTAAACATGGACAGGAACTGGATAGCTATAATCACATACAGATTGTTATTGGGGTCGGGGTGGGGACCACCAAGCATTATTGGGATGTAAAAATATCCCAGAAACCCCAGGAAACCAATGACCAGCAGTCCCACGTTTATGGCCATCTCGCTCTTCATGCTCATTGCCTCTCCCTTGCGGGTGGGCCGGAGCTGGCCGTTCAGCACCAGGGCCAGAATGATATAGAAAAGCAGGAAAGGAATAAAGTAGGACCAGAATATCCGGAACTGGAGCAGCGACATCAGCTTGATATTGAAGATCCAGATTCGGTAATCGACGTTGAGCAGGCCTGATAACGCCAGCGTAATGTAGGCAGCGAGCGCTACCAGGAAAGCCAGCAGGAACGACTTACCGATCTTGGCCCAGTCCAGCTTCGGCCCCCACTTGAGGCCGTAGTCGCTGCCGGTAGCTTTTCGGTTGGCGCTGAAATGCCATATCAAGAACAGCACCAGAGCAATTATGCCAACGAGCAGCAGCCATCCCATAATCTCTCCAGTGATTGACTCGGGAAAGACCTGGTTAGGCGCCAGTTTAAAATTGGCGCCCCATACCTTGGTAAAGTACAGCCTGAATGTCAAGTAGGTCGCCGGCGGCAACACGACCATGATGATGGCGGATATCCACCAGACCCAGCCCTTGGCGGACTTGGGTTTTTCCGGAGCTTCTTCCTCGATATTTTTGAAGAACTTAGCTCTCAAAATTAAGGCACCGACCGGGAAGAGCAGCATGACCATGCCGATGAGTGCAATCAGGTTGCCAAGCTCCTTCCACCACCAGGTCTGGTCGGCGGCCGGCAAGGTGTTTCCTCCCTGCAGCGTGGACTGGAACCAGCCTGTGGCATCGGCCACGGCCTCCGGTGAGATGTGCACGCCCGGATGTGTGGTGCGGACTAGATAGAATTCGCGGGCGGTGCCGTCAGCGAAGGAGCCGTACAATTTGCCGGGCACCACAGGGTCTTTCGTTCCAAAGGTAGCCTCCAGTTTGGCACTACTAAGCGCTTCCTTGACTGTAGGTGTACCATACCAGGCTTGTGCAAAGTCATTCCATTCGCCGTCTACATAACATAAGTTACGCGGAAAGGTGGCATTAATAGTAGCGAAGTTGGATGATTCCATAACCACGGCTTTGTAGTCATCCGGGTACTTTTTGGCCGCCTGCATTATGCCCCAGCCGCCCATGGAGTGACCTGACAGACCGATATTGTTTTTATCGACAACGTTGAGGCCCCGCAAGTACAGTAGCCCATCATTAGCTCCGAAGGCATTGCTATTAGCCGGTGGCTCTGAATAGCCGTGGCCCGGCTGGTCGATAGCCAGTACTACATAGCCACGCCTGGCAAACTCGATGGCAAAACCGTCCTGTGTTCCGCTATTGTTTAAATAGCCATGTATACACAGCACGCCGGGTGCCGGTTTCTGAGCGGTGGCAGTCTTCGGCACATAAAGCAGGGCGTTCGTTTTCATGTCGCTCTCGCCAACGAAGCGCACATCGCTAACTTTCACCTTGCCGAAATCGGTTTGAATGGCAAAGGCCAGCAGGTCACCAAACAAAATTAAAAACAGGGCAATACCCAGCATTATGTAGCTGGTGCGCTTCGACTTATTTTCATTCGCCATTTCTTTCTCCTGATTTAAATTTACGTTGAACGTATAGGCTCAAATCACATGAAAAACAATGATTCGGATGGTTGATTAAGCACAATCGAACATGTCATATTCGCATGGCTCCCACCCCCTTTGGACGAATTTAATAGACTAAATTAAACGTGGTACAAGGACAAGGTACGCACTTCGGCATAGTATACACCGATGTCGGTAGCGATACAATATTCGTATAGGTAATATTTAGGAGGTGCTACTTAAACGCGTATTGACCGGCTGGAGTATAATGCTTATATGGCGGCTCCATGCAGGCATAATCTGAAGAACTCAATAATCTTTGCCCTTTTTCTACTTATTTTAGTAGTCAGCGTTCTGAATCTTAGCTGCGCTTCTTATATTGGTCATGGAAAATCAGCGGACGGCCAGAACACTTCCTCTCCGGATACCCTGAAATATCACTACTCGTCATCGATTTTTAGCGGAGGTCTGCAGCGTACCTATAGCGTTCACATCCCCAATTCCTACGATAAGACCAGTCCGACGCCTCTGGTTATTTCATTGCACGGCGGTGGAGGCACGGGCCAGGGCATGAACAAGCTGACCAACTTTGATTCTATTGCCGACGCAGAGAATTTCATCGTTATCTATCCGGATGGCTTTGAAAAGCACTGGAACGACGGCAGGAATGTGCAGAGATACCGCACCCAGGCTCAGAACATCGATGACGTTGGTTTTATATCCGCTCTTATAGATAATATTTCCAATGAAGTCAATATCGACGCCAAGAGGGTCTATGTCACCGGAATATCCAACGGGGCCATGATGTCGCACCGTCTGGGCTGCGAGCTTTCCCAAAAGATAGCCGCCATTGCCCCGGTGGCCGGCAACATACCGGCCAATATGGCCTCGGTCTGGTCGCCATCAAGACCCGTTTCGGTCCTGATAATTAACGGAACCGATGACCCCTTAGTGCCATGGGCGGGGCGGCAGCGTCCACCTGGGACGGCTAGAATTGGGTCAGGTAATATCCGTTGAGGACACAGTTAACTTCTGGTTAACCAAGGACAAATGCTCCGCCTCGCCAATCGTCAGTCAGCTGCCCGACACACACCTTTTGATGGTACCCGAGTTAGCACCGAGTCCTTTACAGGCTGCCAGGATGGTGCTGAAGTGGTTCTCTATAAGGTGGAAGGCGGTGGACACACCTGGCCGGGCGGGCTCCAGTATTCGGCGGAGACAGTAATCGGGAAAACGTCCAGAGATTTCGATGCCAGCAAAGTCATCTGGCAGTTCTTCAAGGAACACCCCATGCCCTAGACAGCCAGAAATGACTTGAGATAACTGGTGGTGAGCCGCACAGGACTCGAACCTGTAACCGGCTGATTAAGAGTCAGCTGCTCTGCCAGTTGAGCTAGCGGCCCGAAACAAATCATGTTAACATCCACAATCAATTCCAGTCAAGCTCATTAAGCAATGGGAAGTCCAAGAGGGGCGTAGCCCCTCTTAAATAACCCGTATCCCCTCTCCCTTGACGGGAGAGGGCCAGGGTGAGGGTGAAAATCAATTAAAATTAAACACTATTTATGAACATGCTATAATTGGATCTCCAGCAGCGTGAACACAGTGAAGCCTTTCGAAGTCATCGACCATACAGCAGACATCGGCATCATTGTCTACGGGGCCGACCTCAAACAGGTTTTTACCAACGCCGCCCTGGGGCTTTTTAACCTGATGGCAGACCTGGACGGCCTGAAGGAAGACATCAAGCGCGAGGTAGAGGTCAAAGCTGCAGAAGTAGAGGTCTTGCTGGTAGAATGGCTTAACGAATTAATTTATATATCCGACGTCGAGCATGTCCTCTTTAAAAGGTTCGACATTAACGAGCTTGACAACACCAGAGTTAGAGCCATTTGCTTCGGCGAAAAGATGAAGCCGGGACAGCACAGGTTGAAAAGGGAAATTAAGGCCGCCACCTACCACATGCTGCAGTTGAAAAAAGACGGCAGCAGATACAAGGTTCAGATAATTTTCGACGTTTAAAGGAATCAGCATATGCCCAAATGGACAGGCCCGCTCAATAAAATAGACGACTACCGCTGGGAAATTCCTAAAAGCTACAAATCGGGGATGAGGGTCTCGGGAATTGTATACGCCGATGCCGCCATGCTGGAGGTTATTAAAGAAGAGCTGTCTCTGGAGCAGGTGGCCAATGTCGCCTTTCTACCCGGTATTCTTAAGCATTCGCTGGCCATGCCCGATATTCACTGGGGCTACGGCTTTCCCATCGGTGGCGTAGCGGCTATGCGAATCAGCGACGGCGTCATCTCACCTGGCGGCGTCGGTTACGACATAAACTGCGGTGTGAGATTGATACGTACCAATCTCACGGAAGACGAAGTCCGACCAAAAATAAAAGAGCTGGTCAACACATTATTCCGCGAGGTCCCCTCCGGCCTCGGCTCCGAGGGCAAGATAAGGGTCGGAGAAAAGGAGATAAACGAGGTACTCACCGATGGCGCTTACTGGGCGGTGAAACGTGGCTATGGTCTGCCAGAAGACCTGGAGGTAACCGAGGAAACAGGTAAACTGGAGGGAGCCGACCCGGAGAAAGTCAGCGCCAGGGCTAAGAAAAGAGGCGCGCCTCAATCTGGGACACTGGGTTCGGGAAACCACTTCCTGGAAGTTCAGGTGGTACGTGAAATCTACGACGAGACTGCCGCCAAGACTATGGGCATCCAGCACATAGGACAGGTTCTGTTGCTGGTACACACCGGCTCCAGAGGCCTAGGACATCAGGTCTGCGATGACTACCTGAGAATAATGGAGGAGGCCGCGGTGAAATGCGGCATCAACCTGCCGGACAGACAGCTTGCCTGCGCTCCGCTGGAATCCAAAGAGGGAAAGGACTACCTGGCAGCCATGGCCTGCGCCGCCAACTATGCCTGGGCCAACCGCCAGTGCATAACGCACTGGGCCAGAGAGTCGTTCACCAAGGTGTTCGGCAAGAGCCTGGAGCAGCTGGGCATGCGGCAGGTCTATGACGTCGCCCATAACATCGCCAAGATAGAAGAACATACGGTTGACGGCCAGAGGATTACGGTCTGCGTTCATCGCAAGGGCGCCACCAGAGCCTTCCCCGCAGGACATAGGGATGTACCGGCCCGTTACAGGGAAATCGGGCAGCCGGTTCTGATTCCCGGCGATATGGGACGCTGCTCATTTGTGGCCGTCGGCACGGAAAGAGCCATGGCTGAAACCTTCGGTTCTACCTGCCACGGTGCCGGCCGGGTGCAAAGCCGCGGCGCCGCCAAACGGGCCTTGCGAGGAGCCGACGTCGCCGATGAACTCAGAGCCAGAGGCATAACGGTAAAAACCGGCAGCATGTCCGCGCTGGCTGAAGAGGCATCGCAGGCTTATAAAGATGTAACTCAGGTGGTGGAGATAACGCAGAGGGCAGGCATTTCTAAAAAAGTGGCCATGGCCAGCCCGATGGGAGTAATCAAAGGTTAGTGGCTAAAACAAAGGAACTGCCTATAAAGCTGCAGGCGCCGATAGCCCATGGAAAACTATCTCTGGAACAGGCTATCTCTAAACGTAGGTCGGTCAGGAGATTTCAGGACGAGCCTTTAACTCTGGAACAGCTGTCTCAGCTTTTGTGGGCGGCTCAGGGCACGACGGGCACCGGTGGTAAAAGAGCTGCACCAAGCGCCGGTGCTACCTATCCACTCGAGGTATTCGTCGTCATCGGCCAGAACGGTATACGCAGCCTGGGCGCCGGTATATACCATTACGATGTGGGCAACCATTCGATTAGCTTGCACCAGCTCGGTGATTTCAGGCAGAAACTCGCTGATACAGCGCTGGGACAGAGCACCATTGCCCGTTGTCCCGTAGACATGGTCATCTGCGCTATTCATCCCAGGACGGCCTATAGATACGGCCACCGCGGTGAGAGATATGTACATATGGAAGTGGGGCATGTAGGCCAGAATGTGGCGCTTCAGGCCGTGGCGCTGGGACTGGGCACAGTCATGGTGGGGGCCTTCGAAGATGAAGATATGAGAAAGGTACTCAAGCTTGAGGAGCAATTCAAGCCGTTGTACGTAATACCCATAGGCAAACCGGTGCAGTAAATTAGGTACAAAGTCCGTTGCGCCGAGCGTTCGGATATAGTAAAATCTAATCACTAACCAAGGAGGATAAAACATGCCACAACTCAGAAAAGCCGTAATCGTTGACTATTTGAGGTCCGCATTTTCCAGGTCCAGACCCAGGGAACCCGAGAAGGACGTCTTTAACAGCTTGAGAATGGACGTCGTCGGCGGAATGTTGGTTAAGGAAATTCTCAAGAGAACAAAGGTAGATCCCAAGGACATCAATGATATAGCCGTAGGTACTGCCTTCCCGGTTGCTGAGCAGTGGACCTATGGCGGACGAACCGTCGTATTTCAGGCTGAACTGCCGGTCAGTGTACCAGCTGAGCAAATCGACAGGCAGTGTGGGTCGTCCATGTCCACCATACATGAGGTGGCTATGGAGATAATGCTCGGTTATACCGATGTCGCCATGTCGGTTGGTATCGAGCATATGACACATATCCCGATGGGTCTGACCGAAGGAGACCCCAGAAATATACTGAGACAGCCGGATACCCGCTTTGTAACCGACGAACGCTTTAAGAAATACGACTTCTTGACTGCTATGAACATGGGACTGACCGCAGAAAAGCTGTTTTTGGAGTCAGGCATGACCAGAGAGGAAATGGATAAATGGGCGCTCAGAAGCCACCAGCTGGCGGCTAAGGCACTTGGAGAGGGTTACTTCAAAGGCGAAATAATGCCCGTCGAAGTAACAATGGCCGACGGCACCAAGCAGGTCATCGACCACGATATGAGCATACGCGGTGATACAACGATGGAAGGCCTGGCTGCTTTGAAACCGGCCTTCAGGCCGGACGGACAGATAACCGCCGGTAATTCTTCACCATTGAACGCCGGCGCCACAGCTATGATGCTGATGTCGGAAGAAAAAGCCAAAGAGTACAAATTGAAGCCCTTGGCCACCGTCATCTCCATGGGATGGGCCGCTGTGGAACCGTCGATCATGGGCAAGGGACCGGTACCGGCCAGCTTAATGGCACTAAAACATGCGGGAATGGACGCCAAGGACATCGATTTCTGGGAGATCAATGAGGCTTTCTGCATAGTCGCAATGTATGCCATAAAGATGCTGAAAATCGACGAGAAAAAGGTAAACGTGAAGGGTGGTGCTACCGCTATCGGCCATCCGCTCGGCGCATCAGGTACCAGATTGACCGGCACGCTGGCCAGAATACTTAACATGGAAGGCGGCACTTACGGCCTGGCCAACGCCTGTATCGGCGGCGGACAGGGCGTAGCTATCATTATTAAGAAAGAAAAATAACAGGATCCGGGTTTTAGAAGCTAACTTAATTTAAGTTACAGGCGTAGCACAGGCAACGCGGTTAGATATTATTTCGACTTGGGTTGCCTGTTTTTATTCCGTTTGATCAGCCAGTATTCCATACTATCGGCCAGCGCCAGCCAGCTGGCCTCGATGATATTGGTTGAGCTGCCGACTGTCCTCCACTGTTTCTTGCCGTCGCTGGACTCGATCAGCACCCGCACCTGCGAACCAGTGCCGGCGCTTTCCTCCAGAATCCGCACCTTGTAGTCCATTAGCTCTACGGCGGTCAAATCAGGATACAACTCAATCAAAGCCTTCCTCAGAGCCTGGTCGAGTGCGTTCACCGGGCCGTTGCCCTCGGCAGCCGTGTGCATTATCTTATCGCCGACCTTAACTTTTACGGTTGCCTCTGAGAGCAGCTCTGATTCGCTCACTCTTGCCGGCCGGCGGTGCCTTTCGACCACCACCATAAAATCAATTAACTCAAACGGAGGTTTATATTGTGCGTCTGCGCGGCGCAGCAGCAGTTCAAATGAAGCGTCGGCTCCTTCGTATTGAAAGCCGCGGCTTTCCAGCAGCTTTATCTGCTGCAAAATATCTCTCGTCTTCTGGCTCTTGGTAGGCAGCGTGATACCTAGTTCCTTGGCCTTGTAAACGATGTTGCCCTTGCCCGACAATTCCGAAACCACCACATTGGGTTCATTCCCTACCAGCGAGGGGTCAATATGTTGATAGCTATCCACCCACTTCATTATGCCCGATACGTGCAATCCTCCTTTATGGGCAAAGGCGCTGGCGCCCACGTAGGGAAGGTGGTTGGATGGCGCCAGGTTAGCCAACTCGGCTAGGTAACGTGAAACCTCGGTTAGTTTGCCAAGCTGCGTACTTGAAATACAGTCAATGCCCAGTTTGAGCTTCAGGTCCGGGATAATGGAACAGAGGTTGGCGTTGCCGCAGCGCTCGCCGTAACCATTTATGGTCCCCTGCACCTGAACCACACCAGCCTGGACCGCCGCCAATGAATTGGCCACCGCCAGCTCCCCATCGTTGTGGACGTGAATGCCGAGCGGGACTGATACCTTTTTCCGAACGGCCTTCACCGCGGCATCGATTTCAGAGGGCAAAGCACCGCCGTTGGTGTCACACAGGACAACGCAAACAGCTCCGGCCTGAGCT